>ODAI012653675.1_pt1 | contig 10347 bp, 7 predicted proteins | sample 1539321 | NCBI WGS metagenome assembly ODAI01 (sample SAMN02144231, study PRJEB22623) | gut metagenome | biome: sheep rumen | host: Ovis aries | place: New Zealand | reverse complement strand
TCGACCGGCTTGCCCTCAGCCTTGAGCTTGTCATAGAGCATCTGCGAGCCTCCGATGTCCACGCGGTCGTCATGGTCGCCGTGGATCAGCAGCAGCGGCCCGGAGATCTTGTCGGTATGGTTGATGGGCGAACGGTCCATGAGCTTGTCCTTCTCGGTAACGGGATCTCCGGCCTCGAGGTAGTCCCAGTCAGGGATGTTGGTGTGGTAGTGCTCGTAGATGATGTCGCTGAAGCCGGCGACCGCTACTCCGAACCCGAAGGGGAACGATGCCTTGAAGCCGTTCACCTCGCCGGGGAAGGTCATCAGGCGCATGGTTTCGTATCCGCCGTGGCTCATGCCGAAGCATCCGACCCTCTCGGGAGGGATGCCGAGCATCTCCGAGACATAGCGTGCGCAGTAAATCATGTCGATGGTCTCGTTGCCGCCGAGGTCATGGTCGTTGAGCGCGGCGAAGTCGCGGCCGAAGCCGCTGGAGCCGCGCGGCGAGGCGCTCAGAACGTACATTCCGGCATCGGTGAAGATCTGGTGCTCGATATCGTACACGTTCTCGCCGCCGTAGAAGGACATCACCATCAGGCGTGCCTGGTCGGCCGGGAGAGGATTGTCCGGGACCATAAGGTAAGCATGGAGCATGCGGGTTTCACCCGTGGCGGGGTCGACGTCGAAAGTGGGGATGCTGAGTTTCCGGGCGTGGGAAGTGACCATCGAGGACTTGATGTCCTCGGGAAGGTCCACCAGCACGGACTGCTGCAGCTTGCCTCCTTCGAAGGCCACCGTCCAGATCTGGAAGAGGATGTCGGTGGCGCCTGCGGTGAAGTACATCTTGTTGCCGGAAGTGGTCTGGAACGACAGGGTGGCAGGATAAAGGTTCTGCGCGACCTCGGTCCCGTCCGGCTCGAGCACGCGAACGAGCGAGCCTTCGGGGCTGGTGCTCACGCAGGCAAGGTATTTCTTCCCGTCAGCCTCGATCCACTCTGCGGCTACGTCCTGGGTATAAGACGTCACCTGGCTGACCTCGCCGGTCCTGCGGTTGAAGGTATAGACGTTGGCATATCCGCTCTGGTCCGATAGGAAGTAAGCCACATCCTCGGAGTACCAGGGGGAGATGACCGCGCAGCCAGACAGGCTGGCTTCCTTCGAAGGATCGGTGACCACCTTGTACTCGCCGGTGGCGAAGTCGAGGTATGCGATGTTGGTGTACGTGCGGTTCACGTTCTTAAGCACAGTGAGCATGGTACCGGTATTGTCCGGACTGAGGGCGAACTCGCTCCAGGTCATCCTGAAATCGGGCCTGTCCTCGCATATCTTCTTATCCTCCAAAGTGTTGACGTCCAGGAGGTGGAACTCGTCGGTGTGGTCGTCGCCGTCCTGGGAGGTCCTGGCGACATAGGCGATGAGGCTCTTGTCGTCGTTGAAGCTCCAGCCGTAGATGTACGGTACGTCGGTGAAGCACTCGGTCTTGCCGGTGGCGGGATCCATCCTGTAAAGGTCTATCTTCTCGTCGTTGGCCTTGTCGCCCATCCAGTACAGGCAGCCGTCGTTCTCATTGAACTCAGGGCTCCAGAAATTGCGCTCCGCCCAGTTCTCGGAAGAGATGACCTTGCCCTGGCTGATGTCGGTGCTTTCGGACAGGTTGAGCATGAGGAGAGGATTGCCGCCGGTGTTGCGGACATAGATCATCCTGGAGGCATCGTCGGAAAGGTAGAAGCCCCAGGTGGAGTACGGGAAGCCCTCGAGGAAGGACATCACGTCGACATTGCGCCCGAGGAACGGGACGGTTCCGTCATTCTCCTTGGGAGAACAGGCGGATAAAAGGAATGCTGCCGAAAGCAGCATTCCGATGTAAGATATCCTTCTCATTACTTCCTCCAATATTCGTTCTGGTCTGCGGAAGTGAGAGCGTGGTTGTAGAGCAGCTCCACCTCAGGGATAGGAAGCATGAAGCGCGGACTGTCGGCAGGGAGGCTCTTGACCTCGGCCCAGTGCTCCGGATCCTTGGTGCGGTCAAGCGGCTGGTGCAGGCGGCGCAGGTCGTGAAGGCGGAAGCCCTCGCCGTAAAGCTCCTTGCGGCGCTCGTAATAGATCTTCTCGAGGGTACCGTCGGTAGGAGACGCTCCGCGGGCGACCTGAAGGGCATTGAGGACGCTCTTGGCACCGGCGGCATTGCCGTTCTGGGCCTCGCACTCAGCCTTGATCAGGTAAGCCTCGGCGATACGGGCGAGCGGGAATTCGGCATCGCCGATCACCGTCCTGTGGCTGAACTTGTTGGTGATGTAGCCATCGGCCTCGTAGAAATAGAACGGGAACATCTTGCGGCAGTCGCTGTCCTCGAAGGACTCGCGGAAGCGCTTGGTCCAGCGGACGGTGCTGTAGCCGTCGAGAACGTTCCAGCCCTGGTCCCATTCTTCGAAGTTCACCTTGCCGTCCTCGGCGGCATTGTCGTAGCCGTCGGCAAGATAGTAGAACGAAGGGAGGGAGGCGTAGTAGTTGCTGGTGGCAGGCACGAAATTGAAGTACATAAGCCACTCGGCGTTGTGGTCCTTGAAGCCGCTGCGCCACTGGTCCTGGCTCATGAGGTTGGAGCCGTCGAAGACGTTGGACGCTGCGATCTCGGCATACTTCGCGGCATTGGACCAATCGGCCATGTCCTGGTATGCACGGGCCATGAAGAGGGCGACGCTCTTGGTGGTGAAGTAGTCCGTGGAGGTGCCGCTGATGAGGTTCATCGCCTTCTCGAAGTCACTGATCACCTGGGCGTAGACCTCGCGGACCGAGGAACGGCCGAGGTTCTCGGAAGCGGCATTGGCGGGCTCTATGCGCAGGATTACGCCAGGAGCGTCGGCATTGGTGGTATAGGCCGGAGCGAAGAGGCGGATCAGGCGCAGGTACATGAACCCGCGCAGGGCATATGCCTGTCCGAGGATGTTTTCCTTGCCGGCTGCATCCTCAAGCTCGCCGACATAGGTGATGATGCTGTTGGCGGCATCGATGCCGTGATAGTCGGCAGGCCAGATGTAGTTGGCATAGCCGAACCACCAGGGCTCGGAGGCCGGAACCTGGGAATAGGTATAGGAATAGAGGTTCCAGTTGTACGTGGGGAAACCGTATGCTCCGGAGGACATGGCGGCATCCTCACCCATCACCTCGGCCATGACGGTACCGAGAGTGAGGGACATATAGTGGCCGACATAGGCCATGCCGGAGTTGAGCGCTGTCTGGGCGGACTCTACGGTGGAGAAGATCTGCTCGTCTGAGACGGCGTTGGAAGGGACCGGGCTCAGGACTTCCTTGGAGCAGGAGACCAGGGCGGTCAGGCTGATAAGAGCGATGTATATGATCTTTTTCATAAGGCGGTCGGTTTAGAAAGTGATGTTCACACCCATCGTATAGGTCCTGCTGAGCGGGACATAGTAAGGATAGGCGTCGTAGCCACCGACTCCGAAGATGTCGATGTCGTCATAGCCCTTGTAGTCCTTGTCCTTGAACACGGTGAAGAGGTTGTCGGCATTGACGTACACGCGCAGGCCGTCGATGACGCCGATCTTGCTGGTAACGCTCCTGGGGAGCGAGTATGACAGGCTGACGTTCTTGAGCTTGAGGTAGGTGGCGTCATACAGGAACCTGGTGGAAGGAGAGTTGGACTGGTTGTCGTTGGAATTGATGTACTTGGGGACATTGGTCTGGGTGTTGGACGAAGTCCAGGCGTTCAGGGCGTCCTTGTGCATGTTCTTTCCGGAGTCGTTGCCCTCATGCATCATGCCGGCGTAGATGGCGTCATAGAACTTTCCTCCAAGGTTGTAGTAGAACATGAAGGAGAAGTTCAGGCCCTTCCAGCTGAAGTTGTTGGTCAGGGAACCGAAGCCCCAGGGCGTTGCACGGCCCTGCAGCTCGTAGTCGGCGTCGGAGTAGACATTGGTGGTGCCGCTGCCCTTCTTCCAGAGGGGATTGCCGTTGGAAGGATCTACGCCCGCCCATGTCGGCATGTAGAACTCATACTGGCTGTAGCCGATCTTCCAGATCTTCTTTGTGTCCGACATGGTGATGTCGTCGTCACCCGCGAGGTCGAGGATCTTGTCGGCATTGTACGAGTAGTTGAAGTTGATGTCCCAGGTGAAATCCTTACCCTGGACGGGGGTGCCGTTCAGCACGAACTCCAGACCGCGGTTGCGGACCTTGGCGAGGTTCATCATGACCGAGCTGACCTGGTCGTAGTAGTTTCCTACGCCGTGCGAAGCCGGGAGGGGGTACTGATAAAGGAGGTCGTCGGAAGTCTTGTCGAAGACTTCGATGGAACCGTTCAGGCGGTTCTTGAAGAAGCCGAAGTCGAGGCCGATGTTGAGCATCCTCTGCTTCTCCCAGCCGAGGTCGGGATTGGAGAAGCTCTCGTGGCCGAGACCGGAGACATTGCCGTACTGGTAAGAGGAATCGGCAATCCAGAGGCCGAGGGCCTGGTAGCGGCCGATACCGGCGTCATTGCCGGAGGTACCGTAGCTGGCGCGGAGCTTGAGGTCGCTGAGCCAGTCGGCGCCCTGCAGGAAGTCCTCCTGCTTCATGCGCCAGGAAGCTCCGACGCTGAAGAAGTTACCGAACTTGCGGTCGGCGCCGAACACGGAGGAACCGTCGCGGCGGAACGATCCGGACAGGAAGTATTTCTCTGCGAAATTGTACTCGGCATGGCCAAGGTAGGAGATGAGCGCGGCCTCGGTGAAATAGGAGGTCATGGACTGCATGCTGCTGGCTCCGGCGAGCTCTGTCATGAAGTCGAAGGCGAAGTCGGTCTTGGTGCCGTTGAAGTAGTTGCGCTTGCTCCTCCAGAACTCGTATCCGACCATGGCGGAGAGATTGTGCTTCTCGGCGAAGGTGGCGCCATAGTTGAGCGTGGTCGTACTGGTGTACATCATGTCGTAGGTCTGGTTCTTGGTTCCGCGGCCGTTGTAGGCGGGACCGTTGCCATGATACTTGTTCCAATAACTGGTGTCATAGACCGACACGAAGTCGGGAGAGAATACCGTGCGGGCGGTGAGACCGTCTGCGAGGGTGATCTCGGTGTAGAACGATGCGAGCAGGCGATAAGTCTCGGCCTTGTTGGTATCCATCGTGGGAAGCCCTACAGGGTTGAAGTCCTTGGAAGCGGGGTTGGTCCAGTTGTACTGCTTCTCGCCGGCTGCGTCAAGCACGTAGTTGCCGTTGCTGTCCACGATGTAGACAGGGACTGCATTGGGGAACTGCGCGGCGTTGAAGAGCGGGGAGGCGCCGGCGGAGGAGCCGACCTCGTTGTTCTGCAGGGAATAGGAGAAGATGGCGTTGGCGCCGCCCTTGAGCCAAGGCTTGACCTGGGCGTCCACCGTGGCCTTGCCGGAGTAGCGGGTATAGCTTGCGGACGGGGTGGTACCGGTCTGGTCGAAGTAACCTCCAGAGAAGAAATAATTGATCTTGTCGTTGCCGCCGGAGTAGCTGAGGCTGTAGTCCTTGGAGTAACCGGTCTTCATGACCTCGTCCTGCCAGTCGGTGTCGATGACGATCTTGGCACCATTGGCGACATTGCCGGAAGCGTCGAGCGGGTTGGGGACGTTGTAAGGGTTCCAGGTGAGGAGGCCCTGGGTCTGGGCATTGGCCCAGTCGGCGCCGTTACCGGACTCCATGTAGCTGTTGAATACTGTCTTATAGTACTCGGCGGAGTTCATCACGTCGTACTTCTTCGGGACGGTCGAGATGCCGTACTGGGCGTTGAAGTTGACGTGGCCGTTGCCGGCCTTTCCGCTCTTGGTAGTGATGATGACAACGCCGTTGGCGGCACGCGAGCCGTACAGCGAGGCGGCTGCGGCATCCTTCAGGACAGTGATGGACTCGATGTCCTGGGGGTTGATGGAGGAAAGGATACTGCTGGTAGCATCGGTGTATGATGCATTGTAGGAGTAGCTGGCATTGGTCGTAGCAACGCCGTCGATCACATAGAGAGGATCGGCGGAAGCGTTGAGCGTACCTGTACCGCGGATGCGGAAGGTCGTCGCGGCACCGGGCTGGCCGGAGGCGGAAGTCACCTGCAGGCCGGCGACCTTGCCCTGGAGGGCCTGCTCGACGGAGGCGACGGGTTTCTGGGCCAGCTCCTCGGAGCGGACCATCGAAGCCGATCCGGCATAGGAGGATTTCTTGGCGGTGCCGTAAGCCACGACGATGGTCTCGTCGAGGAACTCAGCGCTGGGAGTGAGCTCGACGCTGACGGTGCGGTTGGCTCGTACAGGGACCTGCATGGTCTCGTAGCCGATGGAGGAGAAAATCAGGACTCCGTCGGAGGGAGCCGTGATGGAATAGTTTCCGTTCACGTCGGTGACGACGCCCGTGGTTGTGCCACTGACGATGACGGATGCGCCGGGGACCGGATCACCGTTGGAGGCGTCGGTCACAGTACCCCTGACCGTAATGTTCTGTGCCTGAAGCACAGCGCAGACGGTGAGGAGCAGAATCGATAAAAGACTCTTGATTCCTTTCATGTTGTTACACTGATTTATGAATCCTACATGGTGAAGACCTGCACCATTCGGCAGAAGAACTTCACACTACTAACTTCTGCTAAGTTAAAAAATAAATCAAGTTTATGCAATTTTTTCTCATATTTTTTGAAACAATATGCATAATCAATAATATTTATACGTTTTATATATTTATTGTCCGGCTGCGGATTGGATTTCTCGTGCCAATAAACTATATTTACGGAAAATACACTCACTATGGATACCAAGGAAAGATTCGTCATCACCGTCAGCCGCGAAGTCGGCTCCGGCGGCCGCACCATAGGCTGCAAACTCGCAGAGAAACTCGGTGTACACTTCTACGACAAGGAACTCATCCGCACGCTCATGCGCCGCTTCAACCTCACCGCCGACGCCATCGAAGAGATCAAGGGCGAGAAGAAGAGCTGGCTGTCGGACTTCATCCGCTTCGTCTCCCCCATGCCCGCAGCCTCCGCCATCATCGAGTCGGACTCCGTCTACGGCATGGAGTTCAACCCCGACGTCACCCCTGACGACCTCTACAACGCCGAAGTGGAGATCCTCCGCGGGCTCGCTGACGAAGGTTCCTGCGTCATAGCCGGACGCTCCGGCTTCCATATCCTCAAGGACCATCCCAACAAGGTCGACATCTTCATTACCGCATCCACCAAGAGCAGGGTGCAGAGGGTTATGACCAAGCAGGGACTCGACGAGAAGGGAGCCAAGGAAGTGATCGAAAAGGTAGACGCGCTGCGCGAGAATTTCATCCAGCGCCATACCGGCAAGAGCCGCTACGACGCCCGCAACTATGATCTGTCCATCAACGTCGACGGCCTCACCGAAGACCAGGCCGTGGACCTCATCCTGAAGTACATCAATTGTGAAGCGTAAGGACGATGTACTCCGAGCGGGTGCCGATACGGAACTTCCCGCCCCAGATACCCAGTCCTGAGCTCACATAATATCGGGTCGCGCCTCTCCGGTGCGGCCCGTATGCTTTCTCATACATCGCATCCGTGATCCAGTTCCCGGGCCAGATCTGCCCGTGATGGGTGTGGCCGCTGAACTGGAAGTCGATGCCTGCAGCCTCGGCCTCTTCGAGGTGATACGGCTGATGGTCCAGAAGTATGGTGAACAGACCCTCGTCCCAGATAAGGTCCGTGAGGGCTTTGCGCCCGCGGTTGGTCCTGTCGTCACGGCCTATGAGATTGATGCCGCACGCCACGGCGCAGGAGTCCTTCAGGAGCGTTATGCCGGCATCGGCATAGAAACGCTCCGACCCGAACTCGCCGGAGATGTACTCGTGGTTGCCCAGGCAGGCATAGACCGGAGCTTCGATGCGGCGGAACTCTTCCTCGTATCGGCCCTCACGGACAGGCCTCAGCGCACCGCCGATGATGGCACCGGCTAGTGAGCCGAGGTCCGGATGCTCGGCATTGATCATATCCACCCAGCGGGAGATATCGGCCTTGCGGTTGTGGTATCCGGCGTGGAGGTCGCTGGCAAGGACTATGGTAAGTGGCCTGTCCAAGGGTTTCTCAGTCTTGATGTCGACAGGCTCGCGGTATTTGTGGTGATAATGGATGCCGCCGTACACGAGTATCAGCGCCAGCAGGCCGAGGACGGCGCAGGAGCCCGCCGCCGAGTCCTTCAGGAAGGCGGCGGGCACCAGGTGCGCCAGCCGGCCCAGCCAAAGGACCAGGAATATGATAAGGGCATAGACGAAGAATATCATCCATGAGGTCCCGGTCACATAAGTGGCGGTCGCGAGCCACATGGGCATCCGGTCCCCCAGCATGAAATGCGGAAAGATAACGAGGAAGGCCAGGAGATAGAGCGTGACGAAGAGGCCTTTGCCCCACCCAGGAAGAGGCAGGATGCGCCAGAAGCACCAGGCTGTCCAGCCTATGCAGGCAACCAGAAGTATCAATATCGGTATCATATTCTTCATTTCGGACTGCGAATATACACATTTTCGGCCGGGATTGTCAAAGACATTGCATATCTTTGCATGATTGTATACCCTGATACACAACGCCATGAAGAGATTTTTCCCCATACTCCTCGCCCTTGCGGCATGCGTGGCATGCACCGGCGGAAAATACGGGATCGACGGTATCTATACCGCGCCCGACGGAACCGAAGTGTTCCTCATAGACCTGGACGCCAAGTATCTCCGCATGCAGGCCGACCTGGCCGATTCGGTGGTCAGGACCAACCCGGACCTTTTCGGCGCCATCGTGATGGAGGACCTTGCAGCTACGGACAGGGCGCGATTCATGGCCAGGTACAAGGAGGTTTCCGCGTGGATGCGGGACTTCTATCAGGTCCGGGACGCCTACGAGTCCGTCGTAGGATCCACCTCCACCGCCCCCGGCAAGATGTTTACCGACTATCTCGTGCCGGGAGTATCCCTTCCGAGAAGTACCAGGTGACGGCCATCCCCCCCCTCATCCTCTTCGCCCCCGACGGCACCATCCTCCAGAGGGGCCTTCGCGGCGAGCAGATCTATACCGTCATCTCCGAAATACTCTCAAAGTAGGAGGCTTCCCGCCAGGGTCGCCTCCGGGTGTCTAAAGTTCCTCGAGCAGATTGTAGAGGCCGTCCTGCGAAAGGACACCGCGCCCGACGGAAGCGGGAATCTCCCCTGCCTCGTCGGCTTCGTAGTCGAGCTGCCACTGCTTGGAGTCCATGTACTCCTTGAGCATTGCGACATCCTTAGGGTCGGCTCCGGCGGGATCGGCCGACACGCGGTTGAAGGCCGCTTCCATGGCCTGCACGCGGAGTACCCGCTCGGCATTCTCCCTGGCACGGCCTTCCATGCCGGAGATGATCTGCCCCGCGGCATCCTTGGTATTCACCTTCTCGATTATGCGCTCGAGGATGCCGTCCTCACCGAATATAAAAGTCCGGCGGATGGTGCCGTAGACGGTCCTGCCATACATCTTCTTCTCGCCCCACGCCCCAAAATCCTGAAGCATCTTTGTCGACGTGTCCGACAAAAGGGTGAAAGGAAGGCCGTGCTTTGCCCGGAAACCGGAGTGGGATTTGTCGCTGTCCTTGCTGACACCGACTACATTGTAGCCTGCAGCAGTCAGGGCGGCGTAACCGTCCCGCAGGCTGCAGGCCTCGGATGTGCACCCTGAAGTATTGTCCTTAGGGTAGAAATAGATGATGGTACGACGGCCGTTACCGATGAAATCCTCAGAACGTACGATCCTTCCGTCCTGGTCCTTGACCTCGAACGAGGGCATTTTATCTCCAACTTTCAACATATGTGGTTTTTTTCGTAAAGTTAAGTGTTTTTATTGAAAAGTTGCCGCCCCAAAATACCGCCGATTATTCTTATATTTGTCATCCAGGAACAAAAAAAACAAGACATATGACACTAGAACAGCAGATCCAGGAAGCCATCAAACAGGCCATGAAGGCTAAGGACACGGTGGCAATGAACGCAGTACGCGCCATCAAGAGCGAGATCCTCCTTTTCAAGACTTCCGAAGGCGGAGCCAGGGAAGTCACCGACGCCGACATCCTCAAGATGATCCAGAAGCTGGTGAAACAGCGCAAGGAAGCCGCTGAGCAGTACGTGGCAGCCGGCCGTCAGGAGCTGGCCGACAACGAGCTTGCCGAGGCCTCCGTCATGGAGAAGTACCTGCCCAAACAGCTCTCGGAGGAAGAAGTCGAAGCCAAGGTGAAGGAGATCATCGCCCAGGTCGGCGCCAGCACCATCAAAGACATGGGCAAGGTGATGGGAACTGCCAACAAGGCCCTCGCCGGCCTCTCCGACGGCCGCACCATCTCCGCCATCGTCAAGAGGCTCCTCAGCGACGCATAAACTACGGCCGTTTCTC
>ODAI010883054.1_pt1 | contig 10347 bp, 10 predicted proteins | sample 1539321 | NCBI WGS metagenome assembly ODAI01 (sample SAMN02144231, study PRJEB22623) | gut metagenome | biome: sheep rumen | host: Ovis aries | place: New Zealand | reverse complement strand
TGCTGGGCGAGGTCGTTACTCCCTCTACCAAGAAGAATCTTGAGCTCAGATATATGGCTGAGAACGGTGCCTGCGAGGGCAAGATGAAGATCGCCAAGAGAGCTAAGGAGCTGGGTTATGACGCTGTTCACGACACAGTTCACGAGATGGCTAAGGATGAAGCACGTCACGGCTGCGCTTTCAAGGGCCTTTATGACAGATATTTCAAGTAATTCATCTCTGTAAAAGAGGCTCCCGCAAAACATTTATCTGAACGAAAAACGGTATATCTTCCTGCCGCAGGGCGGGGAAGATATACCGTTTTGAATTGTCATCACTTTTCAAAGATCTTTTTTGCTGCTGAGGGGAGCTCTGTGAGGGCGTTGATCGAGAGATCGGGTGCTTCGGTCTTGCCGAAGCCATAGGCTGCGTGGATAAAATGAACTCCGGCTTCGCGGGCAGCCTGCTCGTCTCCCGCAGTATCTCCGACATAGATACATTCATCGACACCCTGGCGCTTCATGACCAGCCTGATGTTCTCACCCTTGGAGAGGCCTGTGTTCCCGGCGCTCTCGAAATCGCAGAAAAGCTCGGGATAGCCGCAGTGCCCCATATATAGCTCGATATAGCCTACCTGACAGTTGCTGACTACTGCCAGCTTATATTCCTTGGCCAGCTCTGTCAGGACTTCCTGCTCCCTTTCAAAGAAGAAGGGGCGGTTAGCCTTGATGAATTCGTCCTCATAGACGAAGCACATCCTGATTATCCTGAGCTGTTCCTCTTTTGAGGCTGTGGGCAGCATCTCTGCCGCGATAACATCCAGTGTTTTTCCCATAAAGCCGCGCATATCCGCGACGGTTATGCGTTCGGGACGGTCGGTCTTTTCTTCAAGACATTTATTCCATGCGCCGACGACCTGTTCCGAAGAATCCCAGAGCGTGCCGTCAAGATCGAAAAATATTCCTTTTACTGACATGATTATCCTCCTAGCGGTGTATTGTTTCCCCCGGGCCTGGCCCGGAGATCAAAGCAGCAATACAATCATATCACAAAGGAGCAAAAAAATCAAGCAGATCTTTCAGAACGAATCCCGGTATGCTTTGACAACCTCGGCATAGATCCCGGCTTTAAGGCGCAGATCTTTGCTGTCGAGGACATCCAGGTCGGCAGGAGAGAACGGAGCGAGAGCGGTGGTGATCCGGGCTTCCAGGCTATCGACCTTTTCCTGCTGTTCGGGAGTATATCCGGAGTCGGAGATCTCGGAGCGATGCTCCTCTGTCCATTTATCCAGCTCTGTCTGCGCTTCGGATATCTCATTTGCGGCGGCAAGCAGCTTTTCGTCCGGGACAGGGTATCTGCCTGTGAAGTCTCCCTCGCACCAGTAGGTGTCATTCTCCTTATCGTATTTCAGGAAGAATATGCGTTTATCTCCCTTTTTCATCGGGGGCAGCCCGCTGAAGGCTGTCAGCTCTCCGCTGTCCGAGATGCCGTATCTCTGGGAGATGTTTATCCTGTCGGGAGCCTCGCCTTTAATGACCTTGCTGACAGCGATGACATTACGGGAGACGGCATCGGTCAGTATATCCTTGCCGAACTCCTCGCTGTATTTATAGGTCGCCTCCTGCTGAGTATCCTCTGCAAACTCTCCGACGACTATGAGCTCCGAGGCGGCTTCCAGCTCGGAGAAGCTGTGGTGAATGATACGGTCTCCTTCGACCTGCACGAAACTCTGGTAAGAGGCAGGCGCCGACTTGGGGTATGATGTTTCCTTGAGTGATACAGGAGAAGCGGAACTGTCTGATGCACCGCAGCCCGCAAGGAGCGCTGCCGAGGTTAATAAAACGATCATTGCTTTTTTCATAATTATGACCCCCATTTCGTTTGTAGATTGCTTATATCGTGAGTGACAACTGTAGATGAGATCCAAGGCTTTGAACTCATAGTTAAGCCTTGATTCATTACTGCTTTTGGCAGACCTTGATACGTGTGTCCGGGAATACTGTAGCCAAATGCTGGGTGCGAAAGTTTCAAAGCATGGCCGACTTCATGAGTAAAGGTCTTTTTGGCTGCTGTTGTTGCATTATCAGCACCAGAAAATGAACTTGAATTAGTATTCATTGTAATTGATAATGAATACCAATTTGAACCCATTGAAACAATATTTCCAGACGAATCGCGCGGGATGGTTTCACCAAGAGTGCCATCGGTAAACCATTGGCCATATACGCTATAGAATCCGCTGGAAGGCATTCCTGGAGAAGCGATTGCTATTCCTATACTACCTACACTATTGCTTACGTTAGACCACCCGTATGCTGAATAATAAACGCTGGATGTAAGAAATGACGTAATAGCTGACGATTCAATTCTGAACTTGAGATTCTGATGTGTTATGATGCCGGTATATATTCCGCTGAAATAATCGGAATTGTGAGCATAAGCCGGAAAAGTAAAACCACAGATCATAACACTCAGTGCAGTTATTGAAGAAATAAGTTTTTTGAATATCGTGCGAGTCCCTTTTACCATTTTTACACCCTCCTTTAACGTAGGCCAAAACAAGATTGTCAGAAATGATTATATAAGCAACACCGCATGACCCGCAGCTAATGCCTCTGCACTCCGTCTGCTTGCCGGGTTTTCGTCGTTATATCCAAATTCTTCTCGCCGGGCGTCAGCTCACCTGCGTCGGATTATGGCGATCTGTTGAAGATCCGGACTGCACATCCTGTGCACAGGGGTCGTGCGGTATTTCCTATATATATTATACTATATATTTAAAAAAAAGTCAAGTATATAATTAAAAAATCAAGTATATAAAAGAGATGCTGTCAAGTCTGCCTGGTACTGATATTTCCGGGGATCAGGCGCTCAGAACTGTATCCGTTTATTATATGCCTCGCATATCTCAAACACCGTATGCTTGGCGTTAGCTCCCCCCTCCAGCATAACGGCGAAGGCGATCTCAGGTCTGTCGGCGGGGTAGAAGCCGATAACGGCGCTGTCATAGCCCCGGGGAGACTGGGGAGTGCCGGTTTTTACGGCGCAGGGGTGCGGCAGCTTTGAGAGCGCCCATTCGCCGTAGGTGTATACCGTCGAGTCGGTCATGCCCCGCTTTATAAGATCGAATACCTCCTTGCTTCCGAAGCTGTAAAGCTCATCGTTCGGGACAGGTTCGCTTTCAGGGCGCATCCCGCCGGTGCTGCGGATGACCGTCGGTTCAAGATATGAGCCCTCCCGGGCGAGGGTCAGGGCTTCTATCGCCATTTGCAGGGGAGTGCAGAGGGTGGTGGACTGGCCGATGGCGGCCTGTATCAGTTGGCCTTCGCTCCAGGGAGAGGTGTTCTCCGGAGAGGCAAAGCTGCCGGGTACTGTCGGGAGCTCGATGCGGGGAGCCTGCCCGAAGCCAAAGAGCCGGGCATAGTTTGTAAGCTGGCTGCTGCCGGTCAGGAGAGCGGCGCGGTAGAAGTAGATGTTGCAGCTCAGCTCCAGAGCCCTGCGCACGTCAGCGGCACCGTGAGGCTTGACACAGGAAAAATCAGTATCTCCGAGGCGTAGATGAGAGCCGCACCAAAAGCGTGTGTCGGCTCTGACGGCTCCCGAGCAGAGCGCGGCTGCGGCGGTGACAGGCTTGAAGGTCCTGCCCGGGCGGTAGAGGCCGTTCAGAGCGCGGCAGAGCAGGGGAGAGTTATCGTCGGCGGCAAGGCTGTCATAGCGCCGGGAAAAATCATTCAGCGGAAAGTCAGGGTATGAAGCGCAGGCAAGGACCTCGCCGCTTTCGCATCCGAGGATGACTATGGCTCCCGCCTTACCGCAGTAGGGGGCTGCTGTGTCGTAGTCTACACCTTTTCTGTACTGTGCGGCAGCCTTTTCCAGGATGCTCTCGGCTGCTCTTTGCAGGCTGCTGTCGATAGTAAGATAAACATCCGAGCCGTCTCTGACGGGGATATTGTGGCCGCTGTCCCGCAGGCCGTCCTGTCCGCGAAGAACTGTATCCAGCGCCAGCTCTATGCCGCTCTGAGCTTCTCCCGAGGCCGATAGTGTCCCGATAATATGCGGGCAGAGGTCTTCCGGATATGACCTGCTGCCATCCTCGCCGCTGTATGCCAGGATGCTGCCGTATCTGTCAAGGATACGCCCTCTTGCTGCCTTTGCCCGATAGACCGGGCTCTTTTCCGGCGCCGGAGGCTGGGCGTTTATTACCGTCCCGGCGGCTGAGCCCAGTAAAAGCGCCGCTGCCGCGCCTATAAGTATCATCCCGAGAGAGCCTTTTCTGCCTTGCATCGCTATCACCTCGGAGATATTATGCTCAGTCTGCCGGGATAAATGCGCAGAAACGACTTGAAATGCCGGAAAGTTTGTGATATAATATCAATACTGTTTTCTCGGAGGTAATGAAAATGAACAAAAAAGAGATAAATGAGATAAAGAAGAATTTTTCCGAAAAATGCGGCTTTTTCACTATCGGGCAGGTGGTCTCTGCCTTTGTTGACAGCGAAAAGAACATCAAATTCCGCTCAAACGTCCTTTTCCCGACTCTCCCGCAGGAGGACAGCGAGCTCATAATGGCTATCCTCAAAAAGACTCTTTCCGGTTCCCTTGGGCGCAATCTCAAGGAATACGCCTTTCCGAAGGATGCCTATCTTGAGGGCGGTATGCAGCCGTTTATGTATGAGCTGGTCAGGAGCAAGCTGAAAGATGAGGAAATGGTGGATAAGTTTCTCTCCGCGATAGTAGAGAGGATGCAGTATGTCTCCACATACGCTGTCTTTGCTGCCCACTGTACTTACAGCGTCCTCAACAAGACAAAGCAGGACGAGCTTACCGACGATGCGGAGCACGAGATAGATTACGATTTCATCATTACTGCGGTCTGCCCCGTTGAGCTGAGATATGACGGCCTCATCTTCTCAGACGAGACCAATTCCATCGTCAGGAAGACTACAGCCGACCGTATCATCGAGATGCCCTCGGACGGTTTCCTCTTCCCCATATTCTCTGACCGCCGCCCGGATATAAACGGTGTCCTTGTATATTCCAAGAATGCGGCAAAGCCCAATACTTCCGTAGTCGATGATCTGCTGGGCTGCGAGTTCGTCCTTTCCTACAAGAATGAAAAGGAGACCTTCCATGCTATCCTCAACAATGTTGTCGGGGAAGAGCTGGATTACGATATGATAACCGCTGTCAACGATAAGCTGACCGAGCTGGTGGATAAATCCGCCCACGAGACCGAGCCCGCAACAGTAGGCAAGCATGAGCTCTCGTCTATACTCTGGGAGGTGGGCGTCCCGCAGGAAAAGCTGGAGCATCTGCCGAAGGTCTTTGAAACAGCTATGGGCGAGAAGCCGCTGACAGCAGTAAACCTTATCGAGAGAAAGACAGTCCTTTCTGCTCCCTCGATAACCGTAAACATCGGCAAGGATGCTCAGGACAAGGTCAGATGCGAGAAGATCGACGGCAGAAGATGCCTGATAATCGCTCTTGACGACCCGGAGGTCTCCGTAAACGGTATGCCGACGAATATCAAATGATCCTGATACCTGTAAAAAAGAAATGCCCCTAAGCATTCCAAAGTGCTCAGGGGCATTATTTTAAGACAGATCATTATCTGCCGCAGAATGAAGGATGCCGTATCTTATTTTTTTCTGAAATGAAGAAATGAAAGGATACCGATCGGCAGAAAATAAACACACCACAAAACAAGAGCGAGCCTTCCGCCGATACCGTTGCCGTCAGAGGACATATTTGCGAACAGTCCTGTTATCGGCATAAAAGTGCAGCTGAAATAGAACACTCCGTGTATCATCATCAGCGCTCGGAGCCATTTGTCCGCCTTGCTCTCAGGTTTCATCGAAAGGCCGGTGAAGAAGGTGGAAAGTGCCATTACACCGTAGCCGAGCAGGTCATAGTTGAAGATAAGCCCGAACCTGCCGAATTCTAACAGTTTTGCCGCCTGTTCGTTCAGCTGTTCGTTTTTTACCGTAGTTAGCTGTGAATAATAGACGAGCATGATAAATGTGGCGTACACCGCCGCAAGGATCAGGCCGATATTTGCAGCGATCTTGCGGTCATCCTCGCACTCTCTGTGAAGCCCGGCCGTCATCATGATAAACCCTATCGGTAATATCAGGCAGACAAAGTAGCTGCCCATAGAAAAATCTATTATCAGAAATACCATGAACAGAAATACTGTCACGGTAACGACCGCTGAGCCTGCTTTGGATATCATCTTGTTCAGATCCATATACTGTTTCTCCCTTCGGATATTTGATTTGTGTCGGCCGAATAAAGAACGGCATAGCTGTATTGTCTGAAGGAGCGCCATAGTATTTCTGTATGAGCGCCGGCTGTCAGCAGGCATTTTATCCGTAGATCGCAGAGTACAGGCTCTCGGTGCAGCTGGAGAAGTTGATCTCAAGAACTGAAGCTCCGTCGGGAGTCATGGCGTAGGAATATTCCTTATCGCCGGGGATCCGAAGCTGTTTCGTTTCGTATTTGATAAGCGAGGGAGCGCGTAAGATCAGCTTGTAGAGCTCCCAGGATGAAAGATTGGTGGTAATGCTCTTACAGAGAGCGCAGGCGAATTTGTCCTTGTCGAAAAGGCCGAGACCGGAGACCTTTTTCATGAGCTGCGAGATAACTATCCTCTGCCGCTCGGTACGCTGGAAGTCGGCGTTGCCGACGTATCTCAGTCGGGCATAGCCCAGCGCCTGATTGCCGTTTACGCGGATGCCCTTGCCGCCGCAGGGGAGATAATCTGTTTTCCAGGGGTTTCCGAGGATCTTGTTCTGTTCGTACATCGGGGCGCGCATACCGTCGGCTTCTTCGTCGGTAATATCCAGCTCGATGCCGCCGACGGAATCGACGATGTCGATGAATGAGAAGAAATCAACGTATATGTACCGGTCTACCCTGATATCGAAATTATACTGGATAGTGTCCATCAGCAGCTCCGGACCGCCGTAAACATAAGCGGCATTCAGCCTGCATTTGTCGCCCTCGCCGAACATGGAGCCGTCGCCGTCGAGATCGTATTCCGGCAGCATGACATAGCTGTCACGCATGAAAGAAGTCAGAGTCGTCTGCTCTGATTTTTTGTTGAAGGAGAGCAGGATCATCGAGTCTGTCCTGCCCGGCTGGGAGGAGTCTCTGGCATCCGAGCCGATGACGAGGATGTTCAGGACATCGTCTGAATAGACAGAGGCGGTGGTAAAGCGGCGGGTGCCTGTCTCTTTTTTATTGATCTTGCCGATATAGCGGAAGATCATTATATTGACGAATACGATGAACAGCAAGAAGACTATCAGCAGTATTATGATGATCTTCTTTACGGGCGAGCGCTTTTTTACCTGAGCCGCCCCGGAGGCATGGTTCTGCCCGAAGCGCAGGGGCTCACTGCGGTCTATATGAGATTGTTTTGTTTTCACTTTTGATCTTTTCCTGCCTTTCGCGGAGCGACGGCCCGGGATATTTCCTCTGCTGCCCCGCCCGATACGGTTGGGGTGCTGCTCGTAGTCTCTCCCGGACAGATTTTCAACGGGGACGGTCGGAGCCCGGTTGTCAGGGTCGGTAAAATTGCGGAGCTGCTGTTCGTAAGCCAGCTCATAGCTGTCCCGCTCGGGTGTGCTTCCGGTATTCCTGTCAAAGTCGTCAGACATTGAGCGCCCCCCCTTTCGATGCGCGGCCTTTGCTCTGTATAAGCAGCCGCCTCCATTGTGCACTGGTTCCTCACCCTATTATAATACAGTTGGCAGCAGTTGTCAATCGGCTGGCAGCGGAAGCAAATTTCGGCTTGCAAAAAGCAGAGAGCTGTGGTATAATAACATAAGCGCGGCTCTGTGCTGCCGCAGATCATATCAGTAATACGGAGGAAATATGTTCAAGGCAGTTATTTTTGATATGGACGGCCTTATGCTGGACACAGAAGTCCTGCTTCGGCGGTTCTGGTGCGAGGCCGCAAATGAGATGGGCTACCCCATGCGCCCCGAGCACGTTCTGGGGATACGCTCGCTGTCCTCAGCCTATGCGATCCCGCATCTCAACAGAGTTTTCGGCAGCTTCGATTATGCCAAAGTAAGAGCAAGGCGCATCGAGCTTATGAACGCATATATCGCTGAGAACGGCATCAGAAAGAAAAAAGGCCTCGATGAGCTGCTGCGATTTCTCAAAGAGCAGGGCATAAAGGCAGCGGTCTGCACCGCGACGGATTATCCCAGGACTGAGAGGTATCTTAAAAGCGTCGGCGTCTATGACTTTTTTGATGATTTTATCTGCGGGAATATGGTGAAAAACGGAAAGCCTGCCCCGGATATCTATCAGAATGCCTGCCTGAAGCTGGGCCTCGACCCGGGAGACTGCATAGCTCTTGAGGATTCTCCCAACGGAGTCATATCCGCTGCGATAGCGCATCTGAATGTCATCATGGTGCCGGATCTGTCTCAGCCCTCTGAGGATATAAAACCGCTGCTTTACGATTGCTGCGAGAGCCTGGATAAGGTGATAGACGTTATAAAGGCCGCCGGGCGGCAGGAAGAGTGATCTGTGAAGATCTCGCTTTGCAGGGATATCGGCCTGCTGCTGACAGAAAAAGCCTACGAAGTCTATTCTCCGTGTATGTACAGGCCGGACTATGAGAAATATACCGCCTTCATCGGCAGCATCTTTCCGAAGAGCAGGGTCTTTATCTCGGAAGATGAGAGCATCTGCGGGATATTGATACTCGACAGGAATGCAGATATCCCGGAGATCGTCGGGATAGCCGTAGCGGAAAAGTATCGCGGAAAAGGGACAGGCAGATCGCTGATACGCTATGCCGTCAGTTCGGAAGGGCTCTGCGCTCTCTTTGCGCAGACAGATGACGATGCGGTGGGGTTTTACCTTAAATGCGGGTTTCACGCCGAAAAGAAGGAGATCGCCTATCCGGACGGTATCGCTGTCAGATACGACTGTATTTATATACCGGAAAAAGACATCTGAAAACATTGAAACAAAGGATAGTTATTATGGAGCTTAACGAACTCAGACAGGGGATAAACGAGATAGACAGGCAGATCGAAGAGCTTTTCAGGCAGCGTATGGCGCTCTGCACAGAGGTCGCGGATGTCAAGAGCCGCAGCGGGATGCCTATCTTCCAGAAGAGCAGAGAGGACGAGATAATCGCCCGGATACGGAAAGAGATGCCGGAGCAGCTTAAAGGCGGAGCTGCCGTCCTCTTTACGACGTTGATGGATATATCCAAGATGCTGCAATACGAGCGGATATCCGGAGAGCAGCCCGCCGTGAACTATGCGGAGCTGGATCTTTCGGAGCCGGCGGATGCCGCTGTCCCCGGGATAAGCGGGTCTTATTCGCATATCGCCTGCCGCCGCTTTTCAGAGAAGCTGAGGCCGAACTTCTGCGATTCTTTCAGAGAAGTCTTTGCACAGGTAGAAAGCGGGAAGGTCAGGTTCGGAGTGCTGCCCATAGTCAACTCGACAGCCGGTTCCGTAGGGCAGACCTACGAGCTCCTGAAGGAATACGATCTGAAAATATGCGCGACGGTAAAGGTCAGGATCGACCATTGTCTTGCCGCAAGAGAGGGCGTAAGGATAGAGGATATCACCGAAGTCCGCTCCCATGCTCAGGCACTGATGCAGTGCTCCGGATATATCGCAGCTCACGGATTCAGAACAGAGCAGGCCCTGAACACATCCATCGCTGCAAAGCAGGCATCCGTAAGCTCTGAGCCGATAGCCGCTATATGCTCCGAGGAGTGTGCAGAAGAGCAGGGGCTTAATATCCTGGAGCGATCCATAGCCGATGCCGACAAGAACTATACCCGTTTTATCCTGATCTCCAAGGAGACACTTATCCCACGGGGAGCGGACATCATCTCGGTATCGCTGGCTCTGCCTCACGAATCCTCATCGCTTTACCGCCTGCTGACCAAATTCTCGGCGGCGGGGCTGAACCTTACTATGATTGAATCCAGACCCATAGCCAATACTGATTTTGATGTAGTGTTTTATCTTGACTTTGAAGGCTCTCTCTCCTCGCCTCAGGTGCGGACGCTTATGAACGAGCTTGATTTTGAGCTTTCCTATTTTAAATTCCTGGGGAGCTACAGGGAGATCCGGTAAAAAAGCGGGGCCGTTTGCTCCGCCTGCTGCGGGGCAAAAAAATTTTGAAAAAACTCTTGCATTTTATTTGAAAGTGTGTTATAATAAAGTGTACCGAAGATCGGGTGTAGATTTTTGTTCCTCATCGATCCGAGATATAGGTGTGCGGGTCCTGCGCAATGAAGCGCTGTGAACCATGTCAGGCGGGGAACCGAGCAGCATTAAGCGGTCTGTTTCGTGTGACGCAGTTTCGCCTGCACATCTATAT
>ODAI014769486.1_pt1 | contig 10348 bp, 5 predicted proteins | sample 1539321 | NCBI WGS metagenome assembly ODAI01 (sample SAMN02144231, study PRJEB22623) | gut metagenome | biome: sheep rumen | host: Ovis aries | place: New Zealand | reverse complement strand
GTCTTGGCGACGAAGTCGGTCTCGCAGTTGACCTCGGCGAGGGCCATCGACTTCTTGTCGTCCGCGACGGCGAGGGCTACGATGCCCTGCTTGGACTCCTTGTCGACGCGCTTCGCGGCGACGGCGAGGCCCTTCTCGCGGAGGAACTTGACGGCCTCCTCCATGTTGCCGTTGGTGGCCGTGAGGGCTTCCTTGCACGCTCCCATTCCGGCGGCGGTCGCCTCGCGGAGCTCCTTGATCTGCTGAATAGTGATTGCCATTGTTCCTAAACCTTTCTGTTCCTTGCTGAAGGGGTTCGGGGGAACCGGGGTTCCCCCGTCCGTTCCAATGTTACTCGGCCTTCGGGGCCTCCGCCGCAGGAGCGGCCTCGGAGGCCGCAACGACGGCTGCCTCCGCCTCGGCGACCTTGGCCTTGCGCTTCGCGGCGAGATCTGCCTTCGCCTTGGTCTCGGCGGCCTCCTTGGCGGCGCGCGCGGCGGCCTTGACGTTCGCGGCGACGCCAGACTTCTTCGAGGCGGCTCCGCCAGCGGCGGCCTTGCGGGTCGTGGCCTTCGCGCGGCGCTCGGCGCGGGCCGCCTTCTCGGCGTCGTCGCGGTTCTTGCGCTCCTGCTCGCGCTTGCGGTTCTCCTCGGCGGCCTTCGCGCCGTACTCGTCGTTAGCGCCCTTGACGACCTTGACGAGGCCGTTGAGGATCAGTTCGACGCCGCGGACGGAATCGTCGTTGCCGGGGATCACGTAGTCGATCGGCTCGGGGTCGGCGTTGGTGTCGACGATCGCGACGACGGGGATGTGGAGACGCACCGCCTCCTTGACGGCGTTGGCCTCGCGAACGACATCGACGACGACGAGCGCGCCCGGGAGCTCCGCCATGTCGGCGACGCCGGTGAGGTTCTTCTCGAGCTTGTTGAGCTCGCGGCGGAGCATCGAGGCCTCCTGCTTGTGCTCGGAGAGCTCGCCGCCGTTGGCCTTGGCGGTCGCCTGGAGCTGGCGCATGCGGCGGACGGACGAGCGGATGGTCTTCGCGTTCGTGAGCGTGCCGCCGAGCCAGCGCTCGGTCACGTAGAACTGCTCGACGGACTCGGCCGCCGACTTGACGAGCTCGGAGACCTGCTTCTTCGTCGCGACGAAGAGGATCTTCTTGCCGCCGAGGACCGTGTCCTTGAGGAACTGCGCGGCCTCGTCGAGGAGGGCGACGGACTGGGTGAGGTCGATGATGTGGATTCCGTTGCGCTTGTCGAAGATGTATCCCTTCATCTTCGGGTTCCAGCGCTTCGTCTGATGGCCGAAGTGAAGACCGGCATCAAACATGTCCTTGAGCGTGATGCCCGTGAGGGCGGACGTAGGCATTTCCATTTTGTTTTCTCCTTGAATCCTTTGTTCAGATTAATCCGCTTTGGCCGAGGATGGACTACCCCGGCTCATTCGCTTCATCCCGCCCACCATGGACAAGATGGCGCGTAGTTTACCAAACGGCGCCGATTCCGTCAAGGGGTCGCCGTTATCCTGTAGACGTGGCGGGAGTACGCGGGATAGGCGTCGGAGAACTCTCCGTTCTCAAAGGCGATCCTGCGGTTTTCGTAGAGCACCTCGGCAACGCCCCTGCGCGGCGCCTCGGGCGGCAGCGTGAAAACGACCTCTTCGAGAGGCCCTGCGTCGATGTTGCAGGAGAAGACATACCAGTCGTCGCCGCACTTCGACGTGCGATGGCGGAGGAGGTCCGTTCCGACCGACGCGCGCGCCGGCTCGCACAGTTCCTCCGAGAGTATGAAGTCCTTGAGTTCCTGGGCCTCGCGGTTGAAATCCACCATCGCCTGCCAGTTGGCCCTGGAGCCGACCATGTTGATGAACCAGGTGACTCCCGAGCAGCCGGCGCATATCGCGCCCCAGCTCTGCGCGAACTGCTCGCCGTACGACGGCTGCTTGTAGTGTATCGAGTTTGCGCCCGTGAGGAAGAACCAGCAGGGAACGCCGGGCCGCGCCTTCATCATCTCGTCGACGTTGCGGAGCACCTGGTCGACCGTGTTGAACTCCGCTGCGGTGAGATAGGCGTCGAGCATGAAGATGTCTGTCCTCAGGTCGGCGAACCGGCTCGGAAAGCCGAACGTCGTGTTGTTCATCTGCACCGGGGTGTAGGGATAGTGCTTCTTCTCCTCGATCATGAAGTCGCGCACCTCGTCGCTGGGCCGGGCAAGCTCCGGCTCGTCGGTCGCCACGCGGCTAATGATGTTGTCGTAGTGCATCAGCCGCGCACGCGTCTCTGCGCGCGTCTCGGTCTTGCCGTCCTGGTCTCCCGTCCAGAGAATGAAGTCCATGCCGAGGTCGCGGCCGGCGTCTAGCATCTCGATCGCCATGTCCGTCAGCTTCCTGTCCGAGAAGGTGCAGATGTGCACATAGCGGAAGCCGCGCCTCTTCATGATCTCGAGCTGCTCGTAGCGCCCGTTCCTGTTCTTCGGGTTTTCGCGGTTCAGGAGGCAGTTGGCAGCCATCAGGACCTTTTCGCCGCCGTGGACCACGGAACGCGAGAATCGGTTCACCTGCGTGGCGCCCTTCCAGTAGGGGAGCTTCACGACTTCCACGGGCCAGCTGCGGCCATGCGCCCTTACGGAGACGGCGTTCGTGCCGCATGGCATCTTCGTGATGTCGAGCGAGACCTCCTCGACGGCGCCCTTCTCGTCCCAGATGCGCCAGCGCGCCTCCGGCTCGTTCATGTAGAAATCGAGTCTTCCGAGCACGACCGGCTCCGCGGACGACTTCTTCGCCGCGGCGACGCGCGCCCATTTCGCGTACACGTCTGCGGGCAGGTCAAGCGAAGCCCAGTATGCATCGTCTCGGAAGTCGCCGTTCTTCGAATAGGATGTACCGGGGCACTGCGGGTTGACGCTGTGGCGGTCGTTGCGGCCGAGATTGAAGAGCCAGTGCCGGTCCATGCCGTTCTCGGCTATGTCTGCGAATGGGACCGCGACGAGATACTCGACGGCTCCGCCAGCATCACGCGCCTTCACCGTCCAGCCGCCGTCCCACGTCTTGTCCTCGCCGTACGCATCGGCGCGGCTTCCGTTCGGCGCGCAGAAAAGGTGGTAGTTCTTCTTCTCCTCGGTCGGACGCAGGAGCACCTCGACCGAGTCGCTCATGCAGATTCCCGTATCGTCCTTGAAGTACGGCGCGTGCCTGAGCTGCGAGACATCCTCCCCGTAGTTGCGGAAGCCGATGTAGAGCCTGTCGTCGTCGCACGCGAGGAAAGCCTGCGTGCGGTTGATCGGCTCCTGGCGCCTGATGTAGAACTTCCCCGCATTCGTCGCGAACTTCTCCCATGTCGAGATGTCCACGCTCGGCTTCACTCCGGCGGGGAGCTTTTTCACCTGTATGGTCGGCGGGCGCTCGACCTTGTCCTGCGCCCCGAAGCGCGACGCGTCAAGGTCGCTCGGCCGCCATTCGGTCGCGCCGTCGCCGAATTCGAGCTGGAGGTCGTCGAGCCAGATGCGCCCGTCGTACATGCCGGGTTCCTGGACGCAGAACGTGACGGGGCTGAAAAGCCCGGGAGCCGGCATGTTCGTCGTGGAGACCTCGTAGCGTCTCCATTCCGTGGAGAGGTCGAAAGTGCGCCTCTCCTGGCCAAGGCCCACGGTGATCTTCATCCCGGGCCTGTCGGCCTTCATCCAGCCGGTGAAGACGCCGTGCGCGCCCTTGCGCGTCGCGGTGCGCCACGGATAGAAGCTGAGTTGCCCCCAAAGCCCGTTTACGGCGAGCCTGAGCGACTGGCGGCCCGAATGCCGTTCGGCGGCATCTACCGCAAAGCTCTCCGTCCACTTCTCGTACTCCTCGCCGGAGTGGTCGCGCCAGTTGAAGCTGCCGCGGTTGCAGTAGTATGGCGGCACGCCGTCTTCGTCGTGCTCGAAGCCGGAGTTGACGATGAGGTTCGGTGAGGCGTTGGCGTCTTCGGGGAGCGACACCACGACGTCGTCGATAATGCGCGCGCGGTCGCGCGCCGCGAACACCACGGCCGGGTTCTTCCCTCGGTCGCATTCAACGCGGTTCGGCCTGCGTTCCTCGCCCTCGGCCCACTCGAGGACGTACTTCTCGGGCACCGAGCCGCGCCAGACCGCCTTCGCGCCGGGCATTACGACAAGATGGCCGCCTTCGCTTCTTATCTCGCCATCCGCCCGCCAGTGCTCCGCGAGCGTCTGGTTGGTCGCAAAGTCGTCGGTGAAGACGCTTATCGCGGCAAGGACAAGCATTGATGCGGTCGACATGTATCGCTCCTTTTGTCGTATGGACGTTCAACGGTTGGCCGCAGGCGCCCCGCGGCAAGGTTATTCGACGACGATCTGGTAGAAGCACGTCGGCTCGTTGGGGTCGCGCTCGATGGTGAAGAGGAGCTCGCCCGCAGTCGCGACGGGATTTTCCATGTACTGGATCGGAAGGTCAGGATTCTTGAGCCCTTCGAGCGTCGTCGACTTCTTGTAGCCGTAGACATGACCGACAATGGCATTGTCGATTGTTATCTTGATTCCATCGCTCCCGTTGTCGAACCCGGAGATCGAGGGCTTGTAGTCGTCGGGGAGCGGTTTGGTCGGATCGACTGGGTCGTCGGAAGCATCGAACTCGCCCTGGTAGCAGCCGATGTCGACCTTGCCCTTGTAGAGACGCGAATGCCCATCCAGGTCGGTGGCGTCGGACATCCATTCAAGGACTGCGCCGTGCGCATTCAGCACCGAGCCGTCCGCGGGACGGAAGTCGCCGCTCGAATAATTCGCGAACTTGATGCCCTCGTTGTCAGCGCGGCAAGAGAGATTGGAGCTGACGCCCGTAGTGTCGACATTGACAACTGTCATAAGGTCCGGATTCTCCGATGCACCTTCGAACACGCAGTTCGCGACCTGCACTCCAGCAGGTAGTCCGCTGTAGTGGAAAGTGATGCCGCAGCCGCCCTTGGTTATCTTGGCGCCCTCGCACGTCCATTCTGTGTTGCCCCAGAACACGCAGTTCTTGAGCGAAGCAGTCATTGAGTCTCCCTTGCAGAACACGCCGCCGATGTTGTTCGCAAAAGTGCAGTTCACGTAGGTGTCAGAACCGAACAGCTGAATTGGAAGTTTGTTGTCGACAAAGAGTGTGTTGCGGCACTCTGGGGTGGACTGATCATTGACCCAGGGGCGCGTCAGAATTCCGTTCAAGGCACTGATGGCGTCACTGGCCGCTCCCGTGTCGTACTTCGCCTTCGCCGTCGCATAGCAGTTGGAGACGATGCAGCGGTCGATGACGGAGTATGCCTGTCCGACAAGCGGCCCTTCGCCGATGCCGGCAAACACACAGTCCTCGACAAGGAGATGCGCCCTGCCGCCGGACTGCGACATGCAGATGATGCCGGTGGAAGTAGGCAGCACCGCCACTCCCATGTTCGAAAACACGCAGTTGGAGACGACCGACGAGCTGTGCAGCATCACGACGCTCCAGGCCTGGCGCGTACAGGCGTCAAACGTCGAGTTCTCCACCCAGAAACTTCCGCAAACCGCGCCGCCCTGCGAGACAGAGTTGTCGCCATGCGAACCGCAGGCCTTGAAGTCGCAACCGGTAATGACCGGATAGTTTGCGCGAGCTTCGATTCCGCTGCTGCCAACGGCCGCACCGTCGGATGTAGCCATGCCGCCTGCGCGCTTGCCGTGGCAGTTGATAAACTCGCAGTCGCGGATTTCGAATCCTGACATGGCATTGTCGCCCGAGGAGACATACACCGTGGCATTGTCATTGAGGTCTGAGGCGTTCTGGATCGTCATGCCGGAAATCTTGACGTTAGGCGCGTGCACGTAGAATACAGTGTTAGTCCTGGCCGGTTCCGCCTGCGAGCCGCCGTCGAGGATCGTAAGACCCTTGCCCGCACCAATTATCGTCAAAGACTTGGTAATTGTGATTTTACTCGTAACCTCATACAAACCCTCATTGAGGATAATCTCGTCGCCGCTGGAAGCGGTGGAGATTGCGTTGGAGAGTCCGGCAAAGTCACTTACCGTGGTTTGCGCGGCACCGGCGGTGAATGAAATGCTCGCGACAAGCGCGGCTGTTGCTATGAGAGTTTTGGTTTTCATGACGCGGATATTTTCGCAAATCCCCGCCTGTCAAGCAACTACTCACATGGGTAATTCGTTCAAACAAGGATCAGAGGCCAAGCTCCACGGCTTGCCTGGCGGCGACGCGCTCCGACTCTACGGCGGCCGCGGCGCGGTCGATCTGAAGACCGAAGGCCGCGCCTTCCACGCTGCCGCGGTCACCGATCGGCTCGTCGCCGAAATGCGTCGCCATGATGGAGAAGATGCGCGAGAAGTTCGCGTCGCAGGAGCTGAAGTGCATATCCTTCTCGCTTATGCGGTTGGTGAGTACGACCTCCACCGCGTCAAGGCCCGGATCGATCAGGAAATAGCATCCCGTGGCGCCCGCGTGCCCGACGGCTTCCATCGTGTTGACGTCGGCGAAGTACTGCCCGAACCCAACGAACCCGGACTTCGCGAAGAAAGCCGGCGTGCGGTTGAATTCCGGCTTGAGGCAGCGGCGGAGAAGCGCGTCGACGCCCTGCGGCGTGAGAATGCCGTTCCTTCGCGTGCGGCGGATGTCGAGGAGATGGCGGCCGAACCTGACAAGGTCGGGCGCGGTAATCTGAAGCCCAGCCTGGCCCTGGTGCGCCGCGAAAGCCGAATGCTCCATGCCGAGCGGACGGAAGATGCGGTCGCGAGCAAGATCAGCGACATCCGCCGCCCCCGTCACCTTCTCGCAAATCTCGGCGAGGATGTCGTAACCCTGCGACATGTAGCGGAATCTCTCGTTAACCTCCGCTTCCTTGAACATGGTCTCGTAAAACTCGTCGTGACGCACTGCGTCCACCGATTTCGCCACATGGCCCGTCTTGTTGCGCCAGCCGGAGGTGTGGGTCATCAGGCTGATGATAGGCACGTCCGCGCCCTTGAACTCGGGAATGTACTTCTGCACATAGTCGAGAAGCGACACCTTCCCCTCTTCGGACAGCTGCATCAGCAGAGTCGCGGTGAAGACCTTCGTGATGGAGGCGACGTGAACAGGCGTGTTCTCGTCAAACCCCTTCCAGCCCTTCTCGGCGACGAAGCTGTAGCGCGTCTTCCCGTGCTGCTCGTAGGCGCAGCTCATGCACTTGAGCGCACCACCCTCGAATTCGCCCGTGAGAAAGGCGTCCACGCGCGCCTTCGCGCCGCCGTCGGCCGCGATTGCGGAGACGGAGAGGATTGCGGTCATGGCTGCGATTGCGTTGACTTTCATGTCATTGTTCCTTTCATTTCAGATTCAATGTCGGCCGGCGCTCCCCGGCGAGATCCTTCTCGCGCAAAAGGCGCCATGCGTTCTCGCGGATGTCGTCCATCCCCTTGCGCAGGTGGCCGCAGGGAAGAGGGAACAGTCTGACGAGATGCGTCGCATGCCCCGGCACGGAGGCCTCGTACTTGTCGAGGAACACGCCGACGTCCTCCTGCCGCCACACGTCGCGGACGCGCCATTTGCACATCAGCCCGGCCGCCGCGAGGTCGAACGGCACGACCTGCTCGCGGCTCGACGTGTTGTAGAGGCCCGCGGCTATCGAGCCGTCGGCGAGCGGACGCGCCCAGATCTCCCACCCATCCCCCTCGGCAATGCATCCTGCGCCCTTCCCGAGCGGATCCTGGTCGATCTCGACCACTTCGTCGTTCGAAAGGAGCGAGAGCGTGAAGTCGTCGATCTTCGTGAGGTCGCAGCCGATGAGCAGCGGCGCGGCGAGGAGCGACCAGAGCGACACGTGCGTGTACTGCTCGTTCGGCGCGAGGCGCGACGGCCCGCCGTCGTTCCAGCATACGTTTCCGACGCAGAGCATGTCGGGGTCGTTCCACGCGCCGGGCTCGGTGTAGTAGAAGAGCTTCTTCTGCTTCTCGATCGCCGCGGAGACCGAGCTCCACGTGTCGAACACGTCGCCCGTCGTGCGCCAGCTCTGCGCACCGACGAGCCGCCCCCACGCACTCACGTTCTCCATGCCGTACTGGCAGAGCGAGAAGTATATGTCGCGCTCCTGGTGCGCGAGCGCACGCCCCATGACGAGATACGGATACATCGCGCGGTCGAGCCCCTTGCCGAAAGCGACGTCGTCGTAGAAGCACCAGTCGTGCTTCAGGTAGTCGAAACCCCAGTCCGCGAACGTCTTCGCGTCGAACTCCTCGTGCTGCCAGCTTCCCGCGGCGCGTCCGCAGGTGAAGGGACCCGGGCTCGAGTAGATGCCGGCCTTGAGGCCCTTCGCGTGGATGTAGTCCACCAGCCCCTTCATGTCGGGAAAGCGCCGGTTCGCGGCGATTCGCCCCTCGTCATCGCGCAGCGGCCCGTCGAGGTCGGGATCCTCCTTCGCGCGCTCGGGGATGTTCTGCCAGAAGTCGTCGATGTTGACGTAGGCGTATCCGTGGTCGGCAAGCCCCGTCGCGACGAGCGCATCCGCCGCCGCGCGCACCTTCGCGTCCGACACGCTACCGCCGAAGGCGTTCCAGCTGCTCCAGCCGAGCGCGGGCGTGAGGCCTATCCTCTCCCCGACCCTGATCGTCAGCGTCTTCTCGGCCTTGCCACAGGCGTTTTCCGCGGCAATCGTCACGGGATAGTCGCCGGGCTCTTTTATCGAGCCGGTGATGACGCGCGTATCGGGGTTGAAGAACAGCCCCGTCTGCGCCGCAGCGAAGTCGTCTCGGTCTACCGCCTCGACTTTCAACTTTGGACTTTCAACTTTCAATTTCATCGGCCGCCGGCCGGTGACGGGCACACGGTAGAGGATCGGCTTGCCGGGACGCACGCCGTAAACGCACGGACCGTTCACGCGCGGCGCATCCGCCGCGGGAGGCGTGAGGATGCCGAGCTGGCGCGATGTCTTCCGGACGTCGTTCGGGAGCCGCGCGCCGTCGCGGCACACGACGCGCGCCTCGCCCCAGACCGCGAGAACGCCTTCGCCGGACCCTTCGACCGGATCGACGGCCAGCGTCATCGCCTGCACGCCCGTCACGTCGACATGCGCCTTCACCTCTTCCTTGTCGCCAAAGGCCGTCTGCGGCGAAACCCAGAGCTCCCGGCCGTCCCCAAGGACGCGCAGCACGACGGCTCCCTTTGCGCCGGACTTGTCGACGCCGCACGAGGCCTCGAACGAAAGCGCCTCGCCGCCAAGCGGAATCTCCACTGCGAACGCCGCCGGCATCCGCATCCCGAAGAAGTGCTTGTGCGCGGACGTGGAGAACCGCTTCTCAAGCGCCGTGCAGGCGACCTCCACCGCGCCTTTCCCGCGCACGACCTTCGAGACGTCGAACTGCTCGCAGGGGATCTGCTGTCCGGCAAACGCCGTTCCCGCGGCGACAAGCGCCCATGCCAACAACCTTTTCATGCCCGTCACTCCACGACTATCTGGTAGAAGCCACTCGGCTCGTTCTTCGCTTTCGGAATCTCGAGCGTCAGCACACCGTCCGCCGACGCGGGATTTTCGAAATACACGACGGGCGCGTCCTTGAGCCCTGCGAGGGTTACGGACTTCCTGTAGCCGTACCGATGGCCCGCCGCGGCGTTGCCGATCGTGATGGACACCTTGTCGGACGACACGGCGAAAGGAACCTCAACCCCTTCGCCTCCGATCACCGGCGCGTCGGCTTCGGACGCCGCGCCGCTTCCGCCAAGCCCCGTCAGCTTCAGCGCACAGATGCGGCTGACGGTCGTCGCCGTCACCGTAATGCCGAAAACAGTCTTTGTCGTAGTCGCGCCGCCGTCCGAGACGAGATAGACGCCGTACGAGCCGTCGCTCAGCTGCGGACCGAGCGCGATTCCCTCGTACACGATCATGTTGTTCAGGTCAGTGCCCGTGAAAGATACGAGAGGACTGCCCTTCGCGACCAAGGATACTGTGGAGTTAGTCACCGAGGAAAGATTGGAAACCTCCGTCGCCGCCGCAAGCGCGCCAGTCGTTATGCGGTAAATGCGGCACCGCCCCCAGGTGACGATGCTGACTTCACGCTCGAGCGCCAAAAGCGAACCGTCCGGCAATGCGCAAAGCCCCGAGAGGCCGCACTCAGCGAATGTGGCATTGGCGCAGGGATCGCAAGCATAAGCCCACTCTCCGGCCGCCTGCCAGCCGTCCTGCGCCGTCGTGCGCGTGTAGCGCGTCAGGCGCACAACCGTGCTTACAGTCGTATTTCCGCTTGACGATTCGCCGTCGCACATGAGCGCCTGTTCGTTCGCCGTCCACATCGTGAGTCCGTCGGGGGAGATCGTCAGCGACTCGAGCGACAGGTTTGAACGGAGCTTGTCGCGCTGGATTGCCGGGACTGGTGCCGTCCTGCCCGTAGCC
>ODAI014763617.1_pt1 | contig 10348 bp, 7 predicted proteins | sample 1539321 | NCBI WGS metagenome assembly ODAI01 (sample SAMN02144231, study PRJEB22623) | gut metagenome | biome: sheep rumen | host: Ovis aries | place: New Zealand | reverse complement strand
CGATTTTGCCCCAAGGAACCTGTCCCCAGTGGGTACTTTTGCCCCAAGGAACCTGTCCCCGATGGGTACTTTTACCCCAAGGAACCTGTCCCCAGTGGGTACTTTTACCCCAAGGAACCTGTCCCCATGGTCCAATTCTGCCCCCAGGGAATCTGTCCACGGTGGGTACGTGGGACCGGCAGTTACCGGACGGTATTCGTCAGTGTCCCGATTCCTTCGATCGTGCATTCCACGACGTCGCCGCTGCGCATCCACTTCGGCGGAGTGAAGCCCATCCCCACACCCGAGGGAGTGCCGGTGGCGATGATGGTGCCCGCCTTCAGGGTGAGGCCGGCGGACAGCTCTTCGATGATGTAGGGGATGTCGAAGATCATATGGCCGGTGGTGCTGTTCTGCCGCAGCTCGCCGTTCACGCGGGAGCAGATGGGGAGGTCCGGCACGCCGGGCAGCTCATCCGCCGTCACGATCCAGGGCCCCATGCAGGTAAAGGTGTCCAGACTCTTGGCAAAATAGAACTGCTTGTGGCGGGTCTGGAGATCCCGGGAGCTGACGTCGTTCATGATCGTATAGCCGAACACGTAGTCCAGGGCGTCCTCTTTTTTCACATCTCTGGCATCTCTGCGCAGGATCACCGCGAGTTCCACTTCGTAATCCAGACGTTCCTGGATATCAAAATGGCCGTCGATCATTCCGCCATCCGGCGTGCATTCGTTCACCCGCTTGCTGAAATAGACCGGATAGGGGCGCTCCCCGTTGAACTCTTCCTTCTTGTAGCGTGCCGATTCTGCGGCGTGCTCCATGTAATTGATGCCCAGGCACAGGATGTCCTGTCGGGGAACCGGGACCGGCGCGAGGAGCTCCGCCTCCGACAGGGGGAGGAACTCTCCGGAGGGAGCTGCGGCGGCCTGCGCGAGCAGGGTCAGCTCGGCATCGGAGGCATGTTCAATCAGTTCGTTCATGGAGGTATAGGGAAGGCCTGCACAGGAAACAGGCAGGACGGAGGTGCCGTCGGCGGATACGACGCCCACAGCTTCGCACCCCTGTCTGCGGAAGGTTATCAGTTTCATAGGATGAGGTTTCCTTTCTCGAGAGGTGATTCCGGCCCGGGCAGAACCTCCGCCGGCCGGAAGGATTTCCAAGTGTGTTTTTACTATCATATATAAGAAATGACCGCAGCACAAGAATGATCTGACAAAAGATTTCTGCAGGAAACCGCCCCTGTATCTCCCGTGGTTCCGGGATTTCCGGAAACAGCAGAAAAAATCGTCGAATTTGTGAAAAAATCACTTGAACCTATACTAGGTATATGATGTATAAGGAGGCTGTCCCCCCGAGTACGGCCAGGAGGAATACAGAATGGAAAACAGAAAAATCCTGATCAGAGGCGCAAAAGCGATTGTAAGCTGTGATGCGGCCGATACGGTATATGAGAAGGCCGACATGGTGATTGACGGCCAGCGGATCGAGGCCATCGGCACGGGTCTGGCAGAAAAACCGGAATATAGTAGAGGTTTTGACGAGGTGATCGATGCCGACGGCATGTTTATTTACCCCGGCCTGATCAACACGCATCACCATTTCTTCCAGGAATTTGTCCGCAACCTGGTGACGATCGACTACCCGAACATGACTGTGCCGGAGTGGATCAGCCGGATCTATCAGATCTTCCAGGAAATCGACGATGAAGTGATCTATTACACTTCGATGACGGCGATGGCGGATCTGCTGAAACACGGCTGCACGACGGCCTTTGACCACCAGTATTGCTATACGGTGAAGAGCGGCAAACGGCCGGTAGACCGGCAGATGGAAGCGGCGGGACAGCTGGGCATCCGCTATCACGCCGGCCGGGGAGCGAACACCCTCCCTCCGTCCGCGGGAAGCGATATTCCGGAGAAAATGGTGGAGACCACGGAGGAATTCCTGCAGGACTGCGAGCGGCTGGTGAATCTCTACCACGACCCGAAACCCTTTGCCATGTCGCAGATCGTGCCGGCGCCGTGCCAGCCTATGAACTGCTACCCGGAGACCTTCCGCGACACCGCATCATTCTGCCGGAGCCGCGGCCTGCAGATGCATACCCATCTGGGAGAGGGCGAGTGCGCCGTGATGGAATCCCGCTGGGGGATGCGGACGCCGGCCTGGGCGGAGAACATCGGCTTCGTGGGCCCGGATGTCTGGGTGGCCCACGCCTGGGAGCTGACGAAGGACGAGTATGAACTGCTGGGACGGACCGGAACCGGCGTATCCCACTGCCCGACGCCCGCGCTGCTGGGCGGCTTCCCGATCCTGCCGATGAAGCAGATGCAGGAAGCCGGGGTAAATATCAGCATCGGCTGCGACGGCTCCGCGACAAATGACGGCTCCAACCTCCTGGATGCCATGCGGCTCGCGTGGATGGCCCAGTCCTGGTACACGAAGGAGAGAGGCGGCAGCATCACCCCCTATGACATGCTGAAGATCGCCACCGTGAATGGCGCGAAGAGCCTGGGGCGGGCGGATCTGGGAAGCCTGGAGCCCGGAAAAGCGGCGGATATGTTCTTCATCGACACCCGGAAGCTGGAGCTGACCGGAGCGCTGCACGATCCGAAGAATCTGATCGTCCGTACCGGCCTGACGGGAACGACGGCGCGCACGATTGTGGGCGGAAAAACCGTATTTGACGGCACACGGCTGACCGGAGTGGATGAATACCGGCTGGCCGAAGAGGGCGAACGGGTCTGCACCAGGGTATTGAGGCAGCCTTTCCCCGCTGTCTGGACCGTATAACGGATGAGACTGTCCGGCATCCCGTGTGAAACAGTTCCGGACGGATGGAAGTATGAAAGAATATCTGAACGTCGGAGAGATCAGCAGTCTGTTCGGCCTGAACGTACAGACGATGCACTATTATGAACGGATCGGTCTCTTCGTTCCGGCGGCCAGGACGGAATCGGGACACCGCAAATACGCGGTGGACCAGATCTACCAGCTGTCTTCGATCCGATACCTGCGCCGTATGGGCTACTCGATCGAGGAAATCCGGGAATTTCTGGAAGAGAGGACGCCGGACGAGACCATCCGCCGTCTGAAGGAGCATTCCCTCCGCCTGCAGCAGCAGGTGGAAGAGCTGCAGCGGCTGGACGACGCGATCGAACGGAAGATCCGGTATATCGAACACAAACGGGAAAATCTGGATACGGACCGGATCGAGATCCGCTGGTTCCCGGAGCGCTGGTACATCCCGATCGGAAGCGAGAACCAGCTGTTCGGGGAAGAGGAGTTCTACCTGTTCCCGACCATTGCCTTCTATGAAAAAGAAGGAAAGCGCTTCGGCGGATACGTGGATCTCGGAATCGACGGTCTGAAGAAGCCGGTGGCGGGAAGAGCCGCGTCGGATCTCCGTTCCATACCCGCCGGAGACTATCTGGTGGGATACCATGTGGGAGCCTACGAGGAGATCGGACCGTCCTTCGAGAGGATGCGGGCAGCCCGCCCGGACCTCACCTTCCGCGACACCGTGGTGAATTTCAATATCATCGATCAGTTTGTGGAGCGGGATCCGGACAAATACATCACAGAGATCCAGATGCCCGTGGTAACAGCCGGACCGGAGGGGGAAAACGGCGGAAACGCGTATCCCGCAGGCTCCGGAGCCGCGGACCCGGAGGAGGTGGAGAGGTGAAAAAGAAGAAGTCGGGGTTTAACCAGCCGAAGCTCTGGGAGCACCTGCTGTTCCTGGGACCGTCCACGGTGATATTTGTCATTGTCATCCTGGTGCCCTCCCTGATCAGTATCCGGTATTCCCTGACGAACTGGAACGGGGTGTCGGCCCAGGCGGACTTCGTCGGGCTGAAAAACTATATCAATATCTTCACCGGGAAGAGCAATTTCCTCGGTGCGTTCAAATTTACCTTCCTGATCTCCGTGCTGAACGTGATCTTCGTCAACCTGACCGGCATCCTGATGGCCGCTCTGCTGACGAAAAAGATCCCCTTCCGGGGGACGTTCCGGGCGCTGTTCTACCTGCCGAATATCATCGGCGGACTGATCCTGGGCTTCGTCTGGCAGTTCATCTTCGTGCGGGGACTGCCGGCCCTGGGCAATGCGCTTCACATCGGCGCGCTGACGACTCCCTGGCTGGGAACGCCGGCGACGGCCTACGCCGCCATCGTGATCGTCTCGGTCTGGCAGGGCATGGGCTACGTCATGGTCATCATGATCGCCGCGCTGACCGGCGTGCCGGCAGAACTGGAGGAGGCGGCGAAGATCGACGGGGCGGGAGAGGGATCCATCTTCTTTAAGGTGAAGCTGCCGCTCTGCATGCCCTACATCACGCTGTGCCTGTTCTGGACGATCTCCCAGGCCTTCAAGATGTTCGATCTGAACTACTCGCTGACCAAGGGCGGGCCCTACGGTTCCACCGTGTCCCTGGCCCTGAACATCTACAACGATGCCTTCGCCAACAACAAGTACGGCCTGGCTACGGCGGAATCCCTGGTGTTTTTTGCCATTATCCTGGTGATTACATCGATCCAGATGTATTTCTCCCGGAAGAAGGAGGAGGAACTGCTGCTGTGAGAGCCAGAGAAAAACGCAACCGGGCGATCCTCTTTATCGTTGTCCTTCTGATCGCGCTGGTATTTGTCTATCCGCTGTTTATGATCCTCTTCAACTCCGTAAAGCCGCTGGCGGAGATCCTGAAATTCCCGCTGCAGCTGCCGGAGGCGGTTCACCTGGAGAACTATGTCAATGCGTTCTCCAAGATCGACGTCTTCCATGTCGTGAAGAATACCGCCATCCTGACGGTGTTCTCCGTGGGAGGTATCGTGTTCCTGTCGTCCATGACCGCCTGGTGGACCTGGCGGTATCAGAACCGCTTCACGAAGCTTTTCCAGAACTTCGTGATTCTCGCCATGCTGATTCCCTTCGCTTCCCTGATGCTGCCGCTGGTGCAGGTGATGCGGGGACTGCACCTGTCGAACAATCTGTTCGGCGGTATCCTGACCTACTGGGGCATCGGCATGTCCTTTGCCTTCTTCATGATGCAGAGTGCGGTCAAGACCCTGCCGGTGGAGCTGGAGGAAGCGGCGAGGATCGACGGATGCTCAAGACTGCAGACCTTTTTCATCATCGTGCTGCCGCTGCTGCGGCCGACGATGATCAGCGTCATCCTCATGGACATGTTCTGGATCTGGAATGACTTCATCGTCCCGCTGATCCTGCTGAACTCCGAGAAGCTGCAGACGATCCAGCTGGCGATCAACAAGCTGTTCGGGCAGTACAGCAGCAAGTGGGACATCGCCCTGCCGGCGCTGGTCATGACCATGCTGCCCATCGTGATTGTATTCATCCTGCTGCAGAAGAAGATCATGGAAGGCGTGGTCGCCGGGGCCGTGAAGGGCTGAGCAGGAGAGAGTATGCGGAATCCGTGCTAAGGTGCACGGGAAAAATCATCGTTGACCGCTGGGAAGAACCGCAGGCTGCGGCTCGGAACAGTTATGGCTATCATTTTCACCACCGGATGATCCGGAAAAGGAGGTACCCAATGAAGAAGCAGCTTATGGCAGGCGCACTGGCTCTGGCGATGGCAGCAGCCCTGGCGGCACCGAAGGTACAGGCCGCGGACGAGACCAAGACCATCTACATCTATCAGATGAAGACGGAGATCCAGGAAGCCATGGAGAAAGTAACAGAGAAGTACAAGGAATCTCATCCCGGCGTGGAATTCGTGCTGGAATCCGCATCGGACAACTATGACACCGGTCTGAAGACCAAGTTCCAGGGCGGCAGCGCTCCCGACATTTTCTCCATCCAGGGATATTCGAATGCACTGGTGTGGGATTCCCAGCTGGAAGATCTGTCCGATCAGCCGTGGACGTCGGACATGATCAGCGCTTCCGCAGAGAACGTGACGATCGACGGGAAGGTCAAGGCATGGCCCTTCAGCGTAGAAGCCGCCGGTTATGTATACAACACCGGACTGTTTGAGAAGGCAGGCATTGAAGGCGTTCCCACCACCCGGGAAGCGCTGGCGGACGCCGTGGCGAAGCTGGGTGAAGCGGGCGTCATGGCTCCGATCACCGAGTGCTACATGGACTGGTATCAGCTGGGCAACTTCATGATCAACCTGGGCTTTGCCGGCCAGGACGATCCGGTTGCGTTCATCAACGGACTGAATGACGGCAGCCAGAGCTTCGTCGGCAACGCGAACTGGGAAGAGCTGGCGGACTATATCACCTTTGAGTATGCGCTGGACACCGATCCCCAGACGACCGACTTCAACACCCAGACCTCTCTGGTAGGCACCCAGGATCTGGCGATCACCATCGGCGGCAACTGGTCTCAGCCCACCTATGATGCCGTGGATCCCGAGCTGCCCGTCAGCCTGATGGGCATCCCCTATTCCGCAGACGAGACGAAGAATGACCGCCTGTATCTGGTCGGCACCTACTGGGGCGTAAATGCCGAATCTCCCGTGAAGGAAGAAGCGAAGGAATTCCTGAACTGGCTGGTCAGCACCGATGAAGGCAAGGAGTGCCTGACGAAGGATCTGCAGGTCATTCCGGCATACAACAGCATCGAAGCGGACGAGGAGAGCATCGGCCGCCTGGGCCAGGCCGTGGAAGACTACATCGAAGCCGGCAAGGTCGGAAATGTCTACTACACCTTCTATCCGGACGGATTTGCACAGGCAGCCGGGGAAGCCGTACAGAGACTTGGCGCCGGCCAGTCCACTTCCGAAGAATTCCTGCAGGAGCTGCAGGATGCCTGGACATCTCTGAGCGAACAGTAAACAGATTGGTATCGGCCTGACAGCGATCAAAGGGCTGCCGTGCCGGGAAGCATATCCCCTCCCGCTCCCGCAGGAGGGGATATTTAGTGTAGGGAAAGGAGCCTGCTATGAATGACACCGGGCGCATCGGGGAGATCCTCAGCCGCATGACTCTGCATCAGAAGGTAATGCTGTGTACGGGGAAAAACTCCTGGCGGACAAGAGATTACGAAGAACTGGGGATTCCCTCCATCCTGGTAAGCGACGGGACAAACGGCGTCCGCTTCCAGAAGGGGTCGGACAATCCTCCCGAGCTCAGCTTTTATGAACTGCTGGACGGCTCGTTCGACAGCGAGGAGGCGCTGGCCAACACCTTTGTCTCCACCTGCTATCCCAGCGGCAGCGCCATAGCCTGCACCTGGGACAGGGAACTGACCGGGCGGATCGGGCGCGCGCTGGCGGAGGACTGCCGGAGCCTGGGCATCAACATGCTCCTGGGCCCGGGAATGAATATTCACCGGACTCCGCTGACGGCCCGGAACTTCGAATACTATTCGGAGGATCCCGTCCTGACCGGAGAAATGGCAGCGGCGATCGTGGCGGCCGTGCAGAGCGAGGGCGTCGGCACCTGCATGAAGCACTTCGCCTGCCACAACTCGGATACCCGGCGGACCCGGGTCAATGTGCAGGTCAGCGAGAGAGCTCTCCGGGAGATCTATCTGGCCGGCTATGAGCGGGTCGTGAAGAAGGCGCATCCGACCGCCATGATGTCCGCGTACAACAAGGTAAACGGGGAGGAGACCAGCGGGGACAACCGCCTGACCAGAGACATCGTGAAGGGCGAGTGGGGATTCGACGGCGCCATCTTCTGCGACTGGGGCGCAGTGAAGGATCCTGCGGCCGCCACCCGGGGAGCAATCGACCTGCAGATGCCCTTCAGCCCCTCCAGTGCGGCGTACCTGGAGAAGGAGATCCGGGAAGGACGGCTGCCGGAAGACCTGCTGGACCGCCGAGCGGAACGGATCCTGAGGTTGGTATTCCTGCTGAAGGAGTGGGAGAAGAACTGGCCCCGGACCGGAGAGGAAACCGCCGGAGAGGGGAACAGAGCGGAAGCGCATCACCGGCTGGCCCGGGAAGCGGCCGCGGAATCCATGGTGCTGCTGCGCAATGAGGGCGGAGTCCTGCCCCTGCGGGACCTGAAGGGGAAGAAGGTCGCCGTACTCGGACGGATGGCGAAGGAACCCCACTACCAGGGAACCGGCTGCGCCATCGTCCATACCGAAACCGTCGACAATCCCTGGGAATGCCTGCAGCCGGATCTCGCGGAGGCGGAGGTCCGTTATGCGGAGGGCTATCTGGCCGACGGCTCCACGACGGAGGAGCTTCTGCGGGAAGCGGAAGAGGCGGCGCGGGGAGCCGACGTGTGCCTGGTCTTCGCCGGCTGCTTCCTGCCCCGGGAGGACGACGACTACAACCGGAAGGACATCCGGCTTCCGGAGGGGATGGAGGCGCTGATCGACAGGGCCTGTTCCGCGAATGACCGCGTGGCGGTCGTGCTCTCCGGCGGAGAAGTGTGCGAGATGCCCTGGCGGCACCGGACGGCGGCCGTACTGCTGACCTGGTTCTCCGGGGAAGGCATGGGCCGGGCGCTGGCGGAGATCCTGACCGGACGGATCAGTCCCTCGGGACGGCTGGCGAACACGGTTCCGGAGACGCTGCAGATGACGCCGGCCTGGCTGTCCATGGCCGGAAATATCTATGACATTCCCTATACCGAGGACATCTACGTGGGATACCGCTGGTATGACAGGCGGGGGATCGCGCCGGCCTATCCCTTCGGATACGGGCTGTCCTACAGTACCTTCGCCTATGGAGAACCAGAGATGACCGTGATGCCTCCCGAACAGGGAGCCCGGGACGGAGCGGTGCAGATCAGCCTCCCGGTGACGAACACCGGAGAAATGCGTGCCGCCCAGGTGATTCAGCTCTATATCCGGCCTCTCGGGCAGACCCGTCTGCCGCGGCCGGTCCGCGAGCTGAAGGACTTCGTGCGTCTGGACCTGGCCCCCGGGGAGACGGGAACCGCGGTTTTCCGCCTGGAGGACCGGGATTTCGCTTACTACGCCCCGGACGTCTGCGACTGGGTGACGGAAGCCGGGGAGTACGCCGTGGAATGCGGTATCTCCTCCCGGGAAATGGTATCCTCCGTGACGGTTTCCCGGCAGGGCACGGAAAAGGTGCCGCCTCTGCGCAGGGACGCCGGATTCCATGAGCTGTTCCAGGAGCCGGCGAGGAAAGAATCCTTCTTCCGCTTCCTGGTGGAGCAGGGCCTCGTGACGCCGGAGCAGGTGGGAGAGAAGCTGGAACAGTCGCTTCTCGGAACCTTCTGGGCGGTCAGCGCTTACCTGGACATGAACAGCGGCGGCAGGGTGAGCCTGGAAGACTACTGGAAATGGGTCGAAAGTGTTGAATAAACTTGACAAAAATGTGATCGTGCATTAAGATAAAATTACGAAAATATTACGCTTGCTGACGAAAAAAGTAGTACTCATGTAATTGTTGGGAGGACGCTTTCAGCGGCGGTGTTTCGTATGAGGCGAAAGATCGATGAAATATGACGTAATTATCATCGGAGCGGGTCCCGGAGGGATTTTCTCCGCTTATGAATTGATGAAACTGTGCCCGGACCGGAAGATCGCTGTATTCGAGGCGGGGTATCCGCTGGAGAAGCGGCACTGCCCGATCGACGGCGACAAGGTGAAGTCCTGCATCAAGTGTCCCACCTGCGCCATCATGAACGGCTTCGGCGGCGCGGGGGCATTTTCCGACGGGAAATACAATATCACCAACGATTTCGGCGGGACGCTTTACGAGTATATCGGCAAGCAGAAGGCGTTGGAGCTGATGCACTATGTGGACGAGATCAATGTCTCCCCCGGCGGCCGGGATACCCGCATGTATTCTACCGCGGGCAGCGGATTCAAGAAGCTCTGCATGCAGAACAAGCTGACGCTGCTGGATGCGTCCGTGCGCCATCTCGGAACGGACATCAACTATATCGTGCTGGAGAATCTCTATGCGGAGATGAAGGACCGCATGGATTTCTACTTCCACACGCCGGTGCAGCACATCGAGGCGCTGCCGGAGGGCGGCTACCGGGTGAAGGCCGGAGAGGTCGTTGCGGAGGGGACGGACTGCATTATCTCCGTAGGCCGCAGCGGCAGCAAGTGGATGGAGCAGGTCTGCCGGGAGATGGACATCCCCACGAAGTCCAACCGAGTGGATATCGGCGTGCGCGTGGAACTGCCGGCGGTGATTTTCTCCCATCTGACCGACCAGCTGTATGAGAGCAAGATCGTCTACCGGACCGCGAAATTCGAGGATGCCGTGCGGACATTCTGCATGAACCCCAACGGGATTGTCGTCAATGAGAATACCAACGGGATCGTAACGGTGAACGGACACAGCTTCGAGGATCCGGAGAAGAAGACGGACAATACCAATTTTGCCCTGCTGGTGGCGAAGCACTTCTCGGAGCCCTTCAAGGACAGCAACGGCTACGGCGAGAGCATAGCGCGGCTGTCGAATATGCTG
>ODAI014554560.1_pt1 | contig 10349 bp, 7 predicted proteins | sample 1539321 | NCBI WGS metagenome assembly ODAI01 (sample SAMN02144231, study PRJEB22623) | gut metagenome | biome: sheep rumen | host: Ovis aries | place: New Zealand | reverse complement strand
CCGCTTTCCTATCTTGTCAGAAAACATCAACTTGAAAGCGCCTTCCTTTAGCTGGTGCTTCTCAGAAAGAAATCTGCACTTGTAAACCCTCAGCAGATCCTCGCGGCTCAGCGCCTTGAGCATCTCCCTGCATCGACTCAATTCAGTCTCGTCCCACTTCTGTGAGCGAAACCTCCGGCATTGCGCCATGATGTACTCATACTCCTTCATACTTCTTCTTGTTTTTGGTTAATTGATCGTCGGCAAAATTACAAGAAGAAATCTGACCCACCAACAAAAATCCCTCCGCAAGCCTTGTGAAACAGCAAAATCACCTCTTACCTCTTACCTATCACCTCTTACCTCTTACCTATCACCTGTTACCTATTACCTATTACCTATCTCCTTCCTCCCACACCACAAGGTCGCGCGGCAGAGTGATCTTCTTCGGCATGCCTCGCTCACCCGTCACGAAATAGTTCTTCGCCAGCCGCTCGTCGAACAGCTTCACGAATGCCGCCCTAATGCGAGCACACTTCTCGTTGATGGAGTTCAGCAGCGGATTCGTCACATCCTCAATGCTCTGCAAGGTCCGCTTGTTCAGTCCCAGCGGCCGCAGTTCCTTGTAGATACTCGCCAACTCTTCCCGATAGTCCGGCAGTTGCTTAAACCGAATCCCCTCCGGATGCTTCAAGAACAGGAAGAACACCGCCTTTACCAATGGTTCCATTTCTATCTCTATTCCTTCATAATCATTCAAAATAATGCGATGGTCTTGAGTGATAGACATTCTACTCAAAGCCAAATGATTCTTTATTCTTTCCTTCCTGTACCCTAGTCGCTTCAGCGTTTTTTCGCACCTTTTTCCTTCGTAGTATTTAGTTAATACATCATTGAAAATGTCGTTGGAAGATACTAAATCAAATAGGGTCATGCAAGATTGGACTTTCAACACATCTGGGTAGCCGAGAATATTGTAAGCAGATGGATTCGACAATTCTAACAATGCTGATGTTATTTCTCTTAATCTTTTGCTTAATACAGGGTGTTCTAAATAGGCAAGTGCCTCATCTTCGTTGCTGATTCCGTAAAACTCAGAATTATAACTATGCCCAAGCCCTTTTATTTGTGGAAACACATACCAAATCCAATGTCCTTGTTTATGTCCTTCCTTGATTTCTGCCAATGCTGAAGAATAAGAACCCCATTCCGAATTCTGAGCCTTTATAAATCTTTCTAAATCGTAATTAGGCTCACCTTTTTTGATGGCATCAACAAAACTTTTCGGAAGACTGACATTTTTCATGTCAAAGGCATCTTTAAAGAAAGGGGCTATTTCTTCATCTCGATAGCCAGCAACTCCACAACCAATGCGAGTCACCATGAAGAACAATTCTTCGTGTTCTTTAGCAAAAGAGATGAATCTATCTATATATGTTTTAATGTCAGGAGTAGTAATATTCATCTTGCCAAAGTCTACAGGAATAGCATAACTTTGTCCTTGAAGTCCCTCTGCCTGTCCCCAAATAGCTCCGAATCGTTTGTAAGCCATCCGTGATGCACCGCCAGTATGGTATCCTAAAGCATTACTACCGAAAACAAATATTTGTCCAGGCAATAGTCTGTCAATATAGTCAGGCGTAAAACCAATATAATCTTTTTCTTCCATATCTTACATTATTGATATTGAATAATCATCATGTCCTATCAATCCTTTCTTAATAAGTCCTTTAATATGATTTTTAAGAAGGAAGCCTTTTTTGCAGTTTTGCAATTTCTTAATAATGTCTTTTTCAAAGTCAATAGCAGGTTTTGCCAATGCCGTCTTTATGAAATTGCTGTTTTTTGTTTGGGCGTCGATGGCTCCTGTCAATTCCTCTTTGAATAAATCTTTGTTAGCCACTTCGTACATCATCAATATGTAGTGGGCCAAAGTGTCACTCGCGACAAACACCCTGCAATTTTTTCTCATGTCAAACTTTCCGCTTCTAAAACCTTTCGGAATCAACGGGTCTTTGCAATTAATAAGAAACGGAGGGTTATTGAAGTCCACAAGTTTTGTAAACGAATGTTGTAAACTTTTCGTTTCAATGTCATAGCAAAAGGCAACACTATCCCCATATGCTATCCATTGACCGTTTGCCCATACAGCCACCAATGTAGCAAACGAACCTTCATCGTAGAATTTATTCAGAAACATGCCGCCTTTGGCATTTGCCATCTTCTCATGTTCATTATAGAAAGGCTCCCATATCTCGTCTATCCATTGATTAAAGGCTTCGAAATCCGCAATAGGCTTATCGGGAATGTTTTCTACTAAATACCTTGACCAGCATTCGGCAAACACACCACCACCGCCTGCGCCATCAGATACTGCTATTAAGTTCTTTCTTACAATTGCTGCATCTTCATTGACGATACCATCTTCAAATTTTGCTATTGATAGTGCTCTCATCTGGGACTTATGTTAGTAGGTGTTCCAATATCCATCAGTTGAATCAGAGTTGAGAGGTCTGTATTGGTGGCCATAGCGACGTGTCGGGTATTCTCTGCATCACCGCGCAAATCTCCAATAGGCTGATTATACCTCGAAGGGAGTAGGCTCGACATGTCATATAGCCATTCTGAATACTTGTCTTCATTCAGTTCTAGCTTACTGATAGGTAAAAGTACCTGTTCCTGAGTGTCTGGTGTCACATGAATATTCCACAACAACACATTTCCGTCATTAGTAAATAGAGCCTTCAACTCGTTTGCAAGTTGTGTATTCACTTCTCGAGGGTTTACGATGCCATTGAATGCTCCGTCCGTGATATTGATGATAGTTGGCGGATAGCAGTCCTTTTCATGATGCTTCCTCATCCACTTATCCAAGAGTTCCTTTGCCAAAGCAAATGCTTTATGTGCTCTTGTATATTTACCAGCTGCAACAGGTTCTACCCATTGCACCTTTTCGACCTCTTTCAATTCAACTCCTTTCCTGGTCCGTTTCTCTTCCTTGACCACTAACTTCTTGAATGGATTGTTCTTCAACTCTTCTGGAGATATGAAATCACGTCCTGCCAAAGTTCCCTTCCATCCATAGTTTGCGTCGTCACCATAACCTATGACTGCAATATCGTAATAATAACGGACCTCATTAGTCTTGATACATCTAAGCACAAGTTCGTTAATCTGGTTGTTGACAATTCTTGCCACAGCATCTGCAAGTGTGATATACTCACCACGATAATTCAATTTGCGGCTCATCGAAATTGACTGATCAATCATAAAGATAAATGCCGTAGGCGTGTTTCTTGTGATTTGCGCTGTATATGGGTTCTTGATCTGCAAAGTCTTCGGTTGAGAAGGAATGGGTATGCCGAAGTTGCCAATATTCTTGATATATTCCAGTGGAATATAGTTCTTCACTAGTATTTCTGCCTGAAAAAAGGGTTGTTCCTCTTCTGGTAGGTCAAAATGCTTATGTGCTTTTACGGATTGGAAGTGTATCTGTTTGAAATCATCAATAGTCTCACCTATATTAGGTCTGACCTTATAGGTGGCAGCATTCATATTTGAAAAGCAAGTTCCCTTCCAATATATGACTTCAGGATCTATTTCTAGGATTACAGGATTGGATATTCTTCCATCCTTCATGGCTACATACATCATAGGATGTTGTGTCGTGAAACTTACTCTGACATAGTCTCCAAGGTTGCGCCCATTATCCAATTGCCGCGACAAACTGCCACCGCCAGGTTTGGCAATTTTGATACCTTTTCGTTCGCAATCCATCCAAGAAAAGAGACCTCCATTCTTGATGATAGACTCTAAGTTGTCTCTGTCGGTGAAGTGATAGAGTTTAACAATCTTGTGCTCATCCATCACATCTTTAAACTGCTGCCAGTTATTCTTCTTTTCCATATTATCTTCTATTTAAAAATCAAACGGAATGTCAAGTTGTTTATTATGCATGTCGCTATGTTTCTCTATATCTTCGACTTTGGTGTCTTGTGTATTTCCGTCAAAGGGATAGATTCCTTCTACGTATGCCTTTATCAGTGATGCATGTGAAAGAGGCTTTTTTGCATTTTCCACATCAGCATTGGTGTCATAGTCAAGGAGCACAATAGTTTTACCTTTAATGCTCGCTTCTCTAAGTCTATCAATAATATGCGCAACTTTGTGTTCCAGCACCCAACGGTACGAAGGAATATATATCTGCTTTCGTGCCTCTATATATCCCATGAGTTCAGAGCTATTAACGCCTTTCTGATGACCGAGCGGCTTACCAAATCGCCTTACCGTTCGTTTCAGTCCCTTCATGGTGTCGTTACTGAATAGTGACACATCAATGCCGCAATGTTCAAATACTTTCAGCCCTTGCCATATTGCTTCTACACATGTAGCTGTATACCCCTCGCTGAAAGGAACAGGTATTCCTCCATGCGGATAGAATGGACTCAATTTGATAAGCCCATCTTTCGCCCCGCTGGTCACGTCAGCCAATATCGCATCAGGATATTGCTTTAATATCGTAGCAGGCTTCTTGCGTTTGGATTCAATGATAATCATAAGATGAATGTCGACGTTATTTCTTTTTGTTTAGATATATTCATAGACAATTCTTCTTTAGCAGAAACACCAAGGCAAACCATCCATGATTCCAAATCCAAAGCAGGGCCAACTTTTTTAAGAGCGGCTTGGTGAAATAGTATATTTGCCTTTTCTTCGTCTTTCTCTACTCCCCAACCATTGTAATAACACACACCGAGATTGAAAAGACCTATATCATTTCCATTCTGCATGGATATCTTAAACCATGTAACAGCTTGTTTATAATCTTTTTCTACCCATAGACCATTAGCATACATATAGCCAAGACCATTTTGTGCTAATGACCAAGGCCCAATGTCAAAACTAGTGATGAGACGGTCTTCAACAATTGCGATTTCCCTAAAAATGTTAAATGCTTCTTCGTATTCATGTTGATCTATATATTGAATCCCTGCGCAATACTCATCCTCACCACCTATGAATGGTGGAATATTATTATATATATGGGTTTCTGACAGATTAAAAAGTGTTGAGTCCAATTTCTTGTTAGCCCATGCTATCATGAAAATTCCATAGTAAAAACAAAATTCTTGAAACCTTGTCAATGGTTGCAGTAACTTGATGATTTCACTTTTATTCAAATCTTTGTAGTCTGATTCTGAAAAAAGCAATTTGTCGTTACCTGCCTGAGTTGTGTATAGTGAGGGTAGGAAAGCTATGGCTTTCAATGATAACATTATAGATGCAATAGAAAAATCGTCTATATACTTATCAAAATCATTATGTGTCCTATCAGGATGGCGAAAGCCTGGACTTCCAATCTCGTTCGCAATGAACCGACCTTTCATAGAGGGTACAAACATACCATCATAATCGACTATCACCATTGTTTTATTTCTCTTTACTATAATGTTTTCAGGTTTCAAATCTCCATGGGCAAAAGGTTGAGATAAAAGCCATATTGCCATCTTACGGAACTCCAATGAGAGAATTGAAAGGAGGAATCTATTATTAATATTATCCCTTATGTATATATCCAATGTTTTCCCTTCAACCCAATCCATTAATAATATGGGTTGCTCATCTTCGTCAGAGACTTTTGAATCTACAAAGAGTTCATGGTCAAGATATCTAATATTGGTTATGTAATTGGATGAAATATATTTCAATTCTTTTGTAATTAGTCTATATCTTTCTGCGCGTCCTTCTTGCTCTTTTGTATAACACTTTATTGCATAGAACTTCCCTTCTTTACAATCTTTCATTTTGAAAACCACGGCAAAGTTGCCACTACTCATTATTGGCTGTCCGTCTTTGTCCAATACAGGTCGCAGATAACTCAATTCCTTAAAGTTATCTTCTGGAAACTTAATGGCTTCAATGTATTCTGAAATAAGAGGATATGTCATAATCCATTATTTTTGTAATGATTATCGTTTTATGTAAAAGTTTAAAAGAGTAATCTTTAATACTTTTTAATCGGAAAATGGCCCGATGGAATTTTTTACTTTATCTTTAAAAAAATCGCTGGCAATATTTTGCATATTGAAGTGAAATTGATAGTCTTTTAAACGTTTCATCATATATTTTTGTTCAAGAATTGAGAGAATGCCATGGACTTTAATAAGTCTTTCATCTGATACTCTCGAACCTGTTATTTTCATTATTTGATAGTCTGAAAAGCCTTCTTTACAGGGAACTTTATCATAATTAACAAAGGCGTTTACCATCATAGAATCTGGTCCTATACAAAATGAAAACATTTGATTCTCATTTGTGTCATACTCAGGATTTTTTGTTTGAGAAATAATGCTTAAGGCATCAAGAAATTGGCAAATTCCATAATTGTTATCTGCAGTCCAAATTTTTATATCAATATCATGTGGAATATAATTATCAGGAACAAAACCATGCAAGTATAAACCTAATGAACCAGTTAATACATAGTTGATTTTGTTAAGTGATAAGAATAAGTCTAATTCTATAAGGTTATCTAAAGGATCAATTGATTTCTCCTCGTTAGAATTGTCTTTTTGATACTTTTTCAGTAATTCGTATCCACGAATACTAATTCCATTTACTACCATTTCCTTATAAGGCATAGTAATTGGAGGTAAAGAAAATGAAAAAGAATAGTGACAAAGAATAATGAATAATCTTCTTAAATATTCATCCTCTTTATTGTCAAATCGCATCTTGCTAATAAAGCAATTGTCTATATTATAGTAATTATGAAAAGAGAATAGAAGCCGGTCTGAAGCTCCATACTCTTTTAATAAGTGTGGGGTGATAGAAATTGCCTTTAGAGATAGTAAAATAGAAACTAATGGGAAATCATCGATATGCTCATCGAAATCATTTTCTGTCCTTTGCGGGTGGCGAAAATCTGGAGAGCCAAGTTCACGAGCCTTTTGGCCTTTCATCGCAGGAACGTACATGCCATCGTAATCAACAAGTACTAGCGTGCCGTCTTCACGGACTAAGATGTTGTCTGGTTTCAAGTCGCCATGAGCAAAGGGCTGGGGAATGAGCCACTGTGCCAGTTGACTGAAACGGTAGGCAAGCATCTCCAAGGCAAACTTATCGTCAAGATTCTCACGAAGATACTTATCCAAAGTCTTGCCTTCTACCCAATCCATGAGCAATACTGGGAATTCAGTTTCGTTAGTTTGGTCTGTATCAACAAATAACTCTTTATCCAAATAACGGACAAAAGTTAGATAGTGAGAAGAAACATTTTTCAGTTCCTCTGCAATTTGACGATAAGCCTCAGCACGGCCTTCCTGTTCCCTCAAAAAGCACTTCACAGCATGCAACTTACCTGTTTGCACATCTTTCATTTTAAAGACTACAGCAAAGTTGCCACTTGACAAGACGGGCTCTCCACTTTCATCCAACACTGGACAAAGGTTCTTCAGTTTATCGAAATTCTCTTCAGCAGCCTTTATTGCTTCTATATAATCAATTACAAGAGGGTAAGTCATATGCCTATTAATTTTGGGGGATATCTATAATAAAAAGGTAATAATTATATTATTCAATTATTCTAATCATATCATTATAGTCATTCATAATTCTATTAAATTTTTCAGCAGAATGCGAAGGAACTAATACTTGTTTCAAAGAAAAACACCATCCAAAAGCACAATCCCCTATACTATTGATAGAATCAGGCAAATTAATTGTTTTTAATTCTGACGAGAAAAATGCATATTCGCCTATTTCTTTAACGCCATCATCAATAGATATTGTTTCATCTTTACCCCAATACGAAATTAGTCTTAAATTATTATCATAAAGAGATTGATTCTTTACATAAAAATTGGGGGAAAGACTAATAACCTCGAATTTGTAATCTTCCATATTAATTTCAACAAAAGGATTGATACCAATTCTATTAACAGATGCAGGAATAATAATTCTTTTTGATTTGCAACCATAAAATGCGAAATTATCAATATACTCGACAGAATCAGGTATAGAGAATTCTTCACTATCTGCGTGACATTGAATTAATCTTTTTCTTCCTTTAGTATATAAAGTTTTCTCTCTAACTTCAAAATTTGTGGAATAGCAAATGATTTCAGACAAAAATATATTAAATGGTGCATGCCCTATGGCTTTAACAGAAGCGGGAATGGTTATTTTTTTAAGGTAGGAATAGTCCATTTCATTACCCAAATCACAAAAAGCATAATTAAATATCACTTCCGTTCCTTCCTTAATTTCATATTCACTTTCATATAGTGATCCGAGTCCCAAAACTACTTTACGGTTCTGACTGTAGATACCACCAAATTCATCTTCCCATGTTTCCGTCATATGTTCTGGCATTTCTTCTGGGCACATAAGGCTCACCCAATTTTTTTTCTTGTAATCACTATATTCGGACAACATCTCTTCTACTATTATTTGTTTTTGGCTATCGTAATATATCCGTTCTAATTTCGTACATCCCTGTAAAGCTTTTATCCCAATTTTAACCAATGATGAAGGAAAATGTAATGTTATCAATTGATTTCCAATTATATAAAGGCAACCGTCATCATCAGGATCTGGCAAATAATTAAATCCGTCAGAGACAATCTCCTGGCATCCTTCAATAATATAGTATTCCGTATTATTCAGTTCTTTTGGATAACATAGAAGTTTTGTCTTGTCAAAGGAATACACTACTCCATATTCATCAACATAAACATCTCCTACTATAAAACTTTCTCTAGCAAATCCCATCGTAACCAGCTTTTGCTCCATTTTTTCGTTAGGTACTATGAGCTTTGCATAATCATTTCTAAAAACACGCAATATTTTATTTTGCAATCTTATAAAATACGGAGGGTTATCATACCACCATGAACATTCCTGAAAAAAAGCAAATTCGTCTATATAAATTGTTTCATTAGGAATAGTTATGATAGTTTTATTGTGAGATAGACAAGCTATTAGCCTTTTTTTATCACTTGTTAGCAATAATCCATCTTGAACTATAAAGGATTCACTCTCGCATATAACATTCGCAGAATTACCTTCAAAAGGATTCTTTCCTATACAATGAACCGTAGAAGGAATAACAATAGTATTTGTGTTGACCCTGATACTGCAATCACATATTATTTCTGTACCCTGTTCTATAAAATAACTACTATTGATATCACTAGGGATATACAATAATTTTTTCTTATCCGCACTATATTTCACTCCATATTCGTCTATCCAAGCATTGGCCAGATCATCTTCTGTTACTTCTGTGGAGAGGCTCTCTTCCTTGTATTGCGATTTATCAGGCCTCTTTAGATTGAAAAGACGGAAAGAGACCTGGGAAAGATTGTTCTGAGACAAAGCAAGGATATAAAGAGAATAAAGCGAAGCTAATTCTGCATCTTGCATTAATGGTTGCAAAGCCCCTAATGCGCTACTTTCTGAGAGATTGCGATAATCCTTTTCTGAGAAAAGCAAACGATCTGAGGCGCCATATTCTTCCAATAGTGAAGGTTGGAGGGCAATGGCTTTCAGGGAAAGGAGGATGCTGGCAAGGGAGAAATCATCGATATGTTCATCGAAGACTTCCTCTGTTCTTGATGGGTGACGAAAGTCTGGACTTCCCAACTCTCTTGCCTTCTGACCTTTCATCGCTGGCACATACATGCCATCATAATCCACCAATACCAGTGTGCCATCGTCTTTCACCAAGATGTTATCTGGTTTCAGATCTCCATGGGCAAAAGGCTGGGGCATCAACCACATCGCCAGGCGACTGAACTGATAGGCAAGTAGCGACAATTCATATTGATCATCTATATGTTGACGTATGTACTTATCAAGTGTCATGCCTTCTACCCAGTCCATCAGCAACACAGGGAATTCCGTTTCATCAGAGTTCTTGGAATCCACAAACAATTCCTTGTCCAAATACTTAATAGGTGTGAGGAAGGTGCTGCTAACATACTCCAGTTCCTCCGCAATCATGCGATAAGCTTCAGCACGGCCTTCCTGTTCCCTCAAAAAACACTTTACAGCATGCAACTTTCCTGTCTGCTCGTCCTTCATCTTAAAGACTACAGCAAAGTTGCCACCCGACATCACAGGTTGTCCCTCATCATCCAGCTCTGGACGAAGATACTTCAACTGCTCAAAGTTCTCTTCTGCGGCCTTAATGGCTTCTATGTATTCTGAAATAAGAGGATAGTTCATAGGCTAAAAACTTCTACGCAGCAAAGTTACAAATAAATTTTGTAATCAAAAAGGGTTTTCATTGAATTTTTCTTTTTCAGACTTTCACAAGGCTTGTGATGGGATTTTGCTTGGAGGGGATGGGAAGAAGGAGTAACTTT
>ODAI014630322.1_pt1 | contig 10350 bp, 7 predicted proteins | sample 1539321 | NCBI WGS metagenome assembly ODAI01 (sample SAMN02144231, study PRJEB22623) | gut metagenome | biome: sheep rumen | host: Ovis aries | place: New Zealand | reverse complement strand
TCATCGAGCACGATGATCTTGTCGGCCTGCATGACCGAGTTGGCCCGCTGGCTCACGATGAAGACGGTCATTTTGCCGGACATCTCCCGGATGGCCCGGCGGAGCGCCGCATCCGTCGCGTAGTCGAGGGCGCTCGCGGAATCATCTAAAATGAGGATCTTCGGCTCCGCTATGAGTGCCCGGGCGACCGTGAGGCGCTGCCGCTGGCCGCCGGAGAAGTTGCGGCCGCCCTGCTCCACGACCGCATCGAGCCCGTCCTTCTTACCGCGCACGAAATCGGCTCCCTGAGCCGCCGTGAGCGCCCGCCACATGTCCTCCTCGGTCGCATCCTTCTTCCCCATGAGAAGGTTCGAGCGGATCGTACCCGAGAAGAGCGCCGCTTTCTGGAGCGCGATGGACACCGTCTCGTCGATGGCCTCCTTCTTCAGGTTCTCCACCCGGATCCCGAAGAGGCGGATCGTGCCGTCCGTCCGGTCATAGAAGCGCGGAATGAGGTTCACCAGAGAGGATTTGCCGGAGCCCGTGCCGCCGATGACGCCGATCGTCTCGCCCGGCATCGCAGTGAAGGAGATGTCCGTAAGGCTCTCTCCGCCGCCTCCCGGGTAGGTTAAATGTACATGGTCGAAAAGGACCGCCGGTGCGTTCGGATCCGCCTTCGCAAAGTCCCTCGTACCGTACTGCATCACCGGCTCGGTCCTTAAGATCTCGTCCACGCGGTCCGCGGAGGCCAGCGCGCGCGTCACCTGGACGATGAGGTTCGCGAGCTTTACGAGCTCGACAAGGATCTGGTTCAGGTAGTTCACGAGCGCGATGACGTCGCCCTGGGCGAGCCCGCCCACATTGATCTCAAATGCCCCCGTGTTAAGGAGCACGATGAGAGCGACGTTCACGACGGCAAAGGTGAGCGGATTCATGAGCGCCGAGATATTCCCGACGTGGAGCTGGGAGCGGGTGAGCCTTGCATTTTCCTTGTGGAAGCGGGCCGTCTCGGCCTCCTCCCGCCCGAAGGCGCGCACGACGCGGATGCCGGTCAGGTTCTCGCGGACCGCACCGGTGAGCGCATCAAGGTTCCCCTGCACGCCCCGGTAGAGAGGCCTCGTCACCTTCATGATGCCGAAGACGATCACGGCCAGCACCGGGATCGCGACGACGAAGATGAGCGCCGCCTTCACGCTGATCGTGAAGGCCATGATCATCGCGCCGAAGACGATGAAAGGTGAGCGCAGGAAGAGGCGCAGAAAGAGGTTGACGCCGTTCTGCACCTGGTTGATGTCCGAGGTCATACGGGTGATGAGGGTTCCCGTGCCGGCCTTGTCGAGGTCGGAGAACCCGAAGGACTGGATGTGGTCAAAGAGGGTGTGCCGCATCGCGGTGGACACGCCGACCGCAGCCTTCGCCGCGAAGTACTGGGCCGTGATCGAGGCCGCAAGACCCAGAAGTCCCAGTAAAATGAGAATCATGACATGGGACATGATGTAGCCGGTATCCCCGTTTCCGATGCCCCGGTTGATGATGTCGGCCGTGACCAGCGGTACAAACAGGTCAAAAAAAGCCTCCAGCATCTTGAGAGCCGGCGCAAGCACCGCCTCCCGTCGGTAATCCTTGAGAAATGTCAGGAGTCGTTTCAATTTCAATAACCTCCGCAAAGATAGTCTTTTTACAGTATACCACAAAAACGGCCGCTTATGCGGCCGTTTTCAAAGTAATCTGTATCAGCTTACACCAATCTCGATCGGTTCGCTCTCTCCGAACTTTGCGTTCCCGTCAAGGCTCTCATAGATGGTCACGAGGGAGAACTCCGGGACCGCCTCGGGGGAGACGACCTGCGTCCGGCAGAGGATCATGTAGTTCGTGCCGTTTACGATCTGCTTTGCGAGATAGGCGACCGGCTCATAGTTGACGCCCAGGAGGGTTTCCGTGGCCTTGTCGAAGGCATTTTTCACGTTCTCGTTCTCCAGGGCCGGGATGGCGCCGTCGTTCACTTCAAAGCTCCCGGGCATTCCTTCCCCGATAAGCTCCGTCTCCTGAAGAACAGAGGCATTGCCGGAAAAGTCCCTGTACACATAGAGAAGCTCAAAGGTCGGCTTTGCATCCGGGGCTGCAGCGCATTTTCTGGCCAGGAAGCAGTAGTTGGTCCCCGAGACCAGCTGAGTCGCGAGGATCGCGGCCGCCTCGTACCGAAAATCCTTCAGCGGCTCGACCGCCTTTGAAAAGACATCCTCGAGATCCGGGTTGCCCTCAACGGCCGTGCCTTCCGTATTCAGACTCCATCCGCCGACGATCACATCCTCTCCTTCCCCGGCGAAGCTCTCCTCTGCGGGAAGAGATTCCGCCGCGATGCTCTCCGCAGCTGTACTCTCCGCCGCGCTCTCGGTCTTCGTGCTTTCGGTCTTCGTGCTCTCGGTCTTTGTGCTCTCAGCCGCCGTGCTCCCGGTGCTGCCGCCTCCGCAGGCCATAAGGGAAAGTGTGAGGGCACCTGCCGCCGCAGCGGCGATCATCTTCTTAAAACAGCGCTTTATCATACCTTCCTCCTTTAACGGTTCAGACTTTTTCTTAAAGATAACTCACGGTCTCCGCAAGAGCCTTCCGGTTTCCGTGGTTCGGAAGCGGGCCCGCACCCTCCGCCGCGTAGCCGAGATCCAGGAACATGAGGATCTCTTCATTTTCCGGAAGTCCGAGGACCTCGGCTGCCTTGTCCGGATCGAGGAAATTCAGCCAGCAGGAATCCACCCCTTCATCCGCAGCCGCGAGCATGAGGTGAGTCGCGACGATCGAGGCATCCTCGACGCCCGAATCGCGCTTTCCGCCCGGGTACGTGAAGACATTGTTCTTGTCAAATGCGACCGCGAGCACCGTCGGCGCGCCGTAGCGGCACGGGGTCACGCTGTCGACCTTCGCGAGCCCTTCCGGGGACTGGATCACGTAGATGTGATGCTCCTGCAGGTTCTTTGCGGTCGGGGCCAGCCGGCCGGCGGCGAGGATTGCCGCAAGCTTTTCATTTTCCACCTGTCGGTCACTGTATTTCTTGCATGAATAACGGTTTTTGATAACGTCCTTAAATTCCATGATGATCTCCTTTCAACTGACTATATCAGTTAATTGCATTATAACACACCGTGCCTTAATTTCAAAGAAAGTGCGTTGCCTTTTTCTCATTTTGGGGTATACTGGTTTAATATGCAAAACATCCAAGGAGGTACTGTAAAATGAACGGAATCTCTCTTTCCGACATCGAAACATTCCGCATGAACTATGAAAATGACCCCGCCGCAAAAGCCCTCGCCGCCGCGATGGCGAAGACGCCCATGGCGGACCTCGCATTCGTGCCGACGGAGGCCGCAAAGCTGGCCGGGAGCTTTGAGGTGGAAATAAAAACCCACGGCATCACCGCCCAGGAAAAGAGCGGCCGCTGCTGGCTCTTCGCCGCGCTCAACATACTCCGCGAGGAGGTCATCAAGAAGACCGGCCTCACCGACTTTGCCCTCTCCGGCAACTATCTCTCCTTCTACGACAAATTTGAGAAGGCCAACAACGTGCTCTCGATGGCTGTCGAGCACGCCGACCTCCCCTACAATGACCGGATGACGGAGTATATTTTCAAGGGCTTCGGCGACGGCGGCTACTGGGACATGGCGGCCGACCTGGTCGAAAAATACGGGGCCGTGCCGAAGAGCGCCATGCCCGAGTCCTACCAGTCGGAGCACACGGACACCTTCATGAAGAAGTTCATGGTGCTGGTGCGGAAGGACGCCTATGAGCTCCGGGAGCTCGCCCGGGCGGGAAAGGATACCGAAAGCCGTAAAAATGAAATGCTCGCCGAGATCTACAAGGTTCTCTCGATCGTCTTCGGCGAACCCGTCAGAACCTTTGATTTCGACTACCGGGACGCGGACGGGGTCTACCATAAAAACCGCGGCCTCACCCCGAAGACATTCTACGAACAGTTCATCGGCCTTGATCTCAAGGAGTACGCGACGATCACCCACCATCCGACGCCGGGCCTTCCGATGGACCTCCACTACCGCTTCCACTACATCGGCTCGATGGCGGATAAGGACATCGACAACCTGAACCTCACGATGGACGAGCTCGAGGACCTCTGCGTAAGGCAGCTCAAGAGCGGAATGCCAGTCTGGTTCGGGTGCGATTCGGGCGCCTTCGGCGACCGGCAGGCGGGCGTCTGGGACCCCGCGAGCCTTGATTTCGAGGGGATTATGGGCGGCGTGAGCCTCCGCATGGAGAAGGGCGAGCGTCTGCGCGCGATGGCGAGCTATGCGACCCACGCGATGATCCTCGTCGGGGTCAACTTCGATGAGAACGGCCGGCCCAACCGCTGGAAGATCGAGAACAGCTGGGGCGGCGAGGTCGGCGACAAGGGGTATTTCGTCTGCAGCGAGGCCTATTTCCGGGAGTACGTCTACGAGGCGATCATCCACCGCTCGCTCCTTGACGAGCGCCAGGCTGCCCTTCTTGCGTCCCCCGCGGAGGAGATCCCGGCCTGGGAGAGCGATTTCCGATGAGCGAGAGCAGCATGTCAATCTACGAAAAGGTCAAAGACCGCCTCATCCGCTACGCAAAGATCAACACCCAGTCAGCCCATTACGAAGGCACCTGGCCGACGACCGCCCGCCAGAGAGACCTCGCCGAAGTGCTCTTCCGGGAGCTCCGGGAAATCGGAGCCTCCGACGTCTTCTATGACGAAGAGAACTGCGTGGTCTACGCTAAGATCCCCTCGAACCTGCCCGGTGAGGCGGAGTCCCTGGGCCTCATCGCCCACATGGACACCGCCCCGGACGCAAGCGGGGAAAATGTCCGCCCCTGGGTCCTCACAGGCTACGACGGCGGCGATATCATTTTAAATAAAGAGAAAAATATCATCATGCGCCGCGCCGACTACGAAAACTTAGGCCTCTACGTCGGCCAGGACCTCATCCTAACCGACGGCACCACGCTCTTAGGCGGGGACGACAAGGCCTCCATCGCCGCGATCATGACGATGGCGGAGCACCTCCTTGCCCACCCGGAGATCCCCCGCGGGCCCATCGCGCTCGCCTTCACCCCCGACGAGGAGGTCGGCGGGCTCGCCCACACGCTGGACCTTGACCGCTTCGGCTCAAAGACCGCCTACACGCTCGACGGGGACCACCTCGGCTGGTACGAAGACGAGACATTCAACGCCTCGGAGGCGCATGTCACGATCCGCGGCAGAAGCGTCCACACCGGGACCGCCAAGGGGATCATGAAGAACGCCGTCGACATCGCCGCGGAGTTCATGAACGCACTTCCGAAAAATGAAAAGCCCCAGTACACCGAAGGCACCCAGGGCTTCTTTCACATGATCTCCTGCTCCGCGGTATGCGAGCACGCCGCGCTCTCCCTCATCATCAGGGACTTCGATGCGGAGGCGTTTGCCGCGCGGGAGGCGCTTTTGTATGAAATTGCCGAAACTCTGAACAAAGTTTACGGCCCGGACACTGTTACCGTCACGATCACGGAGCAGTACCGCAACATGAAGGAGGTCCTTGACACGGTCCCGCACCTTACGGAGCGCCTTAAGGCCGCGATCAGCGCCTCCGGGCTCACGCCGGTGTGCGAGCCCTTCCGGGGAGGCACGGACGGGTCCGCGCTGACCTTCCGGGGGCTCCCCTGCCCGAACCTCTCCGCCGGCTACGAGAATGCCCACGGCCGGTTCGAGTACGTGCCGATCCAGTCCATGGTTAAGAATGTCGAGATCCTTCTCAATCTGGTGGAGCTTTCAACGTAACAGGGACGGTTCTCAGGCCTCCTGCGGGGACGGTTCTTGAGGATTGCGCAGCAATCCTCTGAGAACCGTCCCGCAGGTACCCAAGAACCGTCCCCGCTGTTTCTCAATTCATCACCGGATGATGGATCACCTTGCTCGTCCGGTCAAGCGCCCTGAAGCTGTAGCCCCTCGCGATGTACCCCTCGATGATCTGGGGCAGGGCCTCCACCGTCACGTGCTTGCTCTCCCCGTCATGGGCGAGCAGGAGCACCGTGTCGGCGTCCGTATCCATCGCGCGCGCAAGCTCCTCCTCGACTGTCACGGTCTCGGCGCCGTCGCCGACCGCCACATTCCAGTCATAGTACTGATAGCCCAGCTCCTGAACCCTGGCCGTGAGGATCGACATGATCCCCTCCGAGTACTCCTTCGAGGTCTCGTTGGAGGACCCGCCCGGGAAGCGGATGAAGCAGGGCACATACCCGATCTGGGTTTTCACGACATCCCCGATCTGGGCCAGATCCGTCAGAAATACCTCCTCCGAAGCGTAAACGGAATAATCATGCGAAAAGCTGTGCAGCCCGATCGTGTGGCCCCTGAGGTATGCCTCCCTTATATAGGAAGCGTACTGGGGCAGCTGGGCCGTCACAAAGAACGTCGCCTTGATCCCGTAATTGTCCAGTATGTTAAGCACTTCCGGAGTATTCGGCGACGGCCCGTCGTCAAACGTGAGATACACCGTCTTCGTCCCGTCCCCGTCGTAGTTCCAGTCCGTAAACGAGGGATCTACTGCAAATGAAGCCCTCGCATCATTCGATATGTCGATCGGCTCAGGCTCTGGCGTCGGCTCCGCAGGTGCCGGCTCTGCCTCCGCTGCCTCCGCTGCTTCCGCTGCTTCCGCCGGTTCCGCCGCTTCCGCGGCCTCGGCCGGCATTTCATTTTCAGTGTTGTTTTTCTCCACCGCGGCCGCCGCTGCCGCTGCCGCCTCCGCCGCGGCGTCGCTCTCCGCTACGGAAACCGTGCTCCCCGTCGCTTCCGGGGTGATGACGACCGGCTCTCTGACCGGTTCTGCAGGCGGCGCCTCCGCGGGCTTTCTCATACGCACCGCCACGCCGATTATGACCGCGAGGACAACAAAAACGACAGCTGCCGCGGCAATTCTCCGGCGCAGCTGCCTCTGCCTCGCAAGTTTCTTCCGCCTTGCCCGCTTCTCCCAGTATTCGGCGCTGTGAACCGCCTTCTCCTGCCTTGCCATTTATAACTCCCCTTAACGTTCCCCTGCGGGATCCTCCTCCCGCCCATTTCTTATAAAATTATATCGTATTCAAGTGTACTACGGTTTTCCTCAAGGCGCAAGGGGCTTAAAACCCCCGTCCGGCCGCTCGATCGCCTCCCGCATCGCGGCAAGCCTGCCCGCGTCCGCCCGCTCCGGTGCGTATCGCGCCTCCTCGTAGAGCGCGCGGATCTCCTCCCTCGCGCCGGAGACACATCCGGCCGTCTCCATCTGCTCCTCCGGTGTCTCGGAGTTTCTGATATTTTTTGCGCCGGGCTGCAGCTTCATATAGCCAAGGTACAGCCGCCTGATCCGCGCCGCAGGCGAGAAATCAAACACCGACAGCCCCGGCTCCTTCTCCCGCGGGATCTTCTTCTTCGTCTCCGTCCGGTCGATGCGCTTCCGGACATCCCTGCCCTCCGCGTCCGACGCCTTGAGGTCAAAGACAAACTCCCTGAGCAGGTAGTAAATGATAAAGAGGATCGCTATCACGGTGATGACAATAAAGATCCGCTCGAGCCAGAGCCAGATGAGCTCAAGCAGCGGATTGTCCGCCGCGGCCTCAAGGGGCTCCTGCGCCCCCGCGGCCTCCTCCGCGGCAGCCGCCGTGCCGCCCCCCGAGAACGGAAGCAGGCTGAGCAGCTTCAGGATGAGCAGCATGACCGCCGCGTAGAACGTAAAGAGCAGGCGGCCGACTGCATCCACGATCTTCTGCCCGTCAAATAGCGTTCCGAGAACCGCAACCGTGATCGCCGTGAGCACAAGAAAGAGCGAGAGCATGGCCGTGTTCAGCTTTCGGATCTTCATGTAAGGCACCCGCACGTGCTCCTTCGCTGCGAGGAACGTGTGCTCGAGACTGACTGCATTTTTATAGAAAATGAAAAGCACAACGATCACGACCTCCGCCGCAAAGGCAAGCGTCATCACCGTCTCATTCTTAAAGCCAGTCCCGAACGCATAGATGACGAACGGATAGACGAGCCAGCCGGCCTCCGGATAAAAATAGCGCTTCCCCGCGGCCCGCCCCGCTATGGAGGCCCAGGCGGCCAGAACCGCCAGCCCCCCGTTGACCCAGCGGTTTCCCGGCGCGGCGAGGGCGGCGACTGCCGCTCCCGCAAAGTGCATCACCAGGAAGACCGTGAGATTTTCCACATAGTGGGCAAAAAAGAGCAGATTCATGAGGACAAAAAAGAGCGCGGCAGCTCCCCAGGCCTCGTAAAGGGGCACCTTAAGAAGGATCACCGCGGCAAGAAACGCCGGATAAAGGATCACCAGATTCGTGAGGTACCGGATCACCAGGAGGCGGCGCTCCTCGGGCGGGATCTGCTTTTCATTTTTCATGAGCCGTCTCCTCCCCTCCCTTGATGACCATCGTCCGAAACAGAATATTCGACGGAACCTTCTTCGCCTCCATGCCCGGCGAGAGCGGGCAGAGCCAGATAAGGCCCCCCGCGCGGAACGAGAAATCCGACGCGGCGCGGATCAGCTTGTCCCCCATCGCGCTCGAGATGAGCACATGGGTGACGCTCGCGTCCGCCGGCGAGAGTTTCATGCTGCCGAGGACCTCCTCGAACGGCACGACTCTCTGCTCAAGCTCGATCGCCGCGAGCGCGTCCCCGATCTGGACAAGGTGGCCCCGCGAGCTCCCGGCTTCGATTCTGATCATTTTTCCGGAAATGCCGCAGCCGTTCGTGAAGAGCGAGACCGGCATTTTGGCCGCCAGAGCAGCCGCGGCCGCCGCAAATGCGATCGAAATCCCCTCCTCTAGAAGGTTCCCGTCGTAGCGGATGCCCGGCACGTCGACATTGAGGAAGATCTTCACCTCCCGGCCGAACGTAAAGTCACGCTCGTTGACCATAAGGTCCCCGGTGCGCGCCGAGGCCTTCCAGTTGACCGCCGAGAGCGGGTCCGACGTCGTGTACTCCCTGATCCCGCGAAATGAAAACACATCCTCATAGAGCCGCTTCTTCGCGGCCGCCTCGCCTAAGAGAAGCTCGCTGATCCCCTCGATCTCGCCCGCATCGCGCTTCTTCGGCACCACGGTGAGCCGCGTGCCGGCCCGAACGCGCAGGCGCTGGGTTCCCACCTCGAAGATCTCCGGGACCGTCAGAAAGAGCTCGTCGATCCGGTAGATTCCCCTCTTTGCGGCCGTGATATCGCAGGTTCTCGTGATCTCCTCCCGCCCGCCGACCGAGAAGTATTCGAGGACGTTGACGCGGTCGGTGACGGTGATGTTTTCATTTTCCGAAAAATCAAGCCCCCTCCGCACCTTGAACTCGAGGATCATGACCGGGATCGGCATGCGCTTCGCGTTCGTGAGCGTCAGAAGAAGGCCGGTCTTGCTCCCGGCGTGCACCCTCTCCGAGGAGAAGGCGATGTCGGCCGTGAGCCCCCGGTCCCAGAGGCTCGTGAAAACCAGATGAAACACCAGAAAAAGTATAATGATCCCGGCAGGGATAAAAATGATAAGCAAAATGCCTCCCTCCGGGCCTCACCGCCCGAAATTCTCCGTCGGGACCGCAATGCCCCGGAGGATGTCCCGCACGATCTCATTTCCCGACCGGATGCTCCCGTAATTGCCCAGAAGCAGCAGGCGGTGGGCCAGCACGGGCTCCGCGAGCGCCTTGATGTCCTCCGGGATCACGTACGCGCGCCCGTCGAGGTAGGCCATGGCCTGGGAGGCCCGCATCAGCATGAGGGTCCCGCGCGGGCTCGCGCCGGAGGCCGTGTCCGGGTGCTCCCGGGTCGCGCCGACGATCTTCGCGATGTATTTGATGAGCTCGGGGGCGATCTCGACGGTTTTCATTTCCTTCTGCGCCGCCGCGATGTCCTCCGGCGAGGCGCAGGGGGTAATCTGTGCCATCGGGTCGCCCTTTAAGCGGCTTCTCATGATCTGGGTCTCCTCGTAGAGATCCGGAAGCCCCAGCGAGAGCTTCATCATGAAGCGGTCGAGCTGAGCCTCCGGCAGCGGAAATGTCCCGCTCGTCTCGACCGGATTCTGGGTCGCGATGACAAAAAATGTCGCCGGCAGCTTCCGGCTCACCCCGTCCGTCGTCACCTGCCGCTCCTCCATGCACTCGAGGAGTCCCGCCTGGGTCCTCGGCGTCGCGCGGTTGATCTCATCCGCGAGCAGGATATCCGTGAACACGGGCCCCTTCTTGAACTCAAACTCGCCGCTCTTCCGGTTCAGGACCGTGAGTCCCGTCACGTCCGAGGGCAGAAGGTCCGGTGTGAACTGGATTCTTGAAAATGAAGCCCGAAACGACGCCGCCAGCACCCGCGCAAGTGTCGTCTTGCCGGTCCCCGGGACGTCCTCGAGGAGCACGTGCCCGCCCGC
>ODAI010646757.1_pt1 | contig 10350 bp, 11 predicted proteins | sample 1539321 | NCBI WGS metagenome assembly ODAI01 (sample SAMN02144231, study PRJEB22623) | gut metagenome | biome: sheep rumen | host: Ovis aries | place: New Zealand | reverse complement strand
CTTTTGCAAGGTATGTATGCGAGAGAAGGGACTTGAACCCTTACGCCGAAGCACTAGATCCTAAGTCTAGCGTGTATGCCAATTTCACCACTCTCGCGAGATTAAGGCCAAGCCTTTTTTTATGAGCGACCGGGGGATCGAACCCCGGACCCACAGATTAAGAGTCTGTTGCTCTACCAGCTGAGCTAGTCGCCCGAAGTGAGTTCTACTTTATCAGAAAAGCATTTCTTGTTCAAGTAGTAAAAAGCGCATTTCTTAAAAAATCTTAAAAAATTGCTTTTGTTTTTAAGGTTTCGTAAGAACCTTTTTTTTTGTCAATCAATTTTGCCTTGCAAAATTGATTGATGTTTGATTTTGCTTCGCAAAATCAAACTGCGTCTGAGAGGACTCGAACCTCCTACCTTCGGTTTCGAAGACCGACGCTCTGATCCAGATGAGCTACAGGCGCATTGCAGAAAAATCTGCTTAAAAAAAAACGAACAGCTTAATCTGTTCGTTTTAGGGTGCCTAGTGGGGATCGAACCCACGACAACCAGATCCACAATCTGGCGCTCTACCGCTGAACTATAGGCACCGTATTTGTCGTTAAGACTTTAAAATAATATCAGAAAAACTTACTTTTGGTCAATGCTCAAAGTCCTAAATTAATAAAAAATCTTATTTTTCTTTTCAATATTATATCATGATTAAAATATTAAATTTAACAAAGAATTTACTAAACTAAATTTTTCAGCTTCCGATAGATAAGTGATAGACCGAACCCTAGGGAAAGGTTTTTCATGGAGTTTTTATGAACGAAGAATTCAGTACAATCTTAAAACGAATGGAGAACATTCTTGATACAATCAGCGAAAAGCAGAAATTACTGCGGGAAGCTGTAAATCAGAAGGACTGGAATACTCTTGTGTCTCTTATTACCGAAGTTAATCTTCTTTCTGATTCTTTTAAATGTGAAGATACAAAAAGAGAAAAAATTCAGTCTTCAATGAAAAGAGGTGATTTATCTCCATATACTTACGAGCTTTCAATTCTTCGTACAAAACTTCTGCGCTGTAAGGCAGAAAACAAGGCTTTTGCCAGCTATGTAAATATTACACGAACTTTTGTTCAGCAGATTGTAGAAAAGGCTCTTCCTCATTCCCGCAATAAAAATTATTCAAGAAACGGCCGTATCGTTCAGCCTCAGCCACACAGCGTGGTTGTAAATCAACTGTTTTAAGAAATCGGGGGTAATTGAAAAATGGGATCTACATTTTCTGGAATAGAACTTGGTAAACGCAGCATTATGGCTCATACAGATGCCATCACAACTGCCGGTCACAATATTTCAAATGCAAATACAGAAGGTTATTCACGTCAGCGCGTTCAGATGAAGGAATTTGATCCTCTCTATAAACCTGATCTTGAACGTGCAGAACGTGCCGGAATGATCGGGCAGGGTATTGATACCCAGAGCATCAACCGTATTCGTGATGAGCTTCTGGACGGCCGCATTGTTGCCCAGGCTAATCAAGAAAGCTACTGGCAGACAAGAAGTGATTATTACACAATGCTGGAACAGATTTATAATGAGCCGGCTGACATTTCAATCCGCTCAAATATGGATAAATTCTGGGAAAGCTGGCAGGATCTCAGCCTTAATCCTGAAAGTCAGGCTGCCCGCCAGGCAGTTGTTACCCGCGGTATTACCCTGACAGATTCCATTAAGCAGAGATGGGAAGGACTTAGCGGGGTAGGTAACCTTTTGAATGGTGATATTGAAGCTACAATGAGACAGGTAAACTCATACAGCCGCCAGATTGCGGACGTTAACGCAGAAATCGTTCGTTCAAGAGCGATGGGAGATAATCCGAATGACCTTCTTGACCGCCGCGATCTTCTTGTTGATAAACTCAGCCAGCTGGTCAATGTAACAACGGACCAGCGCGATTCAGATGAATTTGAAGTTCATGTTGACGGCCGCGTTCTTGTTCAGGGAAGCGTTGCCCGCGAATTTGCCCTGACTCCAAAATATGATGATACCGGTTATTCAAAAATTGTCTGGGCTGATACAGGAAATGACGCTCATTTTTCCGGCGGAAAGCTCGGCGCCCTTGTTGAACTCCGCGATGTTGATGTCCGTAAGGAAATTCAGAGCCTTAATACAATGACAATGAACTTTTCTGACCTTGTAAATGATGTTCACCGCAATGCTGTGGGCGCAAACAAGGTAACCGGCCTTGATTTCTTTGTTCAGCACAGCTTTGTAGAAAATGCTAACGGAAACTTTGACCGTAACGGCGACGGTGAGCTTGATACTTCATATATTTTCAGATTCAGCGGAAACAATTCCCTTGATTTACAGGAGCAGGTTGGATTTGAAGGCGTTATGAAGTTCAGTGGTGCAAACGGTGATGTTGAAATCCCTTACTATCATACAGATACAGTAGAAACTGTAATTGCCCGCATCAACGACAGTACAAGTGAAGTAAAGGCTTACCTTGATAAAAACAATCACCTTGTATTGAAGGGAACTACAGCCCTCAGCGAAGAAAATCCTGACTTTGTAATCCGTCATGTTGAAGATTCAGGCTACTTCCTTGCTGGTTATGCAGGAATCTTGCGCGGTGCCGGAGAAGACTTTGCTTATGATTTTGCCCACGCTGATGCAGTTACAGCCCTTTCTGAGGGAAGTCAGTATGCAGTAAGTCCTGTATTTAATCCTTCTGCCTATGTAGAAGTAAATCCTGCAATCAGAAACGACGTTATGAATGTTGCGGCAGGTTTTGCTGACAGCTCTGCTGGAGCAGCTACAGGCGACGGTCGTGCGGCTGTTGAAATTGCGGCTATCCGTAACTCTCAGGTTATGGTTGGCGGTTCAAAAACCTTTGATGATTATTTTGCAGATTCTGTTACAAACGTTGGTCTTATGGGTGAACAGGCAGAAATGAACCTTCTCAGCCAGAATGCAATCATGGATGATCTTCGCGGTCTTCGTGATTCGATCAGCGGCGTAAACATTGATGAAGAACTTGCAGAAATCCTCAAGTTCCAGCACGGCTATAATGCTGCGGCAAAGTTTATCACTGTCTGGGACGGTCTTGTGGACACTGTAATCAACCGTCTGGGAGTGTAAAGAAAAGAGATTGGCGGGGTAAGCCCGACAATGACAGATATCAGGAAAGGAGAATAAAGTGCATAGAATCAGCAGTCAGATGAATAATATGAATACCCAGAGCAATCTTCGTATTCAGGAATCACGCTTAAACCGGGCAAATAATCAGATTGGAAGTCAGCAGAAAATCCAGCAGCTTCGCGATGACCCTCTTGCGGCCGGCCACCTTGTGCGCTATCAGTCTTATCTTGACCGCGTAAATACCTTTGAAAAAAATGCTGCTACTTTAAGTGACTCTTTTACCCTGCGCGAAAGCTATATGTCAGACTCGCTTGAAATCATGCAGCGGGTTCGCGAACTGGCCGTTACAGGCGCAAACGGAATCTACACAAAGGATGATATGAAAAACATAGCAACTGAAGTAGACGAGCTTTTGAAGCAGCTTATCCAGAATGCGAATGCCGTATCATCTGACGGAAACTCAATTTTTGCCGGAACAAATACAAAGACAACAGCATTTGAAGTTGAAATGGGAAACGTTGAAGGTTCTGGTTCTGCCTTGATTCAGAATGTCCGCTACAACGGAAACATTCAGGTAAATAAAATTGAAGTTGATGAAGGAAAATATCTTGATAACGACAATGCCGGAGTAAGAACTTTCTGGGCAGAAAATCAGCAGGTTTTCGGGGGAAGAGACGGTTCAAGCTGGCAGGCAAACAGCGACAGCATCATCAGCGTTGACGGTGTTCAGATTAAGATTTCTCAGGGAGATAACATTTATGCGGTTGCGGGAAAAATCAATGAAAGCAATGCGGCAGTAAAGGCATCTATTGACCCTGTAAGAAATGCTTTGAATCTTACCACTACAGATGCCCGTCAGCTCTGGCTGGAAGACATTCAGGGAAGCACTTTGAATGAGCTTGGAATCATAAAGGATTCTTCCCAGCGGCCTCCTTATAACCTTGGCGACAGTACCCGTGTAAGCGGCGGTTCACTTTTTGACACCGTAATTGCATTCCGAAATGCCCTTCTTACAGGAGACCAGGAATCAATCGGCGGACGTGTCCTTGGAAGTCTTGATCAGGGAATCGGAAACCTTGTTACAAGAATTGCAAAAAACGGTTCAGAATACGAGCGCGCCCAGATTAACATTACAAGAAACTCTAAGGTGGCTCTTGATGTAACCCAGCAGGTAAGCCGGGAAGGGGATCTTGATTTTACAAAAGCCATCACCGACTTAAAGATGCTTGATTACACAAATCAGGCAACCCTGAGTCAGGCCGGCAAAATGTACAGTTCTACACTATTAAATTATATGAGGTAATAACCCCCTGGGGGAAAATATAAGTAAACAAATTTTATGAGGATTTTTTATGGAAGTAATTAGTAGAGAAAAAGGCAAAGTGGATGTTGCCGAAGAAAATCTCCTTACAATTCCGGAAGGTTTGTTCGGATTCGAAATGTATTCTAAATATGCATTGATTGATTCAGATTACATGCCTTTTATCTGGCTGCAGTCCTGCGAGGATTCAAATCTTGCTTTTCTTATCATAGATCCTTTCAGAATCTGTTCTAACTACGAAGCTGATATTGATGATGAAACACTGTCAAAAATCGGAATTGAAAAGCCGGAAGATATAATTTTAATGGCGATCGTTACTGTTCCAAGTAACGGTACTCCTATTACTGCAAATCTGCAGGGACCTCTTGTTATCAACAAGAAAAATCAGAAATGTATGCAGGTTGTTTTGAATGACAGCCGCTGGAGCACCAAGTTTGATATCATGAAGGCTCTTGAGAAAAAAGGAGACCGCTGATGTTAATCCTTTCAAGAAAAATTGATGAAAAAATAAAAATCGGAGATAACATCACAATTACTTTGATTGACGTTCATGGCGACCAGGTTAAGATTGGTGTTGAAGCTCCAAAAAATGTAAAGGTTTTCCGCCAGGAAGTATTTGACGCTATTCAAAGCGAAAATAAAGCTGCTGCGGTAGAAAATAAAGTTTCCAGTGAAGAACAGTCTGCAATTGCTGCTGTTAGCGCCCTGTCTAAGTTATTAGGAAAGTAATGTTTTGACACGGATTACACGGATAAACACGGATTTTCACGGAAATAAAGAATTAAAGAAAATCTATTCGTGTGAATCCGCGCACATCCGTGTCTAAAAAAATCTATGAGTTTTGCGATAATTTAACTTCTGCTTCGCTGGCGCGAAGATAAACAGGGCCGTCGTAATCGGCGAGAGGTTTTTCACCTTCGGAAATCATTTTTTCTGTAATCTGGAACATGCTTTCTGCACTTAAAGGCTGAACTTTCGGACAGAAAACTTTAGCCTTTAGTCCGTTTTCAGCCAGAAGCTGACAGAAAACTTCGCAGTCTGTTCCGCATATAAAAATCTTGTCAAATTGATTTGCTTTTTCTACAATTGCCGGGATTTCATAGTCCCCGTCGGCAAGGATTTCTTTTCCGCCTGCTGTAAGGTTTGCGTAAAATCTGTCCTTTTTAGCATCAATTCCGCACAAGAGAGGCAGCTCTGAATCCATATATGGCCATGCGTGAATTTTTAATGAAGAAATTGCGTAAAGGGGAGTGCCGTTTGCAAGAGTCAGAGCCTTTAAAACTGAAAAGCCAAGTCTGAGCCCTGTAAAGCTGCCGGGTCCTCCTGTAACGCAGGTGTAGTCTAATTCTTTGGCCGTAATTCCAGCTTTTTCCAGAACGTAATCCACAGCATTTACAATTGTTTCTGACTGCTTCATGCCGATGTCGTAAACTGCGGCACACATATTATCATCATTTTTAGCAGCAACAATAAGTCTTGTAACTGCACAGTCTATTGCAAGTGCTTTCATTTTTATTTGATTTCCCCATTCTTCCAGTTGTCAATTTCGATTGTACGGTCATCACCCTCTCCCGGAGTGATTTTTAAAAGAATTGTCTTTTTGGGAAGCTCATCCATGATTTTTTCGCTCCATTCGATAATTGAAACGCCGTTTCCGTAAATCATATCGTCTGTTCCAAGATTGATAAAGTCCTCAGAGCCTTCAAGACGGTAAACGTCCATGTGGTAAAGGGGCATTTTTCCTGAGTATTCGCTTATCAGACAGAAAGTAGGGCTTGTAATTGTGTCTGATACACCAAGAGCCTTTGCAATTCCTTTTGTGATTGTTGTTTTTCCGGCCGCAAGGGTGCCCTGCATGGCAATAACGTCACCTTTTTTCAAAAGTGAGCCGATTTTTTCGCCAAGAGCAATAGTCTCGTCAGCGGAGTGAGTTGTAAATGTTAACATTGAGGGAGTCTGCCTTCCAGTTCTTCAGTTAAAATAAATTCGGTAAGCGCTTTTTTTACAGGCAAAAGAGGATAGTTAATGGGCTTTGTGAATGTAATCTGGATGATTCGTTTGCCCATCGGATTTACTTCAATTGTAAATAAAATCCCGGCGGTTTCGGTTGCGGTTGGCAGTTCAATAACTGCATCGCAGGTATATTTACGCAGATAAAAAATCTGACCTTCTTCGCGCTGTAGATTTTGTAATTCAAGCACCTTCATCGTTCTATCATTCTACTCCAAAAAATGTTGATTCACAAGTTAAAAAACATTTTAAATAAAACATTTTGTTTCAAATTTTGTCTGCTTAAAAGTGCAGGGCAGCAGATATGGCATTCAGTCTCGGGCAGATTTCGTACTCACAGAGGTCTCCGATGAGTACAGAATCATTATTTTGCAGGGCGCTCTCAAAATCAAGTAAAATTTGAGAAAAATCAGCAAAAAAGTCGTTAAAATTCATGCCGTTAATTTTAATTTCCTTAAATGTATCAGGAAAAAGAGAAGCCAGTGTGGCAATATGACTGAATTCATTTATGCTGTCTGCAAGTTTTTTTATTGACTCTGTGACTTCTTTCTGGTGACCATTCTGGATTTCGACCGGTACCTGCTCCATTTTTTCTGCAAGAGAAGTGAATAAAACAGAAATATTTTCAAAAGACTCCATAATTGAAGCTTTTGTAACTACTGAAAATTCAAATTTTGTATTTTTACCAAGCTCTTTTGCTGCTTCCTGGTCAAAGTCTTCTGCGGTAATCTGTTTTCCGTCAACATTGATTCCGATTACTGCGGCCTCATTTTCTTCACAGGTCTGTTCAAAAGATTTTAGAACGTCACCTATAGTTTCTTCATCTTCAATCTGAACGTCAACATTCTGTCCGTTAATATAAAATTCTACCATCTTTATCCTCGTTAGTTATTTAATAATCGGCAGAAAAAACTGCAATCTGTAAGAAAAAAAATGATTAGCGGCTGGTAAATTGCTGACAGCTAAGAGTCTTTACTCTACCTGTTCCTGTTCTGCTGATTTGTGAAGTTTGAAATTGAATTCTGCTGGCCTTCAAGGCTGTTGAGTGCACCTTCCATCTGGCCGTATTTATTGCGCAGCTCTGCTTCCTTTCTGTCCATCTGGGTTTCAAGGCGGGCAATTCTCTGCTCAGATGCCTTGATTTTTGAATCGAGCCCGCTTGTTTTCATTGCAAGAATGCCGCCAGTCTGTGTGTAAGCCGCAATCTGCTTGTCCAGCTGTACTCCGATTCCCCTGTCCGAAACAAGGTCTCCGTCCGAATCGTAGCCGAAAAGCATTTTTATATCGTCAAGGTGATTTTCAATTGCCTGATCAAGTTTTTTTTCATCGATTTCAAGGTAGCCGCGGAGTCTGCTCTGGGAATAACTTCCGTTGCCGCCGCTGGCGTTTGTGCTTATTCCAATCTGAGAAAGCATTGTGATTACCGCCTGATCAGAAGTCTGATAGCCGGCTGTAATAATGGCTGCCATATTTGATTTTATTGTTGGAAGTGTAAAATCAGTTACAAACATTCCCAGTTTTTTCATTTCTGTCTCGCGCTCATCTGAAGTCAGGTAGTCAAGCTCGGAAATGATTTCTTCCTTATTTTGTGAAAGAATATTTAGTTCAGCAACTGTTCTGTTATACTGGCCTACAAACTGAATAAGGGCATCTTTTGAAGCTTCTTTATCCGGCTTTATTGAGATTGTAGCTGCCTTGTCAGTTTTATCATGAACGTGAAGGGTAATTTCCGGCACAATGTCATCTATGTCATTTTTTGCCCGGGTAATCTGAATACCTTCATATTTGAGAATCGCGTCATCTGCTTCTGAAACCGGATTTTTTGGCTGATAGCCCAGTGATTTTCCTCCGTCATAGGAAGATGGTGATGAAATATCAAGCTGTTTTCCCGTATTAGCGTTTTTTATTCTGATAGAAGTTATTCCGGCATAATCTTTTAAGGCAATATCAACGGCTGAATCTTCTGTCAAAAGTCCTGGAGTTTCAATAAGCTTTTCACTTCCGTCTGCCATAACCGCATAAACGACCTCTTCTGTCTGAACTTTTTCTTTTGGAGAAGGAAGCTTTTCTGAACTTGCTGAGTCTGAATCACTATTTGTGATTGTAATTCCTCCGAATTCTGCAGAACCCGAACTGTGAAGGCTTGGAATTCCAGGAATTGTTTTGTTAAAAGCTTCTGCTACATCGTCTGTGTCAGTTGCAATCAGTGAAAACGTTATATGGGTATTTTTTAAGTTTAAAAGTTCCTTTGGAATTTCAATATCCATTGAATTTTCCGGAAGCAGGGTAGCGTCCTCGCCAAAGGCAGATTTTTCTGATTTTGCGGGTTCAATCATGCCGGAACTGAGGGCAAAATCCTTTGCATTTCCTATGAACTCAAGGCGGTTTTCACGGCCTGTAGAAAGGGATTCAATCATCAGGGATGATTTTCCGCTGCTGCCACCGATAATCATTGATTTTACTATTCCGTTTGAACGGCGGTTGATTGCATTTGAAAAATCCTTGAGGCTGCCGCCCTTCCAGTTTAAGTTCAGCTGTTTTTCGCCCACTTTATATGTATAGGTTCCTGACGGAACTTTAAAATCTTTTTCCATTTCATCAGACATGAATCTGTCTGCTGTGGCAGGCTGGATTACGTCAATTTTAAAAGACTGAATTTCTGCGCTGCGGGTTGCTTCTGCAGTGATTGCACCTGCCTGTGTAGAATCTGTTATTTTATTGTTAAAAGGATTTTCGAAAGAATAGAGACCTTTTGTTTTTTCTCTCAGAGAGGATAGTTGGGAGTTAATGTCTCTCCAGGCGTCTTTCTGGGCTTTCAGCTCATCCAGCTGGGATTGTTCCCTTGTAAGAGGAATTCTCTCAACCTTCATCAGTTTTTCTATGGTATCATTAGTCTTATACTGATCTGTGACGCCTGGAATATTGATTCCAGCCATAGTTTAAATTACTTCGTCAAAAATGCTTCCGATAGCTTTTCTGATCCTAAGCTTCAGATTCTGGATCTCTTCAGAAGGAATCTGTTTGATTACCTTATCTGTGCTTGCATCTATAATTGAAACAACAACACTTCCAAGTTCTTTGTTAACGCTGAACTGAAGTTTATTGTCAGAAACAATCTCCGATAGTTTCTGAAGCTGCTGAGAAGCTTCTTTTGTCTGTGCGACAGACTGCTCAATATTTTCTGCAACCTGCGCTCCATTTGGTGCAATGGACTGCGTTACTACCGGCTGATTTTTGCTGGTATCCGCACTTTTTACATTTGTTTTATAAAGAGTCTGGCCATCCATTGCCATCTGAACCATGGAACTGCTAGAAATAACATTCGTATTCATAGTTCACCTCCTGTATTGGGTATAAATCAAAACGAAATTATTCCGTTATTGAAATTCCCACCCGTTTTTTTGTTTCCAAAAAAAAAGCAGGAGAGGGGCGCAACCCCTCCTGTCATTAAGTACCTTTCAAAAAGACGACATCCAGTGGTCTCTTTGAAAGCTTGCTACTGCAAAAGTCCAAGTACAGTCTGTGTCTGTGAGTTAGACTGTGCGAGCATTGCTGTACCAGCTTGTGTGAGAATCTGGTTCTTAGTAAACTCAACCATTTCAGAAGCCATATCTGTATCGCGGATGCGGCTTTCTGCAGCCTGAGTATTTTCAGCAGCAATATTTAAACCTTTTGCAGCCATTTCAAATCTGTTCTGGTATGCACCAAGATCTGCTCTCTGTTTTGTTACTGTTGTTAAAGCAGCATCAACAGCAGCAAGAGTCATGTTTGCATCCTCTGGAGTTGAAATTGTAATCTGCTCATCGCCACCCTGCATGCCCTTCAAACCAAGTGAAGTAGCTGTCATTGTACCGATGAAAACACGTGTGTTCTGGTCAACATTTGCACCAATCTGGAACTGCAT
>ODAI012768344.1_pt1 | contig 10351 bp, 12 predicted proteins | sample 1539321 | NCBI WGS metagenome assembly ODAI01 (sample SAMN02144231, study PRJEB22623) | gut metagenome | biome: sheep rumen | host: Ovis aries | place: New Zealand | reverse complement strand
TCGGCGCGGGATCTGGGCCTGATCTGACACGGAGCGTGTCTGAGCTATGTTATTTACATTGATCCAATGGACCTGGGGATTTTTCCAGACCGCCGCCGGCGCGGTGCTGTACCTGCGGCACCGGCGCGACCGGCATTTCCGCTGGCACGGAGCCTGCGTTACGGTCTGGAAGAGCCGCTCGAGCGTTTCGCTCGGGAAGTTTATCTTTTTGACGGACGATCCTCTGTATTACTATCCGCATCTGCGCGGAAAGATCGGCAGGGAGGATGCCGCCCGTCAGCTTCTGGTGCATGAGTACGGACATTCCGTGCAGTCCCTGGCGCTGGGACCTCTGTATCTGTTTGCGGTAGGACTGCCGTCCATACTGTGGAACAGCCTGCCCGGTTTTCGGAAGCGCAGGGAGCGGAAGCAGATCTCTTATTATGCCGCGCCGTTCGAGCGCGGGGCGAACCGTCTCGGGGAGATCGTGACCGGCGAAAAGTCGGTCGGTGAGCAGATATGAACTCCCGTATCGCCGACGGACGGACGGGGAAGAGGCGGAAAAACGTATCATAACGTCGTTATGTATTATCGGGGCGGCCATGCGTGCCGCCCCGGACCCTGTGAGCCGCATCTGATAGAGAATCGTGACATTTCGATAGTTTCACCGCCTGCCCGAAAGTGGTATAATCCGAATAAATAGCAGGTGTTTTTTATTGTTTTTCTGGATTTGCATGATATGACCGACGACAACAGAAACAACAGAACCGGGAACGGCAGGCCCGCAGGCGGCGGTAACGGAAGCGGCAGGGCTGCGAACGGCAGACCTGCGGGCGGAAGACCCGCGAACGGCAGACCTGCGAACGGCCGGTCCGTGGCCGGAAGGACTGCGAACGGAAGATCCGAGGGCGGCAGACCTGCGGGCGGAAGACCCGCCGACGGCCGTACCGCAGCCGGAAGGACCGCGAACGGAAGATCCGAGGGCGGAAGACCCGCCGACGGCCGTACCGCGGCCGGAAGGACCGCAGCCGGAAGACCTGCGGGCAGCAGGACTGCGAACGGAAGACCTGCGAGCGGAAGACCCGCCGACGGCAGGACCGCGAACGCCAGACCCGCGTCCGGCGGAAACGGAAACGGCAGGACGGGCGATCCCAGGACGGGAAACAGCGGCGGAAGGCGGAGAAGAAATAAGAGAAAGACAGGCATGATCGTGCTGATCATCAGCCTGATCATGGCGCTGGCAGTGGCTGCGGAGGCGGCTTACTGTCTGCGCGGCGCGCAGGAGCGAAACGGCGGCCGGCCGGGCGGCACGGCCGTTCTGGAGGAGAGCACGGAAGCGGTCGAAACACCGGCGCCGGAGACCGAGACCCTTCCGCCCGAAACAGAGACCGAGACCGAACCCGAGACATTCCCGCCGCCGGTCACGGAGATCGATCCGAACCGGCCGGTCATAGCATTGACCTTTGACGACGGCCCGCTGAACGCCAACACATCGCGTCTGCTCGACATCCTGCGGGAAAACGGCGCGCATGCGACGTTCTTCGTCGTAGGGTATGCCCTGGACGGAAACGAAGATGTGGTGCGCCGCGCATATGAAGAAGGAAATGAGATCGCCAGCCACACGCTGAACCATCCGCACCTGACGTCGCTCAGCGATGCGGAGATCGATCAGGAGATCAACGGCATGCGCCAGCGGATCGTGGACATCACCGGCCAGCAGACCGTGCTCTTAAGACCCCCGTACGGAGAGACCGACGAACGTGTCAGAGCGCATATCACGGACCCGATCATCCTTTGGTCGGTCGATACCAGAGACTGGGCGGAGAAGGATGTGGACTCGATCTTCGGGCATATCCAGAACGACATCTTTGACGGCGCGATCATCCTGATGCATGATATCCATTCGACGACGATCGACGCGGCCGAAGTCTTCATCCCCTGGCTCCGCGAGCAGGGATACCAGATGGTCACGGTCAGCGAACTGGGCCAGTACCGTGAAGGCGGCCTCGAGGCGGGCGTGCGCTACGGCGCGTTAAGGCCCGCGGAGACGGAGGCGGCAGAGGAACCTGCGGAAGAACCGGCAGAGGAGCCGGCAGCGTAAAGTCAGAGCCTGACGCGGCGGCCCTCTTTCCCGCTGATGAGAGACGCTTCGAGGATCCGGAGCACATCCGCGGCTTCCGCCGGATCGACCGGCGGCGGAGCGCCCTCCGTGAGCGCCTCAAACCCCCCGTCATAAAACAGACCGTAGTCCCCGCAGACCGTGGGGACTTTTTCTTTTGCGATGCTGCCGTCGTCGAGGACCCGGGCCAGGGTCCCGTACATCGCCGGGTCGTCCGCGCCCCATCCGTCGTCCGGCCCGCAGCCCTGCCGGCCGGGGCCCGTCTGTCTTCGCGCCGGCCGTTTTCCGCTCTGCAGCGCCGCTTCCTGCGGATCCATGCCGTATTTCAGAAAGCTTCCCTTCGTTCCGTGCACGGCGAAGTGCGGACCGGGACCGGCCGCGACCTCGCTCGCCGACAGTACCGCCCGCAACCCGGACGCATAGTACAGCGTGACCGTGAAGCGGTCCGGCCCCGGAGTCTCCGGCCGCTGCTTCGCGAAGTCCGCGTACAATTCCTCCGGCATCCCGAACAGCGCGTACGCCTGGTCGATCAGGTGAACGCCCAGATCGTAAAGAATTCCCACGCCGCGCCCGCCGGCCTGCCGCCAGCCCTTCGGGTCCGGGCCGGTCACGAAGCGGTCATAATGCGCTTCGTAGTCGACGACGTCTCCGAGCGCACCATCGCCGATCAGCTTCCGGACGGTCCGGAAGTCTCCGTCGAACCTGCGGTTCTGGAACACGGTGAAAAGCCGGCCCGTGCGCTCTGCCGCCGCGCGCATCTCATCGGCTTCCGCCGCCGCTGCCGCGGCGGGCTTTTCCGTGATCACGTGTTTTCCCGCGGCCAATGCCTCGAGCGCCATCGGCAGATGCTCCGCGTTCGGTGTGCAGAGTACGACGAGGTCGATATCATCCCCGAGCAGCTCCCCGAAAGACCGGACCGTCCGTACGTACGGATATTCCGCGCGGGCATGCTCCGTGCTGCGCTCGAACACTTTTGCGATCCGAAACCGCGGGTCCGCGTCCAGAAACGGCGCGTGAAAGACCTGCCCCGACATGCCGAAGCCCGCGATCCCCACACGGACCGGCTGATCCGCGGGCAGAAGGGCCCGCCCGGCGTTCTTTCCCATAAGAAGCCTCCTTGTGCTATAATAACCTATTATGCCATTGCCCGCGGGCGGACACAGCGCATTCTTCGGTGCGCCGCGGCGGTCAGACTGCACAGGAGAACACATATGACGAAGATCGGACTCGTGGCGGAGGGAGGAGGCATGAAGTGCGCGTACGGCGCGGGCGTTCTGGACTCATTCCTCGATCACGGCATCACTTTTGACTATTATATCGGCGTTTCGGCCGGCGCTGCGAACATCGCGTCGTTCCTCGGGGGTCAGCGCGACCGCAACCGCCGCTACTATGTGGAACACATTTCGGATCCGCTGTATTTCGGGCTGCGCGCATACGCGAAGACGCGGAATATGTTCAATCTGCAGCACATCTACGGGGACATGACGAACGAGGGCGGGGTCGACCCGCTGGATTTCGATACGTTCTCGGCCGCGCCGGGCGAGTACGAGGTCTGCGCGGCGGATGCGCTGACCGGGCGGCCGGCGTACTTCCCGAAGGAGTCCATGCGGCGGAACGACTACCGGCACATCATGGCGTCCTGCGCGCTCCCGGCCCTGTGCCGGCCGATCTTCATCGGCGGACGCCCGTACTTCGACGGCGGCACGGTAGACGCGGTCCCGACGAAGCGCGCGATGGAGCGCGGATGCGATAAACTCGTCGTGATCCTTTCGAAGCCGCGCGCGTTCGTAAAGCAGCCGGAGGGGCACCGCAGGCTGTACGCGTTTCTCTGCAGGAAGTATCCCGAGATCGTAAAGGCGCTGGACCGCCGCCATCTCATGTACCGGGAATGCCAGGAGCATTTCTTCGGGCTGGAGCGCGAGGGCCGCGCGTTTCTCTACACGCTGGAGTCGGACCTGAAGATGAGCACTTACACGATGGACGCGCAGGTGAACCAGCGGCTGTACGACCTCGGCTTTTCCGACGCGGAGCGGAGACTTCCGGAATTGCTGGAATTCCTCGGAAAGTGACGCGGCGCACGGAAATTGTAACAGTTCGGAAAAGTTCGAAAAGTTTATTGTTTCCTTAATATGTGATAAACTCTTTCTAAGTATGCACAGCCATGAGCGCCCGGGGCCGGAACGGCTCCGCCGGCGGTGCGCTGTGCCGCAGGGAGATGGGATATGCTGGACCCGTATAAGGTCAGACTGATGACGAAAGCGGAGACGATCCGGCGGGAGAACAGGGGCATCTTTTTCATCCGCTCCATGACCCGCCCGGGCTATATCGCGCGCGGCATGCTGAGGTCATTCCTCGGCGTGACGGTCGCGTTCGCGTCCGTGCTCGGACTCTATATGACGCAGGTCCAGCCGGCTGCGGAGGAGACCGGCGCCGCGGTGTCGCGCGGGACGACCGCGATCGTGGTGATCTACATTGCCGCCGCCCTGATCTACCTGATTCTGTCCTTCTTTTACTACCGCAGGAGATACATCGGACAGGCAGAGCAGCTGAATGAGTACAATGACTGCCTTCGCAGGCTGAAACGGCTACAGTAACGATGAATGAAGAACGTTTGTCCAATCTCATAGAGTTCCGCCATAAGCTGCAGCTTTTCTACGCGGAGCGGGCGAAGTATGTCCGGGCGGCGCTGCGGTTCGCAGCGGCGCTGATCACGCTTCTGGGCATCCGGGCGTCGATCCCCTTCTCGGGAGTGATGTCTTCGGTCCCGGTAGCGGTCCTGCTCGCCGTGGTATGCGCGTTCGTGCCCTGGGGCGTCGCCGCCTTCATCTGCGGCGCGGCCGTCCTGGTGAACCTGTACGCGCTCTCGCCGCTGGCTATGGTGGTGTTCGCGGTCTTTATGGTGATCGTGCTGTGCTGCTACTATATCTTCAGCCCCGGCGACAGCGTGATCCTGCTGCTCGTGCCGATCCTGTTTTTCCTGAAGATCCCCTGTGCGCTGCCGGTCGTGATCGGCCTGTGCTTTACCGGAATCTCCGTGGTCCCGCTGCTCTTCGGCGTGATCGCCTGCTATTTCGTTTCCTGGGTTGCGGCGAACTCTGTTCTGCTCGCGGAATCGAGCATGCTGACGTCGACGCAGCAGTTTACGTATCTGGTCACGGGCGTGCTCTGCAGCCCGCAGACCATCGGATGTCTGATCGCGTTCGGCGTGACGGCTCTGGCTGTGTTCACGATCCGGAAGCTGGCGGTCCGCTATAACTGGGAGGCGGCGGTCATTGCCGGGTCGCTCGCCTGCCTGATCCTGCAGACTGTGCTGGCCGCGGTGCTGGACTACCGCATCTCCTTCGCGCAGACCCTGATCGGGATCGCGATCGGTGCGGCGCTCGGTTTCATACTGAGATTCTTCTTATATCAGGTGGACTACCGCAGCACGGTGGAGACGCAGTTTGAGGACGATGAGTATTTTTACTATGTGAAAGCGGTCCCGAAGATGGACGTCCATCCGGAGGATAAGCAGCTGAAGAAGTTCGTTACGACGAGCCGCCGGAAGACATTGAACGACGATCCCGACCGCCTGGCGGTCTATCTCGGCTTCGAACCCGAGATCGACACGGGCGTGTTTGACGACGAGGAACCCGCGGAGAGTTCCGTGATGACGAATACCAAACCTCTGGACGCGACGATCGAGGGAGTCGCCGCGGCGGAGGATGCGGCGATGGAAGTTACGACCGTGGTGAACATGTCCACGCAGACGGAAGAACTTCCGGTGCTGGAGACGGCGGCTGCCGTCGGAGACCTGTTTGATGACGAAGACTGATCAGAGGGGGTTCCATGGAATTTCTCCAGAACATCATTAATCTTCTGAATCTTCCGCATATCGGCGTGCGAGACGTGATCGAGATCATCGTGATCGCGATCGTGTTTTACCAGCTGATCCTGTGGATCCAGAGGACCAGGGCGTGGAGAGTGCTCCGCGGCTTCCTGGTCCTGCTCGTGATCTACGTTCTGGTGAATCTGTTCCAGCTGAATACGCTTACCTGGCTTCTGAATAAGATCCTGGGCTGGGGATTTATCGCCCTGGTCGTCATTCTGCAGCCGGAGCTCAGGCGGATCCTGGAGCAGCTCGGTTCGCGGGGATTCTTTGCGGGCATATTCGATCTCGGTTTTTCGCACAATGAAGGCGAGTTCGGCGCCTCGGTGGTGAACGAGATCGTGCAGGCCTGCGAGCAGATGAGCGCCGCGCGGACCGGCGCGCTGATCGTCGTCGAGCGCGCGAACTCCATGAGCGAGATCGAGCGCACCGGTATTAAGATAGACGCGGTCGTTACGTCCGCGCTTCTCCTGAACATATTCGAGCATAACACTCCGCTTCACGACGGCGCGGTCGTCGTCCGGGGTGACCGCGTCGCGGCCGCGACCTGCTACCTGCCGCTGTCGGACAACACCGAGATCTCGAAGAACCTCGGCACCCGCCACCGCGCGGGCCTCGGTCTTTCCGAGGTCACCGACGCGTGGATCGTGATCGTGTCCGAAGAGACCGGCAGGATCTCCATCGCGCGCGAGGGCGCGCTGACCGACCGCCTCAGCTCGGCGGAGCTTCGCGACGAACTGATGAAGCTCGTCAAGGATCCCGAGACCCGCGGTTTCAAATGGGGCATAAGGAGGCAGAAGGATGCAGGATAAAGGCCCTACCAAAAAAAGACTCCTCGCATTCAGGATCATAGCCGTCGTGGCCGCCGTTCTGGTCTGGATCATGATCAAAAACACCGACGATCCCGTCACCAGCCGGCGGATCAGCGGAATTCCGATCACCTTCGAGAACACGGAAGTGTTTACGGATAACGGACTGTCCTATGAGGTCCAGGGCGGAGTGACGACCGCTACGGTCATCGCATACGCGCGCAGTTCGCGGATCAGTGACATCACGGCGGACGATTTCCGCGCATCCGTGGATTTTAACATGATCACGGATATCAACGGCGCGGTCCCGGTCGACGTGGTCTACATCGGGGATGAGCACGCGCTCGAGGATTATACGATCGTCACGACCACGCTGCGGATCACTTCCGAAAGCATTACGACACAGGCCATGAACGTCCGCGTGACGACGGAAGGCGCGCTGGCGGACGGACTGTCTGTCGGCCAGATCGTGATCGACCCGCCGACGGTCTACGTCAGCGGACCGGTTTCGATCCTGAATTCGATCTATTCCGTCGGCTCGGTCGTGGACGTTTCCGGCGCGGTGGACCGGGTGGAGCAGGACATCCTGCTGAAGTTTTACGATATCCGAGGTCAGCAGATCGATCTGGGCGAGTACGCCGGCGAGATCACCGTGACGGACGGTACGGATGAAGTCGACACCGTGCATGTGCGGATCGAGATCCTCTCGGCGGTCGGGGCGACGCTGGATATCCGGGTCGCCGGCACCGACGCGGTGGCCGAAGGCTTCCGCTTCCGCGGCGTGAGCGCGAGCAGGGATTCCGTGGTGCTCATGGGCAGTGCGGAAGCGGTCGAGGGCATGCGCACGATCGTGGTCGACGGCCCCGAACTCGACGTCACGGGCGCGAATGCGGACGTGGTCTGCCAGATCGACCTGAGCGAGTATCTGCCCGAAGGCGTTCGGATCGACGGCGATCCTACGGTGACGGTCACGATGAACATCGAGGAGCTCGTCACGAACGGTTTTGACGTCCGGGCTTCGGAGGTGGCATTGACCGGTGAGGATGCCGCATACGAGTATACCGTGACCGGCGGAGCCGTCCTGCGCCTGACCGGCATCGCCGACGACCTGAGCGGGATCGAAGTGACGGAGCTCTCGCCGCGCGCGGATGTGAGCGGCCTGGAAGAGGGCGATCATGAAGTAGAATTGTCGCTGACCCTGCCGGAAGGCGTGGAGAGCGCGGAACCGGCCTATGTGACCGTGCGTGTCACGGAACGGGAGCCTGTTCCGGAGAACACGGAAAGCTCGTCGGATGAGGTACCCGGAACCGGGGAGTGAGGCGGCGGAAGGCATTGGAAAAGCACCTGTCCCTGATCATACCGGCCTGGAACGAAGAGGCCTGCATATATCGAAACGCATTGGCGGCGTCTGAGAAGATCGCCGCCTTTTGCAGTGACTTTGAGGTCCTGGTCGTGGACGACGGCAGTGACGACCGCACGCAGGAGGAGGCCCTCCGGGCGGCGGCGGAAGATCCGCGCATCCGTCTGATCGCGGAAAACGGACACGGCGGAAAGGGACGCGCGCTCTGTGTGGGGGCGCATTTCGCGAAAGGACAGTACATCGCGTTCTGCGACGCGGATATGGACCTCGACCCTTCCGACCTGGAGTACTTTCTGCGCGTCATGAAGGAAGAGCGCGCGGGCGCGGTCATCGCGAGCAAGCTCCACCCCGCATCGCACGTCGACGCCCCGCTCCTGCGCAGAGTCTACAGCAGGGGCTACGCGGCGCTGATGAAGGTCCTGCTGGGGCTTCCGGTCCGCGACACGCAGACCGGGCTGAAGCTGTTCCGCGGCGACGTCATGAAGAGGGTCTGCGCGCAGATCCGCGTCACGGGCTTCGCGTTCGACGCCGAGATGCTCTGCCTGATCCACGCGCACGGGCTGAAGATCGTGAGCATGCCGGTGAATGTGACGTTTTCCCGCGGCGGTGCGGGACGCGTCGGCATCCGCGACGCGGCGGATATGTTCCGCAGTACGCTGGGGATCTTCGCGCGCCTGCGGCTGACCGGTTACTACAGAAAGCATCCGGTCAATGCCGACAACGCGGAAGCATTTCGGCGCGCATCGGAGATCGTTCCTTCGTGATCCGCGGGACCGCGATATTTGATCGTAATTTTCCCTTGACGATGTGAAAGAGTCTGTGATATAGTCGCTTAGCTAGGGCGAAAAGCTCTTTTTTTAGTCTGTCTTTTTTCGCCCGGGCGTTGTTTTTTCAGAATATATTTTGTACCACACGGAGGTTTGCTCATGGCCGGAAGCAAAAGAACGAGAGTCACGCTCGAGTGCACCGAGTGCAAGCAGCGTAACTACACCACCACGAAGGATAAGAAGCTTCATCCCGAGCGTATGGAGACGAAGAAGTACTGCAGATTCTGCCGTACTCACACCATGCATAAGGAGACCAGATAAGGTCTTTTCCCTGAAGGAGTCATTATGGCAGAGAGAGCCGCAAAGGCCAAAGAAAAAAAGGACCTGAAGCAGATCTTTAAGAACCTGAAGTCCGAGTTTAAGAAGATCGTATGGCTGGACAGGCCGGCGTGGTTCCGGCGCGTGGTGGTCGTCATCCTGACGGCCGTCGTGATCGCCGTGATCATCGCGCTGCTTGACATTGTCATAAAGTACGGTGTGAACCTGCTGGTCGCGCTGTGATTCGGGAGCGGATATGGAAGAAGCGTATTGGTATGTAGTTCATACCTATTCAGGCTATGAAAATAAGGTAAAGGTCGATCTCGAGAAGGCGATCGAAAACCGCGGTCTGCAGGATTACATCCTTGAGGTGAACGTTCCCATGGAGGATGTCATCGAGGTGAAAAACGGTACCCGCAGACAGGTGCAGCGGAAGATGTTCCCCGGTTACGTCCTCGTGAAGATGATCATGAACGACGAGACCTGGTATGTCGTCCGGAACACCCGCGGCGTGACCGGTTTCGTGGGCCCGGGATCGAAGCCCGTGCCGCTGTCCGACCTGGAGATGAGAAAGCTCGGCATCCAGGAAGAGGGCCAGGTCATTAACATCGAGATCGATTTCGAGGTTGGCGATAAGGTCAGCGTCATCAGCGGCGCCTGGAAGGATACGGTCGGCGAGATCAGCGAGATCAACCAGAATAAGCAGACCGTCACGATCAACGTCGCCATGTTCGGCCGTTCTACGCCCGTGGAACTGAATTTCCTCGAGGTGGAGAAGGTATAAGCAGTTATTCACCGCGTTCGCGCGGATGAAAGATATTGTGTGGGAGGGTACTCCCCCGATTACCACGAAGCGCCTTAGCGCGCGCATTTAAGGAGGTGCCATATGGCAAAGAAGATCACAGGCTACATTAAGCTGCAGATTCCCGCGGGACAGGCCACTCCGGCTCCGCCCGTCGGACCTGCCCTGGGCCAGCACGGTGTGAACATCGTGCAGTTCACGAAGGAGTTCAACGCCAGAACTCAGGACCAGCAGGGAATGATCATTCCCGTGGTCATCACCGTTTATGCGGACAGAAGCTTCAGCTTCATCACGAAGACCCCGCCCGCAGCCGTTCTGCTGAAGAAGGC
>ODAI010931402.1_pt1 | contig 10351 bp, 10 predicted proteins | sample 1539321 | NCBI WGS metagenome assembly ODAI01 (sample SAMN02144231, study PRJEB22623) | gut metagenome | biome: sheep rumen | host: Ovis aries | place: New Zealand | reverse complement strand
TTCAGAAAATATAAAAAAGCAGACGTTCTCAGATCTCCACATTTGTACATGGAACACTTCATCTCTCCGATTGTTGACAACGACGAGGTTTACCGTTGGTTCACAACCAATGGTATTTACACCAGTTGTCATTCAATGATAAGCAGGGTGCTCCAGTTCGATCAACGGTCGAATTAAAACACAGTGAACCCAGAAATCTGGGGTGTCCGAAAGGGCTAACGGCGAAAGCTAAACCGAAAGGCATGCTAACGTTCGTGCTAAGTTCAGACATATAGCTTCACGAAGGAAGGTGAAGTTATGAAAAAAGAAATTGAATACAAAGGAACACATGTTATTGTTTCAGATGACGGTACAATTATCTGGAATAATAAAATTAGAAACCATTATCTTAATAGCGATGGGTATCCTTGTGTCTCAATTAAAACAGATAAAGGATGGAGAATAACAGGTGTAGCAAGGCTTGTTGCATTAGCATTTATTCCGAATCCAGAGAATCTTCCGGAAGTAGATCATATTAATTTCGATAGAACTGATTTTTCTATTTCTAATTTAGCTTGGATTTCACACAAAGAAAATGTTCGGAGAAGCGTTGTGAATAAACCGGATATGCGCGGAGAAAAGAATCCAAACTATGGCAATAGAAAACTAAGTCAGTTCTATAAAGATCATCCGGAAATTGCAAAACAGAAACAAGGCCGACCGGGAAAACAAAACGGCAGATATATCGACGGCCGCTATATGTCTGAAAAAGTGTAACGACTATCCGAAAGGAGTACACGATCCGGTGAAAATCCGGCGTGGAAGCGCTGTGCTATGAGATATATCTCATAGATGAAATAGTCTAATCCCCTGATAAATATCGGGAAACCGAGGGTAGAAATGGTTGATGGAGATCAGTTGAACGTAATAGTGGATCCCTTATTTGTCTCAATTGCTGAACGGAATATAAAGAAATACAATGTAATACCTTTATTTTATGACGCAAACAAAGCTGCGCCGGAAATCATATCATATCAGACGCTTTACGGCGGATTAAAGCGTGCGCACGATTACTCAAGCGGTGGAATTACATCGATTGGGCAGATATCGAACATGCTTTGTCGGCTTTGGAACAGAGAAAATCCGGACAGAGTTGTCGCAGCACTGTTGACTATGTTTAACAATTTGGTAATTGACGCTGCAAAGTCAGGAACATTATCTCATTATAATCAGTATCCTGCCGTGAAAAAGAAAATTAATAAGGCAATCGGCGGGGAAAAGGGACTTCTTCCTTATTGGTTTAAGTATTCTAAGAACGGAAGACGTAAATCAAACAAGGACAAGAGGTATCAGCAGCCAAATAACTCAACGATGAATCGCATCTGCAGAGCCTTCGATGATATAGGAAACGCAGGCGGGTATATTGCCAATATTGTCCCGTTCAATTGGGAGATGCTGTTGCCCGGGCCGTATACGGATACCGATAGTGAGATTTACAATCTGTTCTGCAAGATCGATAATGCAAATTTCGCCTGCATTATTGAATCCAGCGATACAAACTATGCGTCAGACTTTGAAAAGAAAGCCGGGTACGACAGAATTGAGAACGAGATCAGAACTCAGTTCATAAAGAAGTATGGATCGCTGGAAGCAACTTATCCGCAAATGGTAAAGCATCTGTTTGAAGGCAAAAAGCTCCAGACGACAGGTCACAAGAAGATGTTCTGGCGGGTATATGGAGAGATTGCACTGAATACAATTCTTGAAAACCTGAAAGATTATACAGTATGTCCAAATTGCGGAATGAGACTTCCTGCCTGGAGTGAAAAGCACGAATGTCCTAAACATATTAAAGGTTTTATCACCTGCGTCGAATGTAAACGAGTTGTCCCAAGGGTGAGTTCAAGTTCATGCAGGTGTATTGAATGCCAAAGGCTGGCGAGAGAAGAAAGTGAACGGGAAGTGCACAAGAACATATACAGAAAGAAAAGAGAGGAAAAGGAACAACGTTCTATTTCCTCGGGCTTGCGCTTAAAGAAGACATAATAAAAGGTGACTTCTATGCTACATTTGTTCTGTGCAAATCTTATACTTCTTCTCATGAACGCACAGGCTTGCGTGTTGTGAAATATCTCGACGGCAAGCCGTCGAAAAACCTCCCGAAAATCCTCGTAACCGAACCCGACGGGCACGACGAGCTGGTTGATTTTCTCTCAGTGTATCAAACTCAGGACCGAATGGGCGGAACGCATTATCATCCGGAAGGGGCGCTGTGCTGGTATGCCTGCAATAAGTATGGCGATCCGACCGGAAGAGTAATTTACATCCGCAAAGTTCCCATTAAAAGTTTAATGTGGTCATTCGGTCGAAAAAGGGAATTCCGGCTGAAGAACTTTAACAAGACGGTAAAGTTTAAGGATCTTTTCCAGTCGGAGAGACGTTGCGAAGATTATACAACAACAAGACCTTGCCTGTATCAGCCTCCTCAAAGAGGGTTGATACGGCAAGGAAAACACAAGAAAGGAAAAAGGTAAAATGCCAGTAAAGAAAACAGAATCCCAGGAAGAACCTGTTGTTGCTGGAAGTGTGTTTGATACGCTGAGCGTAATCAACGTAAACGATCACACGGAAGAGAAAAATGGACTGACTTATCTGTCATGGGCGTGGGCATGGGCCGAAGTAAAGAAAGCATATCCGAAGGCGTTCTTTACAATCTATGAAAGAGAAACAGAGTATGGTCCTGTTAATTACTTCACAGATGGCAAGACTTGCTGGGTGAAAACCGGGTTAACCATTGAAGGACTTGAGCATATCGAGGAGCTTCCGGTTATGGACTTCAAGAATAACTCAATCCCTCTGGCGCAAATCACAAGCACGGCTGTTAACAAGGCGATTCAGCGCAGTCTGACAAAAGCTGCGGCGAGACATGGTCTTGGCCTGTATATCTATGCGGGAGAAGATCTGCCGGAAGATCCGGCCAGCACAAAGGCTCCGGAGCCCGTAAAGCAGACGGAGAAGAAGCCGCAGAAGACAGAAGCGCCGGCTGAGACACCGTCGACAGAGGCAGAAACAGCGCCGGCAGACGAAAATCTGCTTCCGCTTGAGCAGGTAATTAAGGAACTCGATGTGAAAATCCAGGCAATTGCAAAGAAAATGACAAAGGAACGGAAACAGGATCTGGCAAGTTGGCTGAAGAAAGAACTCGATGTTGTTGACTATCGGAAATGTACGAATGTAGCTGCGCTGAATAAGGTTTTGAAAGAGCTTTCTGCTGCGTAATTTACATAATAACGAATTATTAGATTGGAGAAATTAACTATGCCAAACGGAGCCAAGGTATGTATCATCGGAAATTTAATCAAAGATCCTGAAACAAGTACGACAAAAGCCGGAAATGTTACAAAGTTTACTGTTGCTGTCAACACGACGATGAAGAAAGCAACAGGAGAAGGATATGAATCCAATTATTATAATGTATCCGTCTGGGGAAAACCCGGAGAATGGCTGATGGATAAACTTCAAAAGGGAACTTCGGTGGAAGTGGTCGGCGGGCTGATGCAGCGGACGTACCAAAACAGCAACGGACAGGAAGCCAAATCTCTGGATGTTCAGGCGTGGAGTGTCCAGCCTTTGATGAGAATGAAAGGCGGATCAAACTATCAGTCCGGCAATTCAAGTTCAAAATCAAATTCAGACTCGGACGGCAGTTTGCCTTTCTAAGCAGCTGAAAATCTGTTAATCTGCTAAATCTGCTATGAAAAGAAAAAGTCGTTGATGTCATTAACGTAACGGGTGCGATCAGAAGTTGAGATTAGTCTGCGAGCGGTTACCGCCGCAGGCACCTAAAGGTGCCATGCGGCGGAAACCGATCTTGACTGATCTTAGAAATTCTCGTTTCGCTTTTCAACTTCCTGGATCTCAATTTAATCTCTTAAATTGAGATCCAGGAAGAAGAAAAGCTTACTTGAATTTAGATGGCAGATTCATGTAACTGATATTTAATTGTTTTATCATTATGAAAAGCACAAATAAAGATGGAAATATGGTTGCGGGGAGTAAAGGGCGATGCAAGTGGTGAAAAGCCCGAAATGCAAAAGAACCGCAGCACATAAAGAAATCTGTGCTCTCTTGATGTAATTAAGAGAATGGATTCGACAAAAGCTGAGGTCGGCTGCCATACACACTTGGGCAGCCGACCTAAAAGAAATTATAAATTTAGATAATGATAAAGGAGAAGAACATTATGGAATCGGTTGCAAGCGTAGTATACGATCTTGCTGAGAAATACTTTGGAGATTATAAAGTAAGAAACGGGCAGATCGTAGCCAAGCGCTGTCCTTTCTGTGGCGGTGGAAACAATGGCGATTATGACACGTTTGCAATCGGCCTGGCTAACGGGCTGTGGAATTGCATGCGTGGAAGTTGCAAGAAAAAGTCAGGTAACCTGAAGGAACTGTGCGAATACTTTGGAGAAACTGAATACGACGCAGATCATCTCCCCCAGCTGACCCTGCAAAAGAAAACGAAAACGTACGTTAAGCCGGAAGAAGCAGATCTGCTTCCGGCAACAGAAGAGATTTATAATTTCTTTGAGAAGAGAGCTATCACGAAAGAAACAGTCGACGACTGGAAGATCAAGTCGGATAAAAATGGGAATATCGTTTTCACCTTCTACAGGGAAAATGTTTTAACATATGTCAAGTATCGTCAGCCGAAAAACTGGCAGAAAATTAAGGCTGAATATGAAGCGCTGTCTGACGAAGAAAAGGCAAAGAGAACTCCTCCGGCCAAGGAATGGGCCATGGGAAATACCGAACCGATCCTGTACGGGATGGACAATGTGTCTTTTAATAAACCGCTGGTAATCTGTGAAGGAGAAATTGATGCGCTGTCGCTATATCAGGCAGGAGTAACAAATGTTGTTTCTGTTCCTTCCGGCGCTAAGAATATGGATTGGATCACCAATGCATGGAGTTGGCTTCAGGGCTTCAATCAGATCGTTCTCTTTGGAGATTCAGATGAACCCGGTTTGGAAATGGTTCAGAATCTCAGCAAGCGGCTGGGAGAAGATCGCTGCATGCGTCCTGAAGAATATCCCGAACTGATCTATATGGGCAAGGATTACGGGCGCATCTGCAAAGATGCAAACGAAATCCTGATGTGCTACGGGACAGAAACGCTGAAGAACCTGGTTGATTCATGCGAACCTGCGCCTATCGACGGTGTTGTCGATGTCGGTATGTCAACTTATTCCGATCCGTCCATGATCCCGCGCATCATGACGAAAATTCCTGGGCTGGACAGAAAGATCGGAGGCCTGAAAGAAGGCGGATTAACAGTACTCTCAGGCCAAAGCGGCCAGGGTAAGTCGACGATCTCCGGCGTGTTCATCCTTAATGCTATCGAACAGGGTTATAACGTATGCGCATTCTCGGGTGAACTGTCTAAGGATCAGTTTATCGACTGGATCTGTCATCAGGCGGTTGAAAGCAAGTATATCGGATACCGAATCGACCAAATGTCCGGGAAGACCTATACGTTTGTCAGCGACGATATTCGCCGCCGTGTCCAGAAGTGGATGGCTGGGCATCTGTTCCTGATTGAGAACGACAAAGTTTACCAGAGCGAAGACCCCGCTGAGTTTGTAACAAAGAAAATTGAAGCGCTGTGCAGAAGGTACGGTTGTAAGCTGGCACTTGTAGATAATCTGATGATGCTGACTATCTCCGGAGAAGAAGAGAATAGAGCGCAGCAGAAGGTTACTGCCAGGCTAAAGGGACTTGCGGATGCGTATAAAGTGCAGATTCTGTTGGTTGCTCATCCAAGGAAAAAGTCCAATAAGACGGATGTATTTACCACTAGCGAAATCTCTGGTGCTTCTGCTGTAGGAAACCTTGCGGATACAATTTTGAACATCGAAAAGCCTAATATTCGTGTCGCAAAAGACCGGGTATCGGGAACGCAGAACTATGTAATCCAGTGCAGCTATGATCCCGTAAATCATCGAATCTTCCAGGGAGATGTACGGGACAAGGTTGTTTACAGCTGGGATCATACAGGAGTTCAGGAGCCTGAGAATCCTGCGATTATGCTTGAAGAATTTGCGGTGCAGAAGGGTGCGCCGACAGAAGAAACACAGCCGTTCTGATAGGGAGGTTAACAATGCCTAATTGGGTAAGAAACAGAGTTACATTATTTGGGGACGACAAAACGCTTACGGAAATTAAAAACAAACTGGAGACCTCAGAATCTTTGTTTGACTTTAACAAAATTATTCCGGCTCCGCAGGAACTTTACGAAGTTCCTGCAGGAGCGGATGAAAAGTACGCAATGAAAATTGCAACGGCAAGAAAAGAACTTGGACCAAAGTGGAAAGAAACAAGTACGCTTCAAGTTGCATGGATGAAAGAACGCACTTTGGATGAATGGGCTGATCTTGGAGATAAATATCTGTATAACATTGATCACTTTGGACATTCAACCTGGTATGATTGGTGTATTGAAAACTGGGGGACGAAATGGAATACGTCCGAAGTGCGCTGGAATGGAAACGACTATGTCGAGTTTGATACAGCGTGGAGTTTTCCGGAACCAATCTTCGTAAAGCTTGCGGAAACGTATCCCGAAGTTGTGATCTCTGTTGATTTTGCAGATGAAGATATTGGTAATAACTGTGGACATTTCGAATCCAGTCGTTCAAAAATAAGTATAAATTATTTTAATGATTTTGATTTTGCATGCGGCGTATGGAATCTCGATCCGAAAGAAACAAAAGAAGCAATGGGGCTTTCTTTCTAAAGAAAACAACAGCTTCTGTTGTACAAAATAACAGGCAGGTGATGAATATTTGGGACAACTGAAATCAAACCATGTATTCTCATACAGTCAATTAAGTTCGTTTGAAGAATGCCCATATTCATATTATCTTCAGCGAATTGAAAAGGTTGACAATATTTTATCAAACCCGTTTTCAGAACGTGGAAGTTTAATCCACGATCTTCTCGATCAATGGGCAAAAGGAAACATCAGGAAAGAAGACATGCCGGATGAATACGACAGGCGATACGGAGAAGAAGTTGTGTCTGCCTATCCGACTTTTATGTCGACGCTTGCAATGAAAAAGTATAAGGAAGGCCGGGAGTTCCTGGAAAACTTTGATGAATTCCAGGGATATAAAGTTATCTCAGCAGAAGAAGCTTTTACAATTGACCTTCCATTGGCAGACGGAACAACAAGACCGTTTACTGGAATTGTAGACCTGATTCTCCGAAAAGAATGGACAAATGAATTAATTATCTGCGACCACAAATCAAAATCTGCAGATACTTTCAAGAAATCAGAGAAAGAAATGTGGAAACAACAATACCTTTATTCTCAATATGTATTTGAGAAATATGGGGAATGGCCTAAAACTTTGATGTTTCATCTTTTCGGAGACGCCGGCAGTAAACCTGAAAAGCCATTCAGCCTGCAGGAATACAGGGAAGCAATTCAGTGGGCAACAGAACAGATCCATAAAATGGAGGACTATACTGTTCTCGACTGGTTGCAATGTAAAGACAGTTCAGATTTCTATTGTCAGACGCTCTGCGGCCCAAGAAACAGCTGTCCGAGATCAATTGAAAAACCGCTGACAAAAGCTCAGAAAAAAGAACTCGAATTAAAGCGGGAAGAAGAGATGGATAAACTGTCCACCCTGAACGTCGGAGTGCCTGATTGCAACAAAAACACTGAAGAAACATCAGAAACTGAAACATCGTTAACTTGCGAGCAATGCGGCGCTCCGTATGTAAAAGGCAAACGCAAGTGTCCGAATTGCAAAGCCTGGTATAAAACCAGAATATAGGAGTAAAAATGGGATATACTACAGCATTTTCACTGGAAATAAAGGGCTGCAAGACAGAAGAAGAATATGCAAACCTATGCAGTAGAATGAAAGAAAAGGATCTGTTCGGCTATGCCTTCAGCAGTCCGTATAAATTCAACAAAGAAGAAAACATTCAGAGTTTTGATAGCTTCGATAGTGTAAAGTGGTACACCAGTGAGCAGGATATGCTTGAACTGTCGGCCACTTTCCCGCAAATCACTTTCCGGCTGCATGGAGCAGGCGAAGAAGCAGGCGATCTGTGGGAGGAGTATTTCCATAATGGTAAAGCCGAGTTCTGTCAAAGTATAATAACCTATGAGGAACCGGAAAATATTAAATGGTAAAGGAAAGGAACGAAAAACTATGATGCACAGGAAAATGTTTACGACACACAAGAATGAAGATGTGAACTCTGAGATTGAGCAGGATATTCGCAAGTTTGACGAAGAAACTTGTGAAGCTCCTTGCGAAAAGAATTGCAATAAGAAAAATCTGAAGCTTGCTCCTCCGTGGGTTGAGTACTTCCGCAAGATCGAGGCACTGTTCGGACAGGATCCTGATATTCATATTGGAGTTAGTGACAATACACAAGACGGCGATCCTTTTATTACGCTGAGGATCGACAATCAGGAAAAGTATGAAGCAATTAGCGCAATCCTTCCTGCTTACCGTATGTTTGGAAATGTTCAGACACATGTACGGGTTATTCCTGCCAACGAAAGTCAGGCGCCTGACAGACGCAAGATCTTTGAAACTGCTTTCAAAGGCAATCCTGCACTGAAAGACTTTATCTATGCCAATACGCCCTTTGCCGGCGATGTTGCCTATATTGTGTTCGACAAGAAGGTTGTGCAGTACCCGAATGATGAAATGCAGGATCCGAATGGACTGAAGTCCACGCTGTATCAGGATATCGCAAGAGATATCTTCGACAACGAGATTGGAATGTTCTTCTGCACAGCGACAGACTAAGAAGCAGAAACAATAACTCTTGAAAACAGGAGGTGGTGTTGTTTGGCTGGTCTTGATCTGGAATACTATCATGTTCATTCATCTTACAGTAACTGTTTAACACAGCCGGACAGCACAATGTTCATAAAGGACTATGCAAATGAATACAGAAAACGGGGACAGCAGCATGTCCTGTGTCTGTCGGAGCATGGAAACAGATCCAATGTATGGGAACAGTTTGACATCTGCGAAGCCTTTAGGACTGATAAGGATAATCCTTATGACCTTACGCCTCTGGCGGCCGCAGAAGTTTATTTTGTACCCGATCGATTTGCGGAAATCGACGGACATAAAGACGACAGAAACTTTCACCTTATTCTCGTTGCTAAAGGGATGGAAGGATTCTATCAGCTGAACGAAGCGGTTTCAGAAGCGAATCTGACAGGCTATTATAAACGAGCCAGGGTGGATTTTGATATCCTGAGCCGGTTGAATCCAAAGAACTTTATCTGTACGACGGCCTGCGTAGCAGGAATCTGCCGGGATCCGGAATACGAATGGCTGGCATGCCAGCTGCATGAAATTTTCGGGGAAAACTTTTATCTGGAAATTCAGGATCATCCGCAGGCGATTCAGGTAGAAACAAACATGAAAGTTCTGCGGCTGTATTCAAAGTATCACTGGCCTTTAATATTTGGAACCGACAGTCACTATATCAGGCCCGAGGAAGCAGCTCTCCGCAAAGAGCTGCTTCTCTCGGCCAAGATCAATTATGGAGACGAGGATGAGTTCCTGTTGGATCTTCCAACGCCTGAAGAAGCATATCAGCGGCTGATAAAACAAGGCGTACTTGTAAAAGCCCGCATTGAAGAAGCGATGGAAAACACGTTGATTCTGCGGGAATTTGAAGGCGTGAAGTTTACAAAGGAAAAGAAAATTCCAAATGCGTATCCTGAGATTCCGCTGGAACGGCGTAACGAGATGTATCGTGAAGCCGTTCAGCGCGAATATCGGCGCAAAGCCGGAACGCCTACCGTAATGGAAGAAAGTGAACTGCAAGCTGAAATGGATACGATAACTAGCACAGGCACGGCAGATTACTTTCTGATTATGAAGGACATTGTTGACAAAGGAAAAGAGTACGGAGGAGTCCTGACGACAACCGGAAGGGGTTCAGGCGCATCCTTCGCAACAAACTATGCTTTAGGCTTTACTTCAATAAACCGGTTGAGATGTCCGGTCAAAATGCTGCCTGAAAGATTTATCTCAGCAGACAGACTTAAAGGATCCTTACCCGATTTGGATCTGAACATGGCAAACGTACCGGGCTTTGAAAAGGCTGCCAAAGAAATACTCGGAGAATATGGCTGCTTGCCGATGGTTGCCTATGGCACAGTAAAAACATTGTCGGCGTTTAAATTACTTGCGCGTGCAAGAGATTTGGATTTTGAAACTTCCAATGCCATATCTAAACAGATCCAAAACTATGAGCTGGATGTAAAACACGCTAAAGAAAACAATGCAGATGATCCGGACTACGATGTAGATGATGAT
>ODAI014753681.1_pt1 | contig 10352 bp, 10 predicted proteins | sample 1539321 | NCBI WGS metagenome assembly ODAI01 (sample SAMN02144231, study PRJEB22623) | gut metagenome | biome: sheep rumen | host: Ovis aries | place: New Zealand | reverse complement strand
GGTAGAACAGTTGGTTCAGGAAACATTTCTGAAATTATTAAATAATTAAACAAAAAAGAACATTTTAAAAAATGTTCTTTTTTTATGTTATAATTGTTTTGGGGAAGTGCAGTATGAAGTTAATAAGTTTTAATGTAAAAAATGTATTTTTACAAGAAATGAATAAGAAAAAAGTATCTTTTATATCTAGTTTTATAAAAAATAATAATATAGATATAGTTAATGTACAAGAATTAAGCATTATATCAAAAAGAAAATTGAAAAAAGCATTAGATGATTATAATTTTTATGGAGAATTTAGATATAAAAAAGTATTCTCTTTATTACCAGTGAATGAAAATAATAATATAATAACTAATAAAAAAGTAGAAGATTATGAAACAATAAGATTTAAAGATAAATTATTATATAAAATAATTCATTTTCCACTTCTACCAAGAATCGCTACTATTACAATTATAAATGACATGTGTATAATTAATACTCATATAAGTAATAGAGTGAAAAAAGTTAAAGATGAACAAATAGAATCATTGAAAAAAGTAATTGATAAGTATAAAAACTATAGAATTATTTTAACAGGTGATTTTAATATGACTTTAAAAAATGAGACATTTAAAGATTTTATAAAGTATCTAGATAATTTAAATATTACTAGGGTACCTCTTAACGAACCTACATGGTATGGAAGAAACAAAAAGTATACACTAGATCACATATTTATATCAAAAAATATAGTCTTAAAAGACTATAAAATACTATCTTCAGAAAAATTTTCTGATCATAACATTCTATATATAGAAGTGGATTAAAGTAATATTTTTGAAAGATATACATTTTTATGTAAATGAAAAAATAGGGGTAACCCTATTTTTTATTTATTTGTCTAAATAAGAAGTATTTAGCTTGATTTACTACTAATTCGAAGTCTCCTATGTATTCTATTACTGATGAATTAAAGTTTAATTTGAATTCATTTAATCCATGGTATTTTTTGTTATCAACACGAATATCAGTAATACCACCAAGATTAAATCTTTTATATCCTAATTTGGAGTATTTTTCCATTATTTTCCACATTAATAAGTGTTTACCATTAAATCTTTTATGTTCTATATCAAATCCATCCATATATAAATATATTTCTGGGCCATTTTTTGCAATTAACATAGATGCTAAAACCAATCCATTTTGATATTTGCTTGCAAGTGCATTAGCCTCAACCAAGTACTTACTAAATATAGATAATTTATAATCAGCGTCCATTTTTTTAGAAAGAAGCTTTTCGTTTTTTTCTTTTTCTTTCGTTAATAATTCTTTATTTAATTCGTTAACTAAATTCTCAGCTTTTTCATACCCTTTTTTAATATACTTTAAGTATGCATCAGTATCAAGTTTAGCATAGTAGTATTCCATTTTTTTGCTTTCGGTAAAAATATTATAAGAATCTTGAAAATACTTTAAGTCTCTAGGATACTTATTCTTTGTTTGTTGATATATAAGATCTATTTCATTAGAACTTGCTCTATATACTTTGATACCTTCTTTAATTGCTCCATTTATTTTAGTACGATAGTTTTTCTTTATATTACCAAATAGTTCTTCTTCATTTAGTGTTAAATCAATTAAGGCTTCAAAACGTGGTTTATAAGCTTCAAATAAACTATTAAATCCATAATGGTGATACCCTGCTTCTTTTAAGTTTTCAAAACTTACATTAAATTTTGGATTAACACCTATAATAACACCATCACTATCCAAGATATTTTTGATAATAGGTGGGCATATTTTAATAGCTATAACGTCTTTTTTATTTAAAAACTTCTTTAATTCCTTAGTAAAACTAATTAATAGCTCTTTATTTGTGTAATCAATTAGAAAACCTCTAGGGGCATAAGCATATTTATATCCCTTTTCTTTATTTATAAGTATAAGAGATACACCTACCAGATTATCATTGTCATACACCCCTATATATATAGGGTTATATCCTTGATTCTTCATTACAAGGCCATATTCATTAGTTTGAAGAACTGAAGAATAATTGTAATTATTTACGAACTCTGTAAAAACATCTATAGATACTTCTTCCACTCTCATACTATCACTCCTATATTAATTATACCAAAAAAACTAGTAAAAGTAATAAAAAATGTAAAACCCTAATATAATTATTTAGGTGATAAGATGAATAGAGTAAGAATTGGTATGCCAAGGACTCTTTTTTATTATAGTGAAGGCAAATTTTTAAAATATTTTTTAGAAGAATTGGATTTTGAAGTAATAATATCTAAAGAAACTGATGAAGAAATAATTGAATTAGGAAATAAGTATAAGGATAAAGACTACTGCTTACCACTTGTTATTTATTTAGGCCACATTGCATATTTAGAAGATAAATGTGACTATATAATAAATGTAAAACTTGATAATACAGGCTTTGATATGTGTGGATGTTATAACTATATTACAACAACAAATCTCATAAAAAATAATTTTGATATAAAAATACTAGACATAACAATAGATCATTATAATTATAGAACTTTATATAAAGAATTACTCCAATTATTTAATAAATTTAATATTGATAAGCGAAAACTAAAAGATTCATATTTATCATCTAAGATAAAAGTTTCAAAAGAAAAGAAAAAAGAAGTAGTAAAGAATACTAATAAACTTTATATAGATAAATTAAAAGTTTTATTAATAGGGCACGAATATACTTTGTACGACAACTATTTAACAGGAAAAATAATTAATTATTTAAATGATTACAATATAGAAGTAATATATTCTAGTCTTTTTGATAAAGAGAAATTGAAGGAGATAAGTAAAGTATATTGTACTAATCTAAACATTAAGAGTGCAAGAGAAAAAATAGGATCTTTGTTATATACAAGAAATAATATTAATGGAGTAATAATATTAACAACAAATTGTATGGAAGACACTTTAGTATATGAATATATAAAGCATAAAGTAGATTTACCAATACTTAATATAGAATTAGATCAAGATAATAATATAAATTTAGAAAGCTTTATTTTTTTACTTGAAAAAGATAAATAACATAGGATTAATAACCAAAGAAGATCATCATGTAAATTATTTATTATCTAAAACTACTAATTCTAATATAATTGATTATTATAAAAGTAGTAATAAATCTACTATTTTAACTGAATTTTATTGTCCTAAAAACACTTGTAAAACTATAAAGAATTCTTTAAAACGAATTTTTAACTTATTAGATATGGATGTTGATACAATAATATTATCAAGTAATTGTAATTATTTTAAGTTTTATGATCCATATGAAGAAATATTAAAAGATTTAGGTTTTAAATTTCGTGTAATAAATATTTCTAGTATAAACATGAAAAATATTTTTAAAATATATAGTGAAATTAAAATAATAAATTCTAATCTTTCAATATTAAAATATTTATACTATTATATAAATACGTTATACTTAATGAAAAAACTTAATATAATAAAACAATTAATAGAAGAAAATATAGGACTTGAAATAAATAAGGGTGAATATATAAGTACAAATAAGTTTTTTATTCAGGAAGTATTAAAGCAAAATAGTATTCTTAAGATAAAAAAGTGTTACAAGAAATATTTAAATAAATTTAAAAATATAAAAACCGATAAATCTAAAATACAACATAAAGCAAAAGTAATTGGAGATAAAACATATGAAACACTTTCTAAATTGGCAGATTATAATATACAATCAGTAAATTATGATTACGATATAATAATTTATATAAAAAAACAGGGGTGCATGAAAAATATCTTCTATGAGCAAAAATTAAAGAATTATGTTGAAAAAAATAATAAAAAATTAGTAGTAATAGAAGATATAGATAGTTTTGGAGGTATTATTTTATAAAAAAAGGAAATAAGAAATTAATAATGTATATTATAAGTAGAGTTAGTTGACACAAAATTAATTTTAGTGTATAACTAGTAATTAATGGAAAGAGGAGTTTATGGCAAAGAATTTAGTTATAGTGGAATCACCACACAAAACAATACCAATAAGTACATATTTAGGTAAAGATTATAAAGTAATGGCATCTATAGGGCACATAAGAGATTTATCAACAAAAGGTAAATTTGGATTTGGTGTAGATATAGAAAATAACTTTAAACCAGACTATGTTACTATAAAAGGAAAGAAAAAAGTAATTGATGAATTAAAAAAAGAAGCTAAAATAGCAGATAAAGTATATCTTGCAACCGACCCAGACCGTGAAGGAGAAGCTATTTCATGGCATCTATATGATTCATTAGGTCTTACAGATGACAAGTATAATCGTATTGTATTTAATGAAATTACAAAGAATGCTGTTTTAGATTCGTTAAAAAATGCAAGAAAAATAGATACTAATCTAGTTAATAGTCAAGAAACAAGAAGAATATTAGATAGAATAATTGGTTTTAGATTATCGAAATTAATGAGAGCAAAAACTGATGGAACTAGTGCAGGACGTGTACAAAGCGTTGCATTAAAACTTGTTGTTGATCGTGAAAGAGAAATAGAATCTTTTAAAGAAGAAGAATATTGGACTATAACTGGAATATTCAATGATTTTGAAGCAGAATTATTTAATTATAATCACAAAGATATTGAAATAAACTCTGAAGTAGATGCAGATAATATTTTAAAAAAACTATCTAATGCATTTACAATAGAAAATGTTGAGAAACACGAAAAGCAAAAGAAATCTAAACCAGTATATACTACAAGTACTATGCAACAAGATGCTTCCAATAAACTAAATATGAATGCTAAAAAAACTATGTCTGTAGCACAAAAACTATATGAGGGATTAGATGTTGGAACAGAAACAGTTGGTCTTATAACATATATGCGTACAGATTCAACACGTATAAGTGATGAATTTATTAAAGAAACATATTCATTTATTGAAAAGAAATTCGGTAAAGAATATGTAGGTTATGTAAAAAAATCAAAGAAAAAAGATAATGTCCAAGATGCGCACGAAGGTATTAGACCAACTAATATAAATAGAACTCCAGAAAGTATAAAAAAATACTTGTCAACTGATGAATATAAATTATATGATATGATTTATAATCGTGCTTTAGCATCACTTATGAAAGATGCACAAACTTTAAATACAACAGTAATATTTGATAATAATAATTATCAGTTTAAAGCAACCGGACAAATTATAACTTTTGATGGTTATTTAAAAGTATATAGTGATTATGAAGATACTAAAGATAAAGTACTTCCTGACTTTGAAAGCTATAATTCAAAAGTAGTATTATCAAAAGAAATAACAAAAGAACAACATTTCACTAAACCCCCAGCAAGATATACAGAAGCTAAATTAATAAAAGAAATGGAAGAACTAGGAATAGGAAGACCTAGTACTTATGCTCAAACAATGACTAATATTAAAGATAGAGGGTATGTAAATGTAGTAGATAAGAAATTTGTACCAACAGAAATTGGTATTGAAGTTACTGATAAACTACAAGAATCATTCTCTGATATTATAAATGTTGAATACACGGCAAATATGGAAAATGATTTGGATAAAATAGCTGACGGAAATACTAACTATGTAAAAGTATTAGATGATTTTTATAAAAAGTTTGAACCATCAGTAAAAGAAGCTTTTGAAAAATTAGAGAAGAAAGAGCCAGAAAAAACAGGTGAAGATTGTCCTAATTGTGGAAGTCCTTTAGTAATTAGAAAAGGAAGATATGGACAATTTACGGCATGCTCTAATTATCCAACATGTAAGTATATTAAACAAGAGAAAAAAGAAGTAGAAGAAATATGTAAATGTCCTAATTGTGATGGAATGATAGTTGAAAAGCATTCAAAAAGAGGAAAAGTATTCTATGGATGTAATAACTATCCAAAATGTAACACAGCATATTGGGATAAACCAATAAATGAATTTTGTCCTAATTGTAATTCTATGCTAACAGAAAAAAAGGATAAGATTAAATGTTCTAATTGTGATTATGAAAGATAAGTAAAAAACTTATCTTTTTATTTATATCTTATAAAAAAAATGTTATAATTATAAATAGGGTAGAGGTGAAGATATGGATATAGTAGAATTACAAAACATTTATAATGAATATAAAAAACAAATAAATGAATTAGCATCTCGCCTAAATTTAGATGAACTTTCTAAAAAAATTGATTCTTTAGAAAAACAAACTCAAGATGAAAATTTTTGGTCAGATAAAAATAAGTCATCAAGTATAATTAATAATTTAAATGATTTAAAATATAAGAAAGATACAATAACTAATTTACAAGTAAAAAGAGATAATAGTTTAGAACTATTAGACATGATAAAGATAGATTTTGATGAAGAAATCTATAATGAACTTGTAAATGATGTAAATCTTTTACGAGAAGAAATAATTAATATAAAAGTAAGAATTTTCCTAAATAACAAATATGATAAAGAAGATGCAATACTAGAAATACATCCAGGAGCAGGCGGAACTGAAAGTCAAGATTGGGCTAATATGCTTTATAGAATGTATACTAGATATTTTGACAAAAAAGGATATAAATATGAAGTTATTTCTGAAGAAAAAGCAGAAGATGCAGGTATAAAAAGTGTATCTATAATAGTGCGCGGATTATATGCTTATGGGTATTTAAAAAGTGAAAAAGGAGTACATAGATTAGTAAGAATTTCTCCTTTTGATTCAAATAAAAGACGACATACATCATTTGCATCTGTTTCAATCTCACCATTATTTGAAAATAATGATATTAATATTGAAATTGATGAAAAAGATATAAGAGTAGATGTATATCGTTCATCAGGATGTGGTGGACAAGGAGTAAATACAACAGATTCAGCAGTAAGAATTACTCATTTACCTACAAAAATAGTCGTAACATGTCAAAATGAGCGTAGTCAAATACAAAATAAAGAAAGATGTATGGAAGTATTAAAAAGTAAATTGTATGAATTGGAAATACAAAAGCAAGAAGAAGAAATGAAAAATATAAAAGGCATTAATAATGAAATAGAGTTTGGACAACAAATAAGAAGTTATGTAATGTGCCCTTATACATTAGTAAAAGATCATCGAATAGATGTTGAAACTTCAGAAGTGGAAAAGGTACTTGATGGAGATTTAGATTTATTTATTAATAGTTATTTAATAAAAGGAGTATAGTATGTTATTTTTTAAGAAAAAGAATGAAGTAAATATAAGAAAAGAAATATATCATAAAGATAGACTAAAAAGAACTGCTTTGTTTTTATTGGGTGTTCTATTAGTTGCTTTAGCGTTTAATATTTTCTTTCTTCCAAACAATATAGTTTATGGAGTATCAGGTATTGGTGTAATTTTAAAAAATATTTATGGATTTGATCCTTCTGTAGTTATATTTATTGGATCAGTAATACTGTTGTTATTAAGTTTTATCTTAATGGGAAAAGAAAAAACTGCTAATTCAATAATAGGTTCACTATTATATCCGGTATTTGTTAAATTAACAGAATGGGTAATACCATTTGTTGATTTTGGTGAAACAGAAACTATTTTAATAATTATTTTAGGTGCTTGTGTTTCAGGATTTGGTTTAGGTTTAATATTTAAAGCAGGTTATACAACAGGTGGTACTGATATTCTAAATCAAATAGTTGCAAAATATTTTAAAATATCTATGGGGAATGCAATGTTCTTTACTGATGGATTAATAATAGGAGTAGGATTATTTGTCTTTGGATGGCAAAAATTTCTATACTCAGTAGTAAGTATTTGTATTATTAGTATAATGACAGATAAAGTAATTCTTGGAATATCTCAATCAAAGACATTCTATATTGTTACAAATCATGAAACTGAAGTAAAAAAATTTATACTTGATAATTTATCACATGGAGTAACAACAATAGATGCGAGAGGCGGCTACACAGGAAACTATGTAAAAATGATTATGTGTACTATTCCAACGAAGGAATATTTCATATTAAAAGAAGGACTTATGACAATAGACCCAAGCGCATTCTTTCTAGTAACGGATGCTTATGAAGTATTTGGAGGAAAGAATTAGAAGGAGGATATATGGATTTAATAAGAATGAAAAATGTTAAAAAAACATATAAAACAGGAACAACTGCCTTATATGATTTAACATTAAGTATTGAAAAAGGTGAGTTTGTCTTTGTAATAGGACATACAGGATGTGGAAAATCTACATTGGTAAAAATGTTATATCGCGAAGAAAAACCAGATAGTGGTTATATTAATGTAGGTGGAATAGATGTAACAAAATTAAGAAACGGAAAAGTATATCGATTAAGAAGAAAAATTGGTGTAGTATTCCAAGACTTTAAATTATTATCTAAATTAACAGTATATGAAAATGTAGCGTTTGCACTAGAAATATTTGGTACTCCAAAAAAAGAAATCTATGAAAAAACAATAAAAGTGCTTGATTTAGTAGGATTAAAAGGTAAAGCTAAAAACTATCCATCAGAATTATCAGGAGGAGAACAACAACGTGTTGCAATAGCTCGTGCAATAATAAATTCTCCTAAATTATTAATTTGTGATGAGCCTACAGGAAATTTAGATGAAGTAACAAGCATGGAAATAATGTCAGTACTGGAAGAAATTAATAAATTAGGAACAACTATTATTATGGTTACACATGACGTTGATATAGTAGAAAAATTAAAGAAAAGAACAGTATTATTAGACTCAGGAAGGGTATTAAAAGATTTTAAGGCAGGTGAATATAAACGTGAGAACGCTTAGAATATTTGGAAGAAACGTAAGAGATTCACTAAAAGGAGTAATAAGAAACTTTTCTTTATCTCTTGCTTCAATATCTTGTATAACAATAACACTAATAGTAGTAGCAATCGCAATAATTTTATCTTATAATGTTAATAGTTTTGCTGAAAATATTGAAAAAGATATGACAATAGTTGTATTTATGGATACTGATATAACATCAATTGAAAAAGATGATATTTTAGAAAGTATTAAAGCATTAGATGGAATAGAATCATATACATATCAATCAAAAACAGAAATATCAGAAGAAATGCAAAAAACTTCAGAAACATTTAAAAATATTTTATCCAACTATACAGAAGAAGAAAATCCTTTGCAACCAACATTTCAAGTAAAAGTAAAAGATATAAATAGTATTAGTAAAATAGCTAAAAAGATAGAAAAACTTGATAGAGTAGCGTCAGTAAAATACGGTGAAGGAATGGTAGAAAAATTAGTAAGTGTATTTGAAGTAATAAGGAAAATCAGCCTTTTAATGGTTGCAGCTCTTATCGTAGTAACAGCATTTTTGATATCAAATACAATAAAGATAACTATTTTCTCAAGAAAAAGAGAGATAGAAATAATGAGACTTGTAGGTGCCTCTAATTTAAATATTAAAATACCATTTATTCTTGAGGGTTTATTCTTAGGTGTACTAGGATCAATTATACCTATAATAATAACTGTATATGGTTATACTGCTTTATATAATAACTTTGATGGTAAATTTATTGCATCTTTTGTAACATTGGTTGAACCAACACCATTCATATATCAATTATCAGGAATACTAGTATTAATAGGGATCCTTGTAGGTATGTTTGGAAGTTCCAACTCTGTAAGAAAGCATTTAAAAGTATAATGTCAAAAAAAGAAGTATTAGTATTAACAATAATAGTTTTAGTAATAGTAATACCAATAATTATTAATCAATATTTTTTACAAAGAAAATTATCTTTAGTTAATGATGTGAAAAATATAGTTAGTATACTTGAAAAACAAGAATTACCAGAAAATACTATAGAAGTATTAATAAATGATAAATATATTCTAAATGATAAAGAATATTTAGTAAAAGGACATGGAGTAATCTTTTTAGAAAAAGACTTTTCAGTAATGTTAAGTAGAAATGGTATGTGTGCTATGAAACTTCCGTATGAAAAAGAAGTCATGTTTCAAAAATATGTTTGTCCAGAGTATCGTTTAGTAGATGGTGAAATAAAAAGAATAGACAATTAGTCTATTTTTTTTATTTATGAATAAAATTATATGGGTGATATTATGTACAAAGTAGGAGATTTAGTAACAAGAAATTCTTATTCCAATGACATAATATTTAAAATAATAAGAATAGAAGATGATACTTATTATTTAAAAGGAATAAGTATTAGATTATATGCTGATTCTAAAGAAGAAGATTTAAAAAAATATGAAAAAGAAATATCAAAAGAAGATGAAAAAGAATTATTAAGCCGTATAAAAAATGATTTTAAAATGGAAAGAAATGATTTTTTTTATCTACCAGGAAAAAT
>ODAI014327689.1_pt1 | contig 10352 bp, 8 predicted proteins | sample 1539321 | NCBI WGS metagenome assembly ODAI01 (sample SAMN02144231, study PRJEB22623) | gut metagenome | biome: sheep rumen | host: Ovis aries | place: New Zealand | reverse complement strand
CGGGAGCAGCCTTTACGGGAGCAGCCTTTACGGGAGCCTGCTCGTCTTCGGGAAGAAGAGCTCTCATTGAAAGGCTTACGCGCTTTTTATCAAAATCAATAGCTGTGATTTTAGCGTCAACCTCTTCGCCTACCGAAAGAACGTCTGCAGGCTTGTCAATTCTCTTGTTGGCGATCTGAGAAATATGGATAAGACCGTCGATGCCGGGGATGATGTTGGCAAATGCGCCGAAGGTTGTAAGACCTACGATTTTAGCCTTAACAACTGTGCCTTCGGGATAATCTCTTTTAAGGATTTCCCAGGGATTGTCCTCAGCGTTCTTGAAGCCGAGCGAAATCTTCTTGGTTTCTTCGTTAATGTCCTTAACATAAACGTCAACCGTGTCGCCTACGTTTACAACCTCGGACGGATGCTTGATGTGAGTCCATGAAAGCTCGGAAATATGAATCATGCCGAATACGCCGCCGAGATCAACAAACGCGCCGTAGCTTGTGAGAGACTTAACAACGCCCTTGTAACGCTTGCCGATTTCGCAGTTCTTCCAGAATTCCTCACGCTGAGCAGCTCTCTGCTCCTTAAGTACGCTGCGGATTGAACCGATTGCTCTTTTGTATCTTCCGCGCTGTGAAACCTCGATTAAACGGAAGTTTACTTCCTGACCAACCAAATCCTCAAGCTTTTCGTCGCGTGAGGCGGTAGCCTGAGAAGCGGGAATAAATACTCTTACGCCGTTGTAGAGAACAATAACGCCGCCCTTAACAGCTTCAGTAACCTTGCTTGTGAGGATTTCCTGAGAATCAACCTTCTCCTGAAGCTCCTCCCAGCCCTTCTGAGCGTCTACTCTGCGCTTTGAAAGCATGATTGTGCCTTCCTGGTCGTTTGTCTTCATGATAAGCAGTTCAATCTGATCGCCTACCTTAACAACATCCTCAGGCTTAACTGTAGGATCGTTTGAAAGCTCGCTTACAGGAACAAAGCCTGTCTGCTTTCTGCCGACATCAACCTGTACTTCATTAGGCGCGATGCTAATGACTGTACCCATTACCCTCTCGTTAGTATTTAAATTTTTGAGGGATTCCTCAAGCAACTCCTCAAAAGATTCTTCAACATTTGTTGTTTCACCGGATTTAATTTCTTCACTCATTGTATCCAGTACCTCCTTTATTATCCTTGCAGGTGTTGACGCGCCTGCAGTTACGCCTATATTCCGCGATTTACGAAGCTGCTCCAAATCGAGCTCGCCGACGGTTTCAATAAGAACCGTGTTCGGGCACCGCTTTTTGCAGATATCAAAAAGCTTGTTTGTATTTGAACTGTGCCTGTCACCTATCACTATCATAAAGTCGGACTGAGCGGCAATTTCATCCGCCTCGTTTTGCCGAACTGACGTAGCATTACATATTGTATCAAAAATTTTTGAGTTTGTACATAGTTTTTTTATTTTTTTTACAGATTTTTTCCATTCATTTGTATCAAATGTTGTTTGAGCAACAATTATTAACTGTTTATTTTTCTGCAAAAGAATATTAGGCAGAATTTCGTCTAATTCCGCCTCATTATTGAACGCCTGCCACGGACAATTGCAGTTGCCGATAATGCCCTGAACCTCGGGGTGATTCTTGTTTCCGGCAATCAAAACAATGTCGGTATCAGCGTTTGAGTCCGCCACAATGCGGTGGATTTTCTTTACAAACGGACATGTTGCGTCACGGTAACTTACACCGCGTTCTTCAAGCAGGTCGGTTACGCTTTTAGGTACGCCGTGCGAACGGATTATTAAGGTTTCACCTGGCTCAATCTCATCAACGCTTTCAACGGGACGGCAGCCCATATTCTTAAGCTCTCCGACCATTTCCATGTTGTGGATAATAGGGCCGAGCGTACAAACCCGGACTTTTTTATCAAGCAGGTCATAAACCATGTTAACCGCGCGGTTAACACCGAAGCAAAAGCCGGCGGAATCAGCCTTTCTTATTGTCAACTCTGTCCGCCTCCCTCATTTTCTTAATTTCACCCATGATGGCGTTTGAGGCGTTTTTCAGCTCACGTCTGCCGCCGTCGGGAGTTAATCCCAATTCTTCGGGGCTGAGCGGTTTTGAAAAATGAATTACACGTTTGGCAAAACGGTGCTTCGGATTGCCGGTAATTGTGATACATGCCGGAATAACAGGAACCTGCATTTGTTGCGCGACAAGCGCGCAGCCGCTGCGCGGACGCATTAGCTCGCCGTTTTTGCTTCGTCCGCCCTCAAGGAAAATTGTCATTACGTTGCCTTCGCGTATAATATCCTCGCCGGTTTTAATTGCCTTGCCGTCGCCGGCTCCGCGTTCAACGGGAAACGCGCCGAGACTGCGAATTATGAAGGAAAAAAATTTATTTTTAAAAAGCTCGGACTTAGCCATAAAATAAAGCCTTCTTTTTTGCGCCAAGCCAAGTAATACGGGGTCTGAAAAGGAAAGATGGTTGCTGGCTAATATTAAACCGCCTTCCGCAGGCATGTTTTCCGCGCCGATTACCTTGTAACGGTAAATGAGCTTATAAACCGGCAGCAAGATGACCTTGCCTATTGAGTATAACACCTTGGATTGTCCCATCAGATTTTCTCCTTTATAACATTTATAACAGCTTCAACGCTCTGCTCAAAATCAAGCTCGGTGGTGTCTACGGTAACGCTGTCATCGGCTGCCTTCAGGGGCGCGGTTTCGCGGTGAGTATCATTATAATCGCGTTCAATTACGTCGCTTAAAATATCCTCATATTTAACGCTCATTCCCTTTTCGATGAGTTCCTTGTAACGTCTGCCGGCACGCGCTTCGGGAGAAGCGGTGAGAAAGATTTTTACCTGAGCGTCGGGAAGCACCACAGTGCCGATGTCGCGGCCGTCCATGATTACGTCGTGAGATTTTGCCATGTCACGCTGTAAATCAAGAAGATATGCGCGGACGTTGGGAATTGCCGATATTTTGGAAGCCGTCATTGACGCTTCGGGCGTGCGTATTTCACCGGAAACATCTTCTCCGTTCAAAAGTACAACCTGTTCGCCGAGCTCGTTAAAGGTAAGCTCAACCTTAATTTTTTTAAGTAGAACGTCAACCTCCGGAGAATCCGAGGGCGCGATATGCGCGCGTGTGGCGGCAAGTCCTATTGTGCGGTAAAGCGCGCCGGTGTCTACATAAATATAGCCAAGCTCCTTTGCGGCGCGTTTGGCGATAGAAGATTTACCTGCTCCGGCAGGTCCGTCAAGTGCTACTGCTATTGACATATCTGTAAGTCCTTTCATTTTTGTATATTATAAAACGATATTGCTGTTATCTTTGAAAACCGGTAAACTAAACGCAGCTTTGCCCGGCGAGTCTGCCGGTACTCCACGCGATTTGAAGGTTAAAGCCGCCGGTATAAGCGTCGCAGTCAATGACCTCGCCCGCGAAATATAATCCCGAAACAAGCTTGCTTTCCATTGTTTTCGGATTGATTTCGGAGGTTTTTACGCCGCCCGATGTAACAATTGCCTCTTCTATAGGCCGAAATCCGCTGAGTCTGATTTCAAAGCCCTTTAAAAGCTTTGCCAGCGCGCGGCGTTCTTCCTTATTTATTACGTTGCACTTTTTGTCAAAAGGCACTCCCCACCTCTTTAGGACGGGGACGATAATTTTCTTTGGTAAAAGCTTTGAAAACGAATTTGAAACATCACGGTTGTGATTTGTATTGAACTCGTTTTGAAGCCGTTTTTCAAGCTGTTCCAACGTAAGCGCCGGCTTAAGGTCAATTACGGCGGTATACTGATTTTCCCGTATTTCACGGATGTGCGAGCTTGCTGACAAAACAATGGGGCCGCTGATACCGAAGTGAGTGAACAGCATTTCGCCGAAATCGGTATATATTTCTTTTTTAGAATTATTTTCAATTATTCTGACAGCGACATTTTTCAACGCCAGTCCTTGCATGCTTTTGCAGTCATCCGGACTTTCAAGCGGAACGAGCGATGGCTTAAGCGGTGTAACCGTGTGTCCTGCCTGACGCGCAAGGATGTAGCCGTCGCCTGTTGAACCTGTAAGAGGATAGCTTTTGCCGCCGCAGCAAATTATTACGCTGTCGGCATAATATGTTCCGTTTACACATTCAACTCCCACAGCCTCGCCGTTTTCGGTGACGAGTGATACCGCTGTATCATTTACGATTTTTACGCCCGAATCAAGCGCAAATCGGCGCATTGCGTCAACAATATCCACCGCCTTGTCCGACTGAGGAAACACCCGGTTGCCGCGTTCGGTTTTTGACGGAACACCGAGATTTTCAAAAAAAGCAATAGTATCAAGTGGCGTGAAATTATTGATTGCCGAATACAAAAACCTGCCGTTTACCGGCACATTGTTGATGAAGGATTGAACATCGCAGTTATTGCAAAAATTGCATCGTCCCTTGCCGGTTATCATTAGCTTTCTTCCGACGCGGGCGTTTTTTTCAATAAGCGTGACCTTCGCGCCGTATTCCGCGGCTGAACCTGCCGCCATAAGTCCCGCTGCTCCTGCGCCGACAACGACAACCTTTTTAAACATCCTGCTCCGCCTTTTCATCATGATTTGCGTAAACGCCGTCACGGTTCCAAACCTGCTCAAGCTTGCGGAAGGTTTCGCTTACCTCATCCTTCTTCTTAAGAACCGTCGCGACGATAAGCGCGTTTATAAGGCTGAGAGGAGCCACAAGCGAATCTACGATTGAAGCCATGTCGCTTCGGGCGATGAGAATTGAGTCGGCAGACTGAACCAAAGGTGAAGCCATGCTGTCGGTAATCGCAATCGCGTGGGCTCCGCGTGAACGCGCGAAGTCCATTGCCTCAACAGCCATTTTGCTGTAACGCGGAAACGATACGCCTATGATAACATCGTCCTCGGTCATACGGAAAATATGCTCGTAGGTAGATGTCGGCGATGTGGTGTTGATTGTAACAACGTTGTCAAAGATAAGTTCAAAATAATAGGCGAGAAAATTGGCGATGGCGGCGGTTGAACGCACACCGAAGATATAAATTCGCTTTGCCGCGCAGATTTCATCAACCGCGCGGTTGAAATCCTTGTGCGAAGTTTCCTCAATTGTACGGCGGATTTTTTCAATATCCTGCTCCAAAACGCTGTCGAGCACGTTTGCGTCGCCTATTCTGTCCGAAGTGACCTCAATGCGCTGAACAGATGTAAGCTTGTTGCGAATCATCTCCTGCATTGCCTTTTGAAGTCTCGGATAACCGTCATAGCCAAGCTCGGTAGCAAATCGCACTACGGTGCTTTCGCTTACTCCAACGGTTTCTCCGAGCTTTGAGGCGGTCATGAACGCCGCCTTGTCGTAATGCTCCTCAATGTAAAGCGCAATACGCTTTTGTCCCTTTGAAAAGCTGTTCATCATTAAGTCGATTCTGGTAAGTAAATGTGTTATCATTTTTTCTCCTGTATTATAAAAGGCGTTGCCTTGGGTTATTTTGCGATTGTTATTTCATTTTATCACATTGACTTGCAAAATTCAATGATTTTGCAAGTTTAAATACCAAAATCACAAATATTTATGAAGTGTGTTATTGTTGGTGTTGCAAAATACGGTCTGCTATGTTAAAATATACTATACTTGATACGGAGATGATTTAATGATTGCTGTAATTGACTACAACGCCGGTAATTTGCAAAGCGTTTACAAGGCGTTTAAGCACATTGGCTGCGACTGCTTTATTACGCGCGACCGCGACAGGATTATGAACGCCGACGGCGCTGTGCTGCCGGGTGTAGGTTCATTCGGGGACACGGTTGACACGCTTGAAAAATTCGGAATAAAGCAGGTTGTAATTGATTTTATAAACAGCGGAAAACCGTTTTTGGGCATTTGTCTCGGCTTGCAGCTATTGTTTCCGCACAGCGAGGAAAGTCCGGAAGCCGAAGGCTTGGGAGTGTTTGACGGTGAAATACGCAGAATCCCGAACGGCGAAGGCTTAAAAATTCCGCACATGGGCTGGAACAGTCTGCGCGTCAACAAGGACAGCAGGCTTTTTAAGGGAATTGAGGATAATCCGTACGTTTACTTTGTACATTCCTACTACCTTGACGCGGCTGACAAAAGCATTGTGGCGGCAAACACCGAGTACGGAGTGACCATTGACGCGGCGGTTGAAAAGGGCAATGTTTTCGCCACGCAGTTCCACCCCGAAAAAAGCGGCGAGCTCGGTTTGCAAATTCTTAAAAACTTTGCTGAGATTGCGGAGGGTTAATATGTACGCAAAAAGAATAATTCCCTGCCTGGATGTAAAAAACGGCAGGGTTGTTAAGGGCATGAGCTTTGTAAATCTGGTTGACGCGGGCGACCCTGTTGAGTGCGCGAAAAAGTACGACGAGCAGAGCGCGGACGAGTTGGTTTTTCTTGATATAACCGCTTCAAGCGATTCGCGCAATATAACGATTGACATGGTTGAAAAGGTTGCAGATACCATATTTATTCCGTTCACCGTAGGCGGCGGAATACGCAGCGTCGATGATTTTAACGCGCTGCTGAGAGCAGGCGCGGACAAGGTTTCGGTTAACTCAGCGGCAGTGTACCGTCCCAAGCTTATAAGCGAAGCTGCATATAAATTCGGAAGCCAGTGCGTTGTTGCCGCAATTGACGCAAAACGCAAGGGAGACAGCTGGGAGGTCTACGTTAACGGCGGCAGAAAGCCGATGGGGATTGACGCTGTAGAGTGGGCTGTTAAATGCGCCGAGCTCGGAGCGGGCGAAATTTTACTGACCAGCATGGACGAGGACGGACAGAAAAAAGGATATGATTTGGGACTGACAAAAGCAGTAAGCGAAAGGGTTAACATTCCCGTTATTGCAAGCGGCGGCGCAGGCGCGCTAAGTCATTTTTACGACGCGTTTACAACAGGCAAGGCGGACGCGGTGCTTGCGGCTTCGCTGTTCCACTTTGGTGAAATACCGATTCCCGAGTTAAAGGAGTATTTGAAAAACAAGGGTATTTCGGTCAGGATATAACAACGCTCAAGGCTAATCAATTTAAGCAGAAAAGGCTTCCGGTCAGGGAAGCCTTTTTTACGTTAATCCTCTTGTTTTTTATAGAATGGCTCAATTCCTTTAACGGCGTTTCTGGCAAATTCCATTGAGAACGGCATCATTGAAAGCTCGTTATCCTCGTCGATGAACGGCTTTGCAACCTCGGAAATTGCGTCAAAGGTCTGCTCCATGTTTCCTACGAAGTCAACAACAATGAAGTAGCTCATTTTACCGTCCTGCTCAAGCATCCTGAGAAACGCGGCGTTTACTCCGGGTTCGGTCTGGAAATGATTGATTAAAGCCGCCATCATATCAATCGGGTAATCATCCGGCTCGCTGAGCTTGATTGCCGCGCCGTTTTTGAGTGTATTTTTTTCACGACGCAGATAGTCGCGCTGCTGCTTGATTCCGATTGTCATTGGCTTGGGGAAGGTTACGCTTTTTCCGAAGGGATTAATTACAAAACCCATTACGCCCGCCTTGGGGTCCGAAACCATTTCGGCAAGGCTGTCAAAGTCGGTAACAACCTTTTGAGCGTCGTTTGCGCCCTTCCACTTTTTAAGCTCTTCAATGTCGGTGAATACTCCGAAGAACTTTTCCTTGTTGCCGTTTTCAAGCAGACGGAACTGAACCTGAGTTGAGTTTCCCATAACTGTTTTGCCGTTTTCCGTGCGCGCGTTGGGAATCTGCTTTACAAGCGCGGGCAAAATAAACTTTGCCTCAACCACCTGTGAAATCATTGCGTTTATATTTTCGGGACTGCCGTCAGCCTGCATTGTCTCAATCGCTTTGCAAAGCTCGGGGTTTTTTATTTGCTCGGCAGGCACGTTGCTGCCTTCCATCTTAACGTTTTTAAGCTCGCTCATTTTTATTCCTCCGTTATTTAACCTTATATGTTTTGCCGTCCTCAACTTCAAAACCCTTTGCGCCTGCTTCAGGGTACTGAACACTGTTTTCAGCGTCTCCGTCGTTAAAGATAATCATAGGTGATTTCCATTCATCGGTAAGCGTGTAGCTGTATTTGCCGCCGCTTTCCTTTTTCATTTCCTCTCCGGGCCAGGAATCGTTTTCATCCTCGTCAACATTATAGACATAGGCATAAATCTTGTCTCCCCAATTTGAGGGCTTTTCAAAGTAAACCTTTGCGCCTTTACCGACGGTGTAGTTTTTCCGGAAGGTAAACTCAACGCGTTCGTAGGTTTCAACACCCTGTTCGTTTTCGGCGGTAAGCTCAAGCTTTACAACTCCGCCGGACTTGGGAGCCTTAACCGTTACAGCGTCGCCGTCCCTGAAGCTTACAGCTTCTTCGCCGTCAAGCCTGTATTCCGCGTTTTTGGCATTTTCGGCGGTAAGCGTGACCTTTACGCTGTCGCCTTCGGTCAAAAACTTTGTGCCCTTTGCAACGCCTACGTTTGCGCATTTTGCGTATTGTTCATAGCCCTCATTGTAAAGCACAACAACACTGTTTGCATTGATTCCCTTTTCCGAGGTAAGCTTGCCGTCTTTTACGGTGTAGACGGTTTTTTCGTCAACCCTGTCGGTGTATTCACCGTCGGGAAGATTGATTTCAAAGCCTGTTTTAAGCTCCTGTGTGTCGATATTTACAATTACGGCTCCCTTTTTGCCGCGCTCAATCATCAATGCGGTTTCCTTGTTGCCGGGGTTTACAAGCTTCTCGTCCTCACCTTTCATTGCGGTGCGGAAAAAGTTAACCGCCTTTACCCTGCTGTCCTTGTATTCGTCGCTGCCCTGAGCGCCGATACGGTTCATTCCCCATTCGTCCTCAATGCTGCTGCCGTAGGGACGCGAGAAAAACAGCGGAGTGCCGTCCTTGCGTGAGGCTATAATTGCCCAGCCTGCAATAACACGGTCGTCGCTAAGCTGCGCCCATGTGCCGTCGTTGATATAATTATCGTGAGACTCAACCCAGGTGACGATGTGCGAGGGATCCTCAATCCAATATTCGCTGACGCTTGCGGTGTCAATAAAGTTATTAACCAATGCGCTGCGGATTTTGCTGCCGTAAACACTGGATGTGGTTCTTCCGATTGCTTTTACATAGTCGTCTATTCGGTCGTTTCCGCCCTGCAAAACTTCGCCGTAGATAAACATCTTGTCAGCGTTGTCGATTTCCTTTGTAACGCGCTCCCAAAAGTTGTTTTTAAAGCCGTCGTTTTCTTTCGGGTCGTCGGGCAGACCGATATGCTTTGCGGTGTCGTGACGGAAGCCGTCGGCTCCGCAGGCTATGCAGTCGTTTAAAAAATTGATGAAATAATCCTGATATGACGGGCGTTCGGTGTTGATGTCCGGAAGTCCGCCCATTTTGTAGGTAGTACACTGAAGGCGGTCGCTGTAGTCGGAAATGTCATTGCTGTTTCCCTTGTGAAACAAGGTTTCCAAGCTTCCGCCGCCCGCTTTTATCAAATTCTGCGAAACCTCGCTGAGAGTGGTTGTGGTGTGGTTGGCGATTACGTCAACGATTACCTTTACGCCGTATTTATGCGCTTCGGCGCACATTTCCTTAAACTCGTCGCGCGTTCCCAGCTGATAGTTGCCGATTTTAAAGTCAGTGGGCTGATAATGATAATACCACTTTCCGTCGCCGTACAGCTCCATTCCGCCGCCGTCGCCCTTAAGACATTCATTTACGGGCGAAGTCTGTACCGCGGAAAAGCCCGCGGCGGCTATGTCCGGAATTGAAGCCTTTATGGTGTTGAAATCCCAGCTGAACGCCTGCAAAATTGCGCCGTCGGCAACATTTCCGGCTGTTTTAAAGTCGGTTGAAACAGGCTTTTGTTCTGTCTTGTTTCCGTCGCAGCCCGAAAAACATACCGCTGTACCCGTGAGCATAAACGCGCAAAGCAAAGCAGCTATAATTCTTTTATGCAAATATAACACTTCCTTTGCAATGTTATCTACATTGTTATAATCAGCCATCGCTCTTGCCGCAAAGCGGCAAATCGAGCGGGCAATATAAATTTGTATAATAAACGCAAAATAAAACATTAATTTAGAAAAATTAGATTTTATGCGTTTATTATAACATATTTTTATTTACAATGGAATACCTTTTGTACAAATTTATTTTACATCAAATGCAGAAGCGGCTTTGCCTGAAATATTATCGCAATACAAAAAGGCCCGGATATCCGGACCTTTAAGATTACCGTTTTTAATTAGTTGCCCTGATAAGGAGCAACAGTGTTGTCCTCATCCTCGGGATCGGCGTAAACACTGCCGTTGTTGGTCTGCGAGCCGGTATTTCCGCCCTGACTTGAGCTTTCGTTATTGGTGTTGGCGTTTCCGGATGTATCGGGATAACAGAACTGG
>ODAI014274502.1_pt1 | contig 10352 bp, 7 predicted proteins | sample 1539321 | NCBI WGS metagenome assembly ODAI01 (sample SAMN02144231, study PRJEB22623) | gut metagenome | biome: sheep rumen | host: Ovis aries | place: New Zealand | reverse complement strand
ATTTTCCACGTCCTGAGGGGTTCCGCGATCAGGTCACGCACATGCATCCTTGGATCCAGGGAAGCATATGGATCCTGGAAAATGAGCTGGAGAAGCCTTCTTTCCTGCGGTGCCTTCCCTTCCCACAGGCCTGTCACATCCTTCCCGCGAAACCATATCCTGCCGCTGTCCGGCCTGGCCAGGCCGATCAAAAGCCTGCCCAGAGTGGACTTTCCGCATCCCGATTCCCCCACGAGCCCCAGCGTCTCTCCCTTCCGGATCTCAATGGACACATCTGAGACTGCATGCACTTTTTTCTTCTTTCCGGCAGGAAACTCCTTGGTCAGGTTCTCAGCCTTCAGTAAGATTTCGCTCATATCCCATCTCCCTTCGGCGGAGCCCCGGCCAGGAAGCACCGTGCCAGGTGCGCAGACAAACCGGCCGGCCCGTCCTGCGCCCCGGCAAAAGTCATGTCCGGAACCTCCTTCACGCACTGCTCCATGCATTGTTCACATCTCGGAGAAAAGCTGCAGCCCGGGGGAAGATGCAAAAGATCCGGTACAACGCCGGGGATCGTGTCAAGCCTCGCCGCATCGCTCCGGATGGAGGACGCTGCCTTCAGAAGGCCTTTCGTGTAAGGATGGACCGGATGGTCAAACAGCGTGCAGGTATCCGCCTGCTCCACGACACGTCCGGCATACATGACATACACATAATCACATACCTGTGCGATCACACCCAGGTTATGGCTGATCAGGAGAATGCTGGTTCCGCTGTCACACAGCGATCTCATCAGGCGCAGGATCTGCGCCTCCACCGTGACATCCAGCGCAGTGGTCGGCTCATCCGCGATCAGAAGCTTCGGCTTCAGGATCATGGCCATGGCGATCATGACCCGCTGCCTCAGCCCGCCGGAAAGCTGGTGGGGATAGCACTCCATCCGCTGCCCCGCGTCCGAAATCCCCACCTGGGTGAACATCGCCTCCGTCCGCTCCCTGGCCTCAGCCCTCGTAACCTTCTCATGGATGCGGATCGTCTCTTCCACCTGCCGCCCCACCTTCATGAGGGGATTCAGGCTCGTCATCGGCTCCTGGAAGATCATGGAGATCTCTGAGCCGCGCAAGGCACACCGCTCCTTCTCAGACAGCGCAGCCATGTCAACCCCGCCCAGGAGAATCTCACCGCCAACCACCCTCCCGGGATACTTCACCAGCCCCATGACCGACCGCGCAGTCATACTCTTCCCGCAGCCCGACTCCCCCACAATCCCGGTAATCCGCCCGGGATAAATGTCAAGAGAGACATCATTGACAACCCGCGCCTCCCCCTTCATCGTGAAAAAGCTGGTATTCAGATGCCGGATCTCCAGGGTCTTTTCCCCCGCACGTTCACTCCGAAGCATTTCTTATCCTCGTATAATCGATTCTATATGGTTAGCAGTTAGCCCGGCGAAGCGGGTTTTGGATGAGGGAGAGGCCCCACCCACAGGATGCCCCGCTGGCAGGGGCGTGGCTTGTCACGCCCGATCTCTTTTATTTCCTCAGATGCGGATCCAGCACATCCCGCAGGCCATCCCCAAGGAAATTAAACGCAAGCACGCAAACCATGATCGCCGCGCCCGGCACCAGGCTCACCCATGGCGCCATATACAGGTACTGCCTTCCCGCATTGACCATGAGCCCCCAGGAGGCTGCCGGGGGCTGGAGCCCGAGCCCCAGGAAGCTGAGGCTGCTCTCCGTAAGGATCGCGGAGGGGACGTTCAGCGTGAACAGCACGATCAGAGTCGGGAGGCAGTTCGGGAGCAGGTGCCGGAACATGATCTTTGTCCTGGATACGCCGATGACACGGGCTGCCTCCACATATTCCGTTTTTTTCAGCTGCAGTGCCTGGGCGCGCACGATCCTGGCGACACTTGCCCAGTTGACCAGCGCGAGCGTCAGGAATACATTGATCAGCCCGTCGCCGAGCATATACATGATGACCATTGCCAGCAGCATGGATGGAAATGCCAGCATGATGTCGGCCAGGCGCATGATCAGGGCATCCAGCCATCCCCCATAGCTGCCGGAGATGACCCCGAGGATCGCTCCGATCACCATGCTCATGACAGTGGGAACGACACCGGTCAGGAGGGAAACCCTTGCCCCGTACAGAAGCCTGGTCAGGATGTCCCGCCCGGCCTCATCTGTGCCCAGAAGATGCTGCGCGCCGGGCGGTTTGAGCCGGTGTAAAAGATCCATATCACTGAAGCTGTATGGTGCAAGGACGGGTGCAAGGACTGCGCCAAGTATGATCAGAAGGATCACAAAAAAAGAAACGACAGCAAGCTTATTTTCCCGTGCCAGACGGCGAATCAGCGTAAAAAACGTTTCCTCTTCTGCGATCTGGCTTTTCAGGTACTCCCTGTTTGCCTGCTGCTTGCTTTCCTGCTGTTTATTTTCCTGCTCCTGCTGTCTTTTTTCAAATTCTTCCGCAATCTGCCGGGAGCGGTTTGGAAGCTTCATGGCTCAGGCCTCCTTTCTGATCCGGGGATCCAACACATGGTAGAGGGAATCCGCCAGAAAGTTCCCAAGGATGACAAGCGCCGCCGAGAAGAGAACCGTTCCCTGCAGAAGCGGGATGTCCCTGCCGGTAATCGCCTGCACTGCCAGCCGGCCGATGCCATTGATGGAAAAAATCGTTTCCGTGAGGACCGCGCCGGAAAGCATGCCGGACAGCTGGATCGCCATCATGGTGATGACAGGCAGCATCGCATTGCGCATGGCATGCAGGATGAGAACCCCCATCTGCCTGCGGCCTTTTGCCCTTGCGGTATCGATGTAATCCTCCTCCAGGATCTCCAGAAGCGTGGAACGGACCAGCCGGGCTACGCTCCCGGCGCTGTTCCAGCCAAGGGCGACCGCAGGCAGGATGAAGCCCGCGAAGCTCTGGGTTCCGGCGATAGGAAAGATCTTCAGCTTATAGGAAAAGAAAAACTGCAGCACCATGGCTGCCATGAAAACCGGCATGGAAACGCCCAGGAGGGATACGCCCATAAACAGATGGTCAAGGATGGAATTCTTTTTGACCGCTGCGATGATCCCGCTGATAATCCCCACAAGCCAGGCAAAGGCGGAGGCCATCAATGCCAGGATCAGCGTATTGGAAAAGGCGGAGGCCATGAGCTGGGAAACAGGCTTCCCAAGAGAATAGCTGGTTCCGAAATCTCCGCGCAGCGCACCGGCAAGATAATGAATCAGCTGGACATGAACCGGCTGATCGAGTCCAAGCTCCTTTGTCATCTTCTCAATGACTGCGGTATCCGCATGCTCTCCCATCAGGACGGCTGCCGGATTGCCCGGAATGATCCTCAGCATAATGAAAACCAGGAGCGCGGCCCCCAGCAGCACAAGGACTGCCTGCAGGAGGCGTATTAAAATATTACGCAGCATAGAATGACTCTCCCCTGGCCAGGCTGCCCTGACAGCCTATCGTCAGCTGTCAGGGCAGCCTGCGCAATCTGCACCGTTCATTTGGCTACAGCTCATCACTTCAGTACGACATCCGCCGCATAGAAATCCGAGAAACCGGCCCAGTGCGGGGTGAAGCTCTCTACGCGGTCTCCCATGCAATACAGGTGCAGGCCTTCAAACAGAGGACACCATACGGCATCCGCTTCAATCAGCTTCTTCTCGATCGCCTGGTACTCCTGCTCACGGGTCGTATCGTCCATGACAGCCCGCGCGGCGGAAACGCGTTCCATGGTTGCGGTATCCGGATAGTTCAGGCTTCTCTGTCTGGTGTTTTTCTCATTTCCAAAGAAGGTATACATGATATTCGCGGGGTCATTGTAATCCATGCCCCAGACCGCAACGAAAGAATCCATCTTCGAACTGTTCCGAAGATCCAGCCAGGCCGCGTGATCATAGCTTTTGATGTTTGCCTTGATCCCGACTGCCTTGAGCTGCTCGCTGATGGCCTGGCAGACCAGCTTGATATTGCTGTCCGCCGCACTGTCCTGCGCGATCTCAAAGGCGACTTCCCCGTCCTTGTAGCCCGCCTGGCTGAGCAGCTGCTTCGCACCGTCAGGATCATAGGAGTAACCCGCCAGCTGATCGTTGTGGGCCCATATCCCGGTGGGGATGATGCCATGCTCGCGGATTGCGTTTCCGTTGTAGAGGCTGGCGATGATCGTATCGACATCAATCGCCATGCAGATGGCCTTGCGGACATTCGCATCCTTCAGGTATTCCTGGTTCTCATTGAAGGTGAGGTAGGTCAGGCCGACCTTCGGTGTGGAAACGATCTGGCTCTCGTACATGGTCTTGTAGGTGGATTCCACAATCGCCGTATCCAAAGACTGCAGATCCAGAAGATCCAGCTCTCCATTCTGGAACATCAGGTTCTGGGTATTGGCGTCCGGGATCACATTTACAATCACCTTCTTGACTGAAGGCTCCTCTCCCCAGTACTTCGGATTGTATTCCAGGGTATAATGATCATTGGTCTTCCATTCCGTCACGATATACGGACCGCTGCCGATGGTGTCCTCCGGCGCCTTGCCGAAGTTTTTGACCTTCTCCATGGTTTCCGCATCCACGATCGACATGGCGGGAGCGGAGAGCTCTGCGGTAAAGCCCGCGTTCGGATTGCTCAGGGTAACGGAGAAATGCAGGTCATCCGTCACCTTGAAGCCTTCCAGGGTATCCGCTTCTTTGCTGATCACCTGCTCAGCGCCGGCGACCTCCCCGGGAATATCCATGTTTTCCTGTCCGGCCTTGAGAAGACGTTCAAAGGTATACTGCACATCGGACGCGGTCAGCTCGCTGCCATTTGAAAAGACGACCCCGTCCCTCAGGGTAAAATCATAGGTCAGCCCGTCTTCGCTGACCTGGTAGTCGGTGCAGAGGCTGCCCACGATCTGTGCATTGCCGCCTTCCGTTTTCCTGGTTTCAAAGAGCCTGTCAAAGACATTCATGGGAACCAGGTAGTTATCGGATGTCTTCGCGACATCCATGGTTGTCATATCGTACAGGACAGCCGTGCGGAGCACCCCGTCCTCTGCAGCCAAAGCCGTACAGGATGCCTGCAGGGCCATGGCGCAGGTGAGCGCCGTCGTCAGCAAAGTTGTTGTTTTTCTCATTTTCATACCTCCATTCTGTGGTGAGAGCTTCAGGAGATGAGTACTTCAGGAACAGGATCCGTTCTGAACAGCTTCCATGAATGTTTTTGGAAGATTTTGCCACTCCCTGCTGCCATGCGGAGCCGATCCTGTCTTTATGCGTCCCCCTGATCCTGAAGCCTTCTGCCATGTTCCAGACATATTCCGAAAAGGGGGATAAGGGACAAATATCCTTTGTCCGCCCCTTCGTTCCATATACTGCATCCAATGCGCTGCTCCACGTTCCGGCCGGCGGGAAGGGGAATCGTCACAAGGCCTTGGCCCAGCCTGCGTCGATCCTTGCCTCCAGCTCTTCGAAGGAGCGAAGGCCGCTGAGCGCGTCATAGGCCTCCACGCAGGAGGCTCCTTCGGCGGCGGCAAGCTGCATGGTTCTCCGTGGGCCATAGCCGTCCAGGACTGCCTTCAGGAATGCGGCAATGCTGGTGTCCCCCGCCCCTGTCCCGGAAAGGACACGCTCCGGGATGTAGCTTCGCTCAAAGAAGTCCTGCCCTGCCCATGCTTCACTGCAAAGCCCTGCTGCCGGGCTGATCTTATCAAGCGCCTCTTTCGCGGCAGTTTTGAGGAACATGCCGGGCGCGCCGCACTTGATCAGAAGCACCCGGCACCCGAGCGCCATGCATTCCTCTGCAAGAGGACGGATGTCCCGGTCAGGCTCCAGGATGGCCGTGACATCCTTTCCCTCCGCCCGTTCCTGCCAGGAGAGGAAACGCTCCCGGTCCAGCATCCAGCACAGCTCTTCGACGCTGGGGCAGAAAAAGTCTGTCAGCGGAAGCGCCCGTCTGAGGATCTCCTGCCAGTCCTGCTTCCCTGCGTCAGAATTCGGGTCTACCGCGGCAAGGTCAAGGCTGGTCGCGCAGCCCGCCCTCCTTGCATGGGACAGAATCCCGATCAGTTCCTTCGCATTGTTCTCATAAATGCTCCGCATGATCGGCGGATAGCCGAAATGAAACAGCGCCGCACCCTGAACCTGGTCCCAGGGAATGTCCTGCTCGCGGAAGGTATCATTGGCCCCGGGATGGTGGAGGAAGATCCGGTCGATTCCCGGGATTGCGATCACGACACTGTAGCTGGTCGCGTCCCCCTTCTGGCGGATCAGTCCTTCTTCTGCATGGTAAGCGCGGTACCGGTTCAGGATCAGATCGCCAAAATCATCCATTCCGATCTTTCCCATCAGGGAAACATCCGCTCCAAGCACCTTCAGCCCAAGCCCTGTGTTCGATACGCTGCCGCCCACAGACAAAGCAGCCCTCCCTGCCTGGATCAGCTTCCCCGGCATCAGGATCTCCTCGATCCTTGCCCCTGCGGCATCCGGAATTGCCGGCGTGATGTCGATACATACATGCCCGGCGCAGACCACTCTTTTTCCACTCATGTCCGGATTCCTCCTCCCTCTGTCCGTATGTTATGCGTTTCCGGCCTTTTTCTTACGCCCCCGATATCAGGGCGGCTCTGGGTGAAGCTTATAAGAAAATGATACCACAGGATGAAATAAGTGGAAAGTTTTTCAGTGCTGCCGGCAGGCAGGCCCGCTGGCATGGACGTGACTCAATATAACCGAACAAGGGTTGGCTATATTGGCAGGCCGGCCCGCTGGCTTGGCGTGACCTGTAACCTGGCACGGGCATGGCTTGTTCCCCGGCGAGGGATATCTTGCAGGCGAAATAATACTATAAGTCACACATATGCTATATTATCTGGTACAATAACCTCAGCAGGCATTATGCGGAAGAGTGTGCCTGCCTGCGAAAACAGGCTGAATATGAAACGGGAGACATTGCCATGACGATGCCAGGAACCGATGTGCCAACTGAACAGTTCATGAATCAGGAGATCCGGGACAGCCGGACCATCCACAGGCTTGGGATCATTTACACGGAAGACAGCGGGCGCGGGCTGACGCACCCCTTCTTCGTTCTGATCCTGGATGCATTCAAGCGGGAGGCGGAAGCGCACGGCTGTGAGATCACATTTCTCAACCTCAGGCTGCCTGACAGGCAGATGGGCTGGCAGCAGTATTGCCGCCTGAGCCGGATCGACGGCGTATGCATCGTATGCGGTGATTTTGAATCCCAGGAGATGAAGGAGCTTGCCTTCAGCGGTTTTCCCTGCGTGACCATCGACCACCTGTACAGGAAGGTGTGCGCCGTCCTGTCGGACAATGAGTCCGGCATCAAAAACCTGCTGGAGCATGCGATCTCGAAGGGGCACCGGCGCATCGCATTTGTCCACGGGCACAATAATTCTATTGTCACCCGGGCACGCATCTCACAGTTTCGCAATACGATGGCAGTCCACGGCCTGGAAGTTTTCCCGGAATATCTCCGGGAGGGGCGATATGATGATATCCCCCTGACCAGGAAGATCGTCGGAGAGCTTCTGGATATGCCTGACAGGCCTACCTTCATCCTGCTTCCGGATGACATTTCCTACCTGGGGGCACAGGACGCGGCACGGGAGCGCTCCATGCGCATTCCTGAGGATATCTCCTTTGCCGGCTACGACGGGCTCCCGCTGACCCAGGCCCTGATTCCAAAACTGACTACCATCCGCCAGGATGCTTTCTTAATCGGGCAGCTTGCCGCCCAGCGGCTGATCAGCCTGATCGAATGTCCTGATACCGCCAGCCGGATGCCGACGATCCTTCCGGTAGAATTCCTGGAAGGCGGAACCGTAGGCCCTGTGTAAAATGAACCGGAACAGCCTGCCTGTCTTTTTCTCCGATCTGACAGGCCGGAATTCGGTTGCATAGCGAAGGAATGATTCCGGGGGCATTCGGCTGTATAGCGAAGGAATGATTTTGAGGGAATTCGGTTGCATAGCAAGGAATGATTTCGGGGGAAATCGATTATGAGCATCTTTGATCTACTGACACTATTCGGCGGCCTCGCAATGTTTCTTTACGGCATGCGCCTGATGGGAGACGGCCTGAAGGAGAGTTCTTCCAGCGCCCTGAAAACCGCCATGGAGCATGTGACCAACAATCCGTTTACGGCATTCCTGCTCGGTCTTGCCGTCACAGCCCTCATCCAGTCCTCCACGGCAACCATCGTAATCACCTCGGGGCTTGTCGCAGCCGGAATCTTATCCCTGCATCAGTCCCTGGGGATCATTGTCGGAGCCAACGTCGGAACGACCGTCACCGGCCAGATCATCCGTCTTCTTGACATGGACGCTTCCGGAAGCTCCTGGCTTCAGATCTTCAAGCCGTCCTCCCTTGCCCCGATCGCGCTGATCATCGGTATCATCCTTATCATGGGAAGCCGCTATAAGAATTCCCGCGTCATCGGCAATATCGCGATCGGATTCGGCATCCTTTTTTCCGGCCTCCTCAATATGACGGGAGCCGTGAGCTCCCTGACCCAGTCCGGCCTGTTTGAGAAGCTCCTGTCAGGGCTTGGCGGAAATCCCATCCTGGGGTATCTGGCCGGTGCCGGTGTTGCGTTCCTGCTGCAAAGCTCCAGTGCCTCGATCGGTATCCTGCAGGCCTTCTCCGCGTCAGGAATCCTGACCTTCAAGGCGGTATATCCCGTCATCATCGGGATCTACCTGGGCGACTGCGTCACCACCGCGATCGTATGCTCCATCGGCGCAAAGCCCGACGCGAAACGCACCGGTATCGTCAACATCCTGTTCAACCTGTGTAAATCCGTGCTGATATTTGCCGCAGTCGGCATTCTCCATCAATGCCATGTGCTGGATCCGATCTGGGATAAGACCGTGAATTCCGGCATCATTGCGAACGCGAATACCATCTTCAACCTGGGATGCGCTGCTGCCCTGTTCCCGCTCCTCGGGACATTTGAGAAGCTAAGCCGGCGCATCGTGAAGGACGCGCCGGTCCCGGAGAACCGGTACAAGGACAAGCTGGACGCACTCAACCCTGCTTTCTTCGCAACACCCGCGCTCGCCCTGAACAGCTGCTATGACGTGCTGGCCACCCAGTTTGACGCAGCCCGCGGGAATGTCAGCCAGGCCATCACGCTTCTATCCCATTATGACCAGAAGAAGGATATGGAGATCAATGCGGAGGAAGAGAATGTCGACCTGCTCACAGACCACGCAAGCCGCTATATCGTAGAGCTTCTGCCGCACCTTCGGGAGCCGCAGCATGTCCGGATCCTTGACCAGTATTACCGCGTGGTTTCCGAATTTGAAAGGATCGGTGATGAGGCGCCGCGGATTGCAAAGGCTGCCCGGGATCTTTCCGAACGCAGCCTCGCCTTTTCCGAAAGCGCGCAGCATGAGCTGCAGGTGCTCTTTGAACTGATGGAGCGTATCTTTGAAAAGACAAGAATCGCGTTCCGTGACCGGAACGCGGATGCGGCACTTCAGATCGAGCCCCTCGAGGAGGTTGCGGATGAACTGATCTCCTCCTTCAAGGTCAATCACCTGAACCGCATGGGAAGCGGGAAATGCAATCTTTACGCTGATACGAATTTCATCAACCTGCTCTCTTCGGTCAATCACATCGTGAGTGCATGTACCAATATCGGGGAAGCCACCGTCATCCGCGTCAGGCCGGAGCTGGCGGACCGGGAGCACACTTACTTCGAGGCCATGCGGGCCGGGGCGGATGAGGCCTACAACGAAGCATACCGGGCGGCCCATGAAGAATATTTCAGCAAGCTGCCGCAGGATTCTTCGGATGCTCCCGGAAAATCGATTGAAACCCCTGATACGACGAGGCGTTCTGACGCAGAAATGGAAAAAACAGACAAGCAGGATGTACAAGTGATTCCGTGACAGGTTCTAAGGAATCTCCCGGAGTCTCAAAGGAAATTCTGACATCACAGCGATGAAAAAACGCCATGGCGGAACCGGATTCCGCTATGGCATTTTTCATAACAAAGCCTGATCACCTTGTCTCATGGCAGCGCAGGATGACACCCTCTGAATGGACTCATCTGCCTTCTTCTCTATAGGCGCATGTTTTTGCTGCCTCTATATCTGACTTCTCTATAAGCGCATGTTTTTGCTGTGTCTATATCTGACTTCCAGATGCAATCTATCTGGCTATGCATCCTTCTTCGGAGCAGCAAGCCGCTTCAGGATGGTCATCTCCACATTCCGCCCTCTGATGCTGACCTTCACATCATCGGCAAGGTTGGAAACAACCGATTTTTCCAGCTCATCCCAGGCTTCAGCCGCGCCTTCCGGGTTCTCTTCCAGTTTCTTCTGCACCATCTGCCGGTAGGAACTGATGGACCAGGAT
>ODAI011711881.1_pt1 | contig 10352 bp, 7 predicted proteins | sample 1539321 | NCBI WGS metagenome assembly ODAI01 (sample SAMN02144231, study PRJEB22623) | gut metagenome | biome: sheep rumen | host: Ovis aries | place: New Zealand | reverse complement strand
CCTGCCACTCTGCAACGATAGCCGCCACATCGGCTTGCGCTTCTGCGGGCTGGACATCATACACCTCACACAGCTTGCCGGCAAGGGCATCGGTGGTGAAGTCGCCCAAGGCGACAGCTTGCTGCCACAACCAGGCTGACGTTTCGTTGAGTGCCAGTATTTTACCAAAATGGACGGCTTCAAGGCCTTCGCCCATCACCACGCTCTCGCCACACACCTGGCGGAGCACGAATCCTTTCTTTATTCGCATATCAGATAAAAATTAAATGATTGAAAAACTTTTAGCTCGACGTAGCCAATCTTTAGGGCTGGGCTATCTGCTGGAAGCACTCTTGGGCGGCTTGCTCATTGGGCAGACATTCCAAATGCCACACGGGCACGGTCATGGCAAGGGTGTTTTCTGTTTGATGAAGCCCGTCGGCTATGCGGGGTTCCCAACGCTTGCCACTGATGCTCGGCACAAGGGCTGCGTATGCCTCGATGCCCCTGAGCCGCTGTATCTTGTTGTAAGGGGCCTGGCTCAGCAGGACAATGCCTCCCAAGGGGTAGTGCACGTTTCGGTAGCAAGGTGTTTTCCCGCTCCAGGGGGAGCCATATACCGTGTTGTCGCGAACAACGGGGTTGTCGTCATTCACCAGTTCCGTCCCCTCAATATGCTTTAGCCACAATTGAGCATGTGTGCTCTTGCCTGTGCCGCTCTTGCCAAGGAACATATATGCTTTTCCGCCTTGGCTCACTGCTGCCGCATGGAAAAGGGCTGTGTGCTGATGGGCGGTTGCCAGCGCAAAGAGCACCATCAAGGCGTTGTCAACAGCCATTTTCAGGTAGCAACCGGTGGTGACGAGTTGCGCCTTTGTGTAATTGTCTGAGCATATCAGCCAACCAGCCGTCTGGTTCAACCAACGGTATTCAAAGACCGACTGTCCATCGGCTGTGTGTCCGCAGACAATAGTCTGCCCCTCCTCCTCTTGTCGCAGCTCTTCGTCGTAGAGGGGGGCATTGCCATCGGTAATGTCAAGATGGAAAGCGGCTACAGACGAAACCTCGTCGGCGCAACGAAACGCTTCATAGTTGTCGAGCAATTGCAGCACCGCTTCCTCGCCACTGACGGAGAAACGGTGCAGGGCCACTTCATAATACGTTGTTCTTTTCATGCAGGGATGTCTCTTAACGATAATTTTCTGTATTTTATACGTGTAGGCAGTGTGCGCACAATGTTCATCCAATAACAGATGTCCAACCACAACATTTCCCCAAAGTCGAACTTCAGGAGTTGTGTGCGTCGCCATCTTTTCTCAAACACCCACCGCCAAAATTCATGTTGCTGCCAAGGTGCATAAACACCAAAGTTTCCACCCTCCATCACTTCGTGCAACAACCATCCTCCACGGGAGCTGTCCTGTTTGCAAAACATGAGTTGGGGGGCTAAATGAAACACTTTGCCAAGCACCCACATCAAAGCCTTGGCAGTGTGGGCAAGTCCAAACCTGCCCACCAATGCGGCCACCTCCTCGCGGTCTGCCGCCGTGGAGTGCTGCAACAACCAATAGTAGTCGCACAGCTGTCGGAGCCCCACTCCTTCAGAAAAGAAATGTCGCTGAATGTGCGCTAACTGCATCACCAATGCAAATCGGACAGATGGCACACAGAAGCCCCGCTCAGTCGTTTGAGCCGAAAGAATCTCCCGCTCCAGCCATCGTTGCAACCTCCGATTTGTCACGGGGTTGTAGTTGCCCGATGCGGGGCGGAAATGCACCTCCACCGTCACCCCCTTCTCATTGGCTGGAAGATGCACATGGTGGTAAGAAGCGGTGGCCTTGCCTTCTGCTGACGTGGGAGCCAACCCGTCCATCATGCCCATGCGGGTGAGCATGGCCACCACGCTGGCGCGCCCTCCTTCCACCCAGATGTCTATGTCGCCTGGCTGACGGCTATTCGGAACAGGATAGAGCAGAGCATTGGCCTGCCCTTTCAAGATGACAGATTTGTGGCCAGCCTCAGCAAACAGCTGGGTCAACCGTTTGGCTTCGCTGTCGAATAGCTGATTCAAGCCCCGAATGGTCTCTGCCTCGCTGGCCCATTGGCAGGCCAGATCGAAAGGCAGGGACATCTTGCCGGCGACGCCATAGAGCAAGCCTAACACCGACTGCCGTTGCGCTTCAACATACACGGCATTCCAGGTCTCGTCGGTCAGCGTGTCGGTCAATGTCTGACCTTGCATGGCGGCTCGCAGAAGTTTGAAAAACATTTCACTATTTTGCATTTTCCGGAAATTTGCTGCAAATCTACATAAAATTTCCGAGATTATAAGCCAGTAGAGATAAAGAATTAAGTTTTCTTTAGAGCGAACAGTACGATGAAGTGAGAGAAAACCAATTTTGTTTGAGTTTTTCCGAACGCAAAGAAATAAAAATGAATAGGTGTGCATGCACCTTCGGCATTAGCCAACGGTGCAAGAAAATCAATCCTGAGGGAGGCAAAGTGCTTACATTCTTTTTTTGAATGTGGCTTCTTTAACATTTTGGATAAGAACCAAAGGGGGTGTTGGCTTTGCCGAAGTCACTTTCACTCGGAAGTGAAAAGAAAATTTGGCTTTTCTTTTGCACTTCGATCGTTTATTCGTAACTTTGCACGTCAAAATTAGCTAACCATGACAAAGAAATACGATTTTCTCATTATCGGCTCGGGTGTAGCCGGTATGAGTTATGCGCTAAAAGTGGCTGAAGCGAAGAAGGGCACAATTGCCATCATTTGCAAAACTACTCTTGAAGAAGCCAATACCGCCAAAGCGCAAGGTGGCATTGCGTCAGTGACTAACCTGCTTGTGGATAATTTCGAAAAGCACATCGAAGACACCATGATTGCTGGCGACTGGATAAGTGACCCTGAGGCCGTGAAGCAAGTGGTGATGGGAGGTCCACAAGGCATTAAAGACCTGCTGAAATGGGGCGTGAACTTCGACAAGAAGGAGGATGGCTCGTTCGACCTGCACCGTGAGGGTGGACATTCGGAGTTCCGCATTTTGCACCATGCCGACGATACAGGGGCAGAGATTCAGCGTGGCCTGATGGAGGCTGTGCGCAACCATCCCGACATTGACATTCTGGAAAACCACTTCGCTGTGGAGATTATCACGCAGCATCATCTGGGCATCCGTGTGACCCGACGCACGCCCGACATTGAATGTTTCGGAGCCTACGTGCTCAACCCCGAGACGGGCAAGGTGGACACCTACCTCTCGAAGGTGACACTGATGGCTACGGGCGGCACAGGAGCCATCTATGCCACTACCTCCAACCCCAACATCGCCACGGGCGACGGCATCGCCATGGTTTATCGTGCCAAGGGAAAGGTGAAGGACATGGAGTTTGTGCAGTTCCACCCCACCGTACTCTTCAACCCTGCAGAAACCCACCCCGCTTACCTCATCACCGAGGCCATGCGCGGCTATGGCGGCATTCTGCGTCTGCCCAACGGCGAGGAATTTATGCAGAAGTATGACGAGCGTCTGAGCCTGGCACCGCGCGACATAGTGGCACGTGCCATAGACAATGAGATGAAAATTCATGCGCTGGACCACGTTTGTCTCGACGTGACCCACAAGGACCCCGAAGAGACGAAGCACCACTTCCCCAACATTTATGCCAAGTGCCTGTCAATCGGCATCGACATCACCAAGGACTACATCCCTGTGGCTCCATCGGCCCACTACATGTGTGGCGGAATCAAAGTCGATTTGGACGGACAGTCGAGCATCAAACGTCTCTATGCTGTAGGCGAATGCTCTTGCACAGGATTGCACGGAGGCAACCGTTTGGCGTCCAACTCGCTGATTGAGGCGGTGGTGTATGCCGACGCTGCCGCTAAGCACTCCTTGGAGGTGATTGACCAGTATGAGTTTAACGACAAGGTGCCAGCGTGGAACGATGAGGGCACGATGACCAACGAAGAGAAAGTGCTGATTGCTCAGGACGTGAAGGAGGTGGGACAAATCATGTCCACCTACGTGGGCATTGTGCGCTCCGACCTGCGCCTACACCGTGCTTGGGAACGTCTGGACCTGCTCTACGAAGAGACGGAACATCTTTTCAAACGTGTGAAGCCCACTCGCGACATTTGCGAACTCCGCAACATGATTAACGTGGGTTATCTCATCACTCGCCAGGCTCTTGAACGCAAGGAGAGCCGCGGGCTTCACTACACCGTGGATTACGCTAAACATGCTTTGGACAATAAAAAATAATCAATAAGTACTTATCAACCAACAATGAAAAAATTTCTTTTTGCATTGGTGATGGTCGTTAGCTCAATAGGCAACGTTTTGGCTCAAGACATGACCATCCCCATGGATCCTGCAGTGCGCAAGGGCACACTGCCCAATGGACTTACTTACTATCTGCGCCACAATGAATGGCCAGAAAAGCGTGCTTTCTTCTACATTGCCCAGAAAGTGGGTTCTGTACAGGAGGATGACAACCAGCGAGGCTTGGCTCACTTCCTGGAACACATGTGCTTCAACGGCACCACCCACTTCCCTGGCGATGGCCTGAAGAAATATCTGGAAACCATCGGCGTGAAGTTTGGCGAAAACCTCAATGCCTACACTTCGTTCGATGAAACGGTTTACAACATCGACAATGTGAATGTGGAAACTGCCGGCGCCCTCGACTCGTGTCTGCTCATTCTACATGACTGGAGCCATGACCTCCTGCTCGAAGGCAAGGAGATTGACAAGGAACGTGGTGTCATCAACGAGGAATGGCGCTCTCGGTCGTCGGCCATGATGCGCATGTACGAAAAAGCCCTGCCCGAAATGTACCCTGGCAGCAAATACGGCAATCGTCTGCCTATAGGCACCATGGACATTGTGATGAACTTCCCACACGACGTGCTCCGCAACTATTACCACAAGTGGTATCGCCCCGACCTGCAATCAATCGTTATAGTGGGCGACATTGACATCGACAACATGGAGCAGAAAATCAAGACTGTCTTCTCAGACATTGCTCCAGCTCCGGCTGATGCCGCTAAGTTCGAGTACTACCCCGTGCCCGACAATGAAGAGCCCATTGTGTCAATCAACAAGGATAAAGAGCAGCGCAACAACGTCATCAATTTCATGTGGAAGACCGAGGCTTTCCCACGCGAAATGAAATCCTCAGCCCAGTACTTTGTCTTCAACATTCTGGCAAATGCCATGTCGAGCATGTTCAGCGAACGCATCCGCGACATCCTGCAGAAGGAAAACGCCCCCTTCCTGCAGGCGAGCTTTGGCTACGGTGACTATGCCGTGTCGAAAACCAAAGCTGCGTTCGATGGAACGGTGGTGTGCGAAAGCAACAAATACGAGGAAGGCGTTAAAGCACTCTACCGAGAGATTCTCCGCGTAAAGAAATATGGATACACCGCAGCTGAATACGAGCGTTACACCTCACGCTTCCTCTCAAGCCTCGAAAATGCTTATCTGCATCGCGACAAGATAGAAAGCAGCAGCTTTGTGGATGAATGCGTGCGCCACTTCATCGACAACGAGCCTATGGCGGGCATCGAATGGGAATACAACACGATGAACCAACTGATTCCTGCCACAAACGTGGACATGGTGAATCAGTTTGCCCAGCAACTGCCTGACAGCAACTTCGTCATCGCCATGTTTGCAACCGACAAGGAGGACAACATCCTGCCCTCGAAGGAGGACTTCTTCAAGTGGATGAAGGAAGTGGAGGCAGAAGACATTGAAGCACTGAAGGAAGAGGTGAATAACGAACCCCTCATCGACCAGCTGCCAAAGCCCGGTAAGGTGAAGAAGATCCAGGACGATAAGTTCGATGCCAAACTCATCACACTCAAGAACGGCATCAAGATTCATGTGAAGAAAACCAACTTCTCCCCCAACCAAATCAGTCTTTATGGCCACAGCTGGGGTGGAACTTCGCTCTACAGCATGGACGAGTATGACCAGACGAGCAGCCTCGGATGGGCCAGTGTGGGTGGCATTGGTAAGTTCAGCACCACAGAACTGAACAAGCGCCTGGCTGGCAAGCAGGCAAGTGCTTCAGCCAGTGTTGGCACTGAGAGCGAGAGTATCTCAGGCAGCTGCGTGAAGAAAGACTTCGAAACCATGCTGCAGCTGTTGTACCTGCGCTTTACGGCTCCACGCAAAGACCAAGAAGCCTACAATGCCGCCCTCCAGCGCAGCAAGGTGAACTTGAAGAACCAAGAACTGCTGCCAACAACAGCCCTGCAAGACACCATTGCCAAGGTGGTCTATAACAACAACCGCCGTGCTCTGCGCGATAAGCCCGAAGACCTTGACAAGATGAACTACGACCGCATCCTGGAATTGTACAAAGAACGCTTTGCTGATGCCAACGACTTCGAGTTCTTCATCGTGGGCGACTGCGATGCCGACAGCATTGCTCCGCTCTTGGCCAAGTATCTTGGTGCTCTCCCCACGCTCAAGAGTTCGGAGAAAGCAGAAAAGATTGACCTGAAGATGGCTGAAGGCCAACTGAAGAACGTGTTCGAGAAACATCAAGAGACACCTAACGCCATTGTGCTCTTCCTCTACCACACACCAATGGAGGTGAACCTGAAAAACGTGCTCGTCACAGACATGCTGGAACAGGCAATGACAATGACCTACACAGAGAGCGTGCGCGAGGACGAAGGCGGAGCCTATGGTGTGCCAGTGAGTGCAGGTCTGAGCCGCTACCCACAAGAGGAAGCTACCGTACAAATCCAGTTGCCTACCGCTCCCGAAAAACGAGAAAAAATGACAGAAATCGTCTATAAGGGTGTGGAGGACATGGTCAACAACGGCCCGAAGGCTGAAGACTTGCAGAAAATAAAGGAATATATGCTGCGTAGCCATGAAGAAAACTTAAAGAACAATGGCTATTGGCTCAACCAGATGCTCACTTACGTTCTCTACAATGAGGACAACGTAACGCCCTACGTAGAAATGGTCAACAGCATCACGGCTGCCGATATTCAAGAAATGGCACGACGCATCTTCAAGAGCGGCAACTGCATCGAAGTGGGCATGACAAGCCCGATGGAAGATGTGAAAGCAAGCTCCGACACAAACAGCGAAAAAAGTGAATAGACAGTTCCATTCCAAAACGTCAATCAGAAACTATGTGCTACTGGCAGCCCTGCTGTCAGTAGCCATTTATTTCGTGTGGCACACCGACCAACTCTCACGCCAAGTGAGTGGCCTGGTGCTGGTGGTTATCCTTTTGCTGATGGTGCTCATTGTGGAGAGGATGGTACACACCACCTACACCCTCACAAAGGAACACACCCTCGTCATCGACCACGGAAAACTTTCACGCCCCAAGGTCATTCCCCTCCACGACATTGACCGCATTGACCGCATCAACCGCTTGCGCTTTGGCGGCAAACCGCTCATCACAAGTCTGGTCATTGTGCTCCATTCAGGCACAGAATATTACATCACACCCCGTAACGAAGAAGATTTCATACAATGTATCATTCAACGAAAACAACAAGCAACCGAGGAAGAAGAGGAGTAGTGCTCACCCTCCTGCTCGCCCTCTTCCTTTCCCTTCAAGCCCAAGAAGACCTCACCCCTACCCTGGTGGCCGACACTGTGGGCATCGACTCCCTCTCGCCCGAAGAGCAAGCCATGCCCTGGGAGCAGCGCATCAGGGTGGAACTCGACCGGCTGGCACGTGAAGCAGAAAACGCCTACTTCCATGTGGGCATCAGCGTTTGGGACCTCACCACCGACGCTTTCCTCTGGGGCTACAACAACCGCAAGGTAATGCGCCCAGCCTCCACCCAGAAAGTGCTCACGGCCATCTCTGCACTCAGTGTGCTGGGGGCGCAGCATGAGTTCAAAACCCGAGCCTACTACACAGGCTCCATCGCTACCGACGGCACACTGAATGGCGACCTCTACGTGGTGGGCGACTTCGACCCCATGTACTCACATGCCGACCTCAAAGAACTGGCACGCAACATTCGCGACTTGGGCATCCAGCGCATCAACGGCAAAATTTATGGCGATGCCAGCATGAAGAACAGCGACCTCTACGGCAACGGATGGTGCTGGGACGACGTGCCCAGCAAGTACGAGCCTTACCTTTGCGCCCTGATGGTGGAGCGAGGAAGGATGTACCCCAACTTTGGCACTTACTCCAAGGACAGCTCCTTCCATCCAGCCACTCACTTCGCCTACGCCTTGAGTCAAGAGCTAAAAAACTTAAACATCACTTCAACCAACGGAACAGCTGCCGACTATGGCATGAAGGACTATGCCTATAACGGGCACAATTTCTACACGAAGACACGCACCATCGAGGAGGTGATGCAACGCATGCTGAAAAATTCCGACAACCTCCACGCCGAAGCCGTCTTCTTCAAGCTGGCACACTTCAACACAGGCAAACGTTGTTCGTGGAAAGACGGTGCCCGCCAAGTGGAGAATGTGCTTCGGAAAGCAGGAACATCGACGTCATACGTGGAAGTGGCCGACGGAAGTGGCGTGTCACTCTACAACTACGAGAGTCCCGATGCCCAAGTAGCCATGCTCCGTTATGCCTTCAAGAACCCCTCCATCTACCAACCCTTCTATGCAGCCTTGCCCATTGCGGGCGTAGATGGCACCTTAGACGAACGAATGCAGACAGGCAAGGCCTACCGCAACGTACGTGCCAAAACGGGCACAGTGGAGGGCGTTATCGGCCTCACAGGCTATGTCACAGCCTCCAATGGTCACCAACTCGCCTTCTCCATCCTTGTCAATGGCGTGCTGACAGCCAGTGTGGCACGCAACTATCAGGACCGCGTGTGTCAGGAACTGGCACGATAAACTGCACGCATATCACAAATCGAACCGCCCAATCAGCACCTCCAAAAGGAGGACTGACTGGGCGGTTCTTCAATGAATGAAGAAAAGAGTTATTACAGCAACCGAATCATCGATTCCAATCCATCAAATCCCTGCCAATGTCTTTCCGGAAATATTTACCCTCGAAATGAATCTTGCCAGCCTCGGTAAAAGACTTGACCAAAGCCTCGTTCTGGGTCTGACCATAGGAACTCACCGCAATGACACGTCCACCAGCCGTGACAACCTGCCCATCCTTGATGGCTGTGCCCGCATGGAAGACAACAGAAGAGCCTGTATCAGAACCGCTCTGTCCCTGTTCCACCTGGTCAATGCCTGTAATGGGGAAACCTTTCTGGTAGGCCTGAGGATAGCCTCCGCTGACCATCATGACGCACACCGCAGCACGAGGGTCGAACTCCAAGTGCTTCTGGTCGAGATTGCCAGCAGCCACACCCTCAAAAAGATCGACCAAATCACTCTTAATGCGCAGCATGACGGTTTCCGTCTCAGGGTCGCCCATGCGCACATTATATTCTATCACCACAGGGTCGCCAGCCTTTGCGTAGGCATAATCCCTGTCCACTTTGATGAGTCCGAGGAAAATGAACCCTTTGTAGTCAATGCCTTCAGCGGCCAGTCCCTCGATGGTGGGGCGCACAATGCGGTCTTCCACCTTCTGCATCCACTCCTTGTCGGCAAAGGGCACAGGCGACACACTGCCCATTCCACCAGTGTTCAGCCCCGTATCACCCTCACCTATGCGCTTGTAGTCCTTGGCCTCAGGCAGTATCTTGTAGTGCTTGCCATCAGTCAGTACAAAGACCGAACATTCAATGCCCGACAAATATTCCTCTATCACCACAGTGGCACTGGCCTCGCCAAACATGCCGTCGAGCATGCCGCGAAACTCTTGCTTCGCTTCTTCCAACGTAGGCACAATGAGCACCCCTTTGCCTGCACAGAGTCCGTCGGCCTTCAGCACGTAAGGAGGCTGGAGCGATTCGAGGAAAGCGATACCCTCTTCGATGTTGGTGCCATTAAACGAGCGATAAGCAGCTGTGGGAATGCCGTGACGGCGCATAAAGCCTTTGGCAAAGTCCTTGCTCCCTTCAAGCACAGCACCTGCTTTGGAAGGACCAATCACTGGAATGTCTTTCAACTGAGAATCCTGCTGAAAATAGTCGTAGATGCCTTTGACCAAAGGGTCTTCAGGACCCACCACCACCATGTCCACACCCTGAGCCAGCACAAAGTTGCGGATGCCCTCAAAATCGTCAGCTTTCAGGGGGACATTCTCGCCCACATTGGCCGTACCAGCATTGCCAGGCGCAATAAACAGTTTCTCAATCTTTGGGCTTTGGGCTATTTTCCAAGCCAAGGCGTGCTCTCTGCCGCCACTACCAAGCAAAAGTAATTTCATTGCTGTCAATTTGTATTTATCCTTTATTTATAATTCAAGTTTCTCTTAATACCATTGGCTTCTAGGTCGCTT
>ODAI010742167.1_pt1 | contig 10352 bp, 8 predicted proteins | sample 1539321 | NCBI WGS metagenome assembly ODAI01 (sample SAMN02144231, study PRJEB22623) | gut metagenome | biome: sheep rumen | host: Ovis aries | place: New Zealand | reverse complement strand
CGCCTGCTGCCTCCCGGATGTTCTCGCCGGTAACGTAGTCCTGAAAGGACTGAGGCTGATCAACCGGGCTTACAGAGAGGATATTGTCATCTCCTCTGCAAGCCCCATCCATTCAGAAGGAATGGGTGGGGTGATTGACTTTTTCCGTTTCTTTAGGGAGGTATGGTCTCTCGCGCCCGGGCTCCGCCCGCTGGGCCTTCTCAGGCTTCTTCCTCCCCCTTCAGGATCCGGGGATCCACTCCGTTTAAGAACTTTTCCACGCCTTTCCAGTAGGTCTCAGGATCCACGTCGATCCCCTCCACGTGATCCGCCCCGGGGATCCAGAGAAAGGCCTTGGGACAGGCTGCGTTGTTATAAAGCACCGGCATCATGGAAGGCGGGATAAAGCCGTCCTTTTCCCCGTGGATAAAGAGGGTGGGGGTATGGGAGCGCTTTACAGCTTCCTCCGGCGCGGCCCTGTCCAGGTCAAAGCCGGACAGTCTCAGGGCCAGAAGGCGTACGGTCCGAAGCAGGGGCCGTGCGGGAATGGGATGGGGATTGAGATTCAGATAGACATAGGCCGACTCGTCTATGGCGTTGGTATAGGCGGAGTCGGAAATGCAGGCCTTCACGCTTTCCGGCAGCTTTTCCCCGGTGGTCATAAGGACCGTGGCGGCTCCCATGGACATGCCGTGAAGGACGATGACCGCCCTGGGATCCTTTTCCGCGATCTTCCCGATCCAGTGCAGGATGTCCTCCTTTTCCAGAAAGCCCATGCCGATGACGCTGCCGCTGCTCTTTCCGTGTCCCCGCAGTTCGGGAATCAGGACATTCATCCGGTACTTTTCAAAGTAGGGCCTGGCATAGACCCCCATGGTGGCCGCTTCGTTCTTGAAGCCGTGCACGCAGATGACGTAGCGGTGGCACTCCTCCGGCCTTTTCAGATAAAGGGCGTGGAGGCGGAGGCCGTCCTCCAGGGTGCTGTAAACGCTCTCTGCCTCCTTCAGGCGGTTCAGCCATCTGGCTCCCTCCGCGTAGGAGGGCATCTCGTTCTCTTCCTCGTTCTTTACTCCCCGTTCCGCTGTCAGGGATATTTTATACATGTAGGCGGCGGCTCCCAGAAGGACCCCTCCTCCCGTAAGGAGGGCGGACCCCGCAAGGATGTCCGCTGCCTTTGCAGCTTTCCGTGACTTCATCTCCCAGTTCCTCTTCTCAGGCTGCTTTCCTTATCTTCATTTCTTTCTGTCGGGCACGGCCATGCTCACCCATACGGTGATCTCCGAGCTCTCCCGGCTGGCCTCCGTGATCTGCAGGCTGCCGCCCATTCTCCGGATATCCTCCAGGGCCACCAGAAGGCCCTCCCGGACCGGATTGCCCCTGACTTTCCCGGGATCCTGCAGCTCCGCCTCGGAGAAGGCTCTGGCGTCAAAACGCAGGCGGAAGCGCATGTTGACTCTTCCCCTGGAGGGCCAGTCCGACGTATAGGTCAGGACGATCCTGCCTTCCTCCGGCGTGTTGTCCACGGCAAAGTCCAGAAGGGAGGAAAGAGCCGACTGGAGTCTGGGCCTGTCTCCCCTGACCTCTCTGGGATAGTTCTTTCCCGCCTGCATGACCAGGCCGATCCCCCTTCTGGTGCAGCGGGGGCTCTGATAGAGCATGATGCTGCGGACCGCGTCCTGGATCAGGAAGATGCCGGAGGAAAGGCTGTCGGGCTCGATCTCCGTCATGCGGTCGTAGTCCAGGGCCATATTTTCCCGGACCTTTTCCGCATCCTGGGGGGCAAGTCCCGGGACCAGCTCCAGCTCTTCCAGGGAGGCGGCCCTGACGGCGTCCGCCTTCTCCTTCATTCTGGCTCTCTGGGCGGCCCGGATCAGGCCCGTCTCCAGCTCCTGTCTGCGCTGGGTCTGCTCTTCCCGTCCCTGGGCCAGCTTTTCCTCCAGGGCGCCGATCTTCTCTTCATAAGCCTGCTCTCTCGCAGAGAGGGTATCCTCGAATTCCTTTTCCTTCTCCCGCAGCTGCAGCCTCGCCTCTCTGAGGGCCTTTTCCATAACGGCCAGCTTCCTGGCAGTGTCGGCCTTGTAGGTCCTGTATTCGTTCTTCAGCTCCGTCTCTCTCTGCTCGGCGTTGCGGACCCGGACCTCCATGCGGCGGTCCAGCTCCTCCCGGCTGCTTTCCAGAAGCTTCCTGGTCTTTTCCTTCTCTTCCTCCACCAGCTCTTCCGCCTGCTTTCTGGCGGTCTCCACGTCCTCTCTGGCCTGTTCCGTGCGGATCCGGGAGATCATATCCCTGGCTTCCATCTGCTTTTCCATCTCCCGTCTCTGACGGTCCCTGTCCAGATAGAAGAGATAGACCGTTCCGGCTTCTCTTCCCCTTTCCCTGGAGGAGATGAAAAGCTCTGCCCAGAGGGATGTCCCGTCGGGCCGCTCGATCCGGAACATGCCGCAGTCCGGGTCCGCCGCCCTGGTCTCGATATATTCCTCCTCGATCCGCTTCCTGGTGATGTCCGTCATCTCCAGGCCGTAGAGAAGATCCTTTTTCATCTCTTCCCCCAGGGCCGCTGCGGTCATGCCGAACATATCCGACGCCTCGGGGCTCATGTAGAGGAGCCTGGTCTCCTGTTCCCCTCTCTGCAGGACCACGGAGCAGCCGGGCAGGTTCCTCAGGAGCTCCTGGCGGATGTGGAGCTGGCTGTCGAACTGCTCGATGATGGTCTGATAGCCGGAAACGTCCTGGAAGAGGAGCAGGCAGATCCTGCCCTGTCCTTCTGCTTCCTTTCCCTGTCTGACCACGCCCGTGACCTGGCAGGACATGCGCTGGCCGTAGGCGCCCGCAAGGACCGTCCGGACAGAGATATCCCTGCCCTCTCCCGCGCACTCCCGCAGGGACCTTGCAAACTTTTTGTCCTCTCCCTGCAGAACGAAGAAGAAGGGATTGTGGCCGGCCATGGTATCGAATTCCTCCCGGCTGTATTTCAGCTTTTCGGTGAAGAAGTCGTTGGCATAGAGAACGGTGAAGGCATCCTCCCCGCACTCCAGCAGCATAGCGCCGGTCTTGACAGACCCCAGCAGGTCTCTGACCCTGCCCTGAAGGGTCCTGGGGTCCGCTGCGTTGTCCGACATCTGGACGAAGCAGATCCGGGCGTCCTGGTCCCTGCCCCGGATGACCATGGAGCAGCGGATCCCCTGGCTGTCCCCGGCGTCCGCCGGGATCAGGCTGACTTCACAGCTGAGGGCCACCGCGTCCTCCCCGCAGGGATTGGACTTCATGGCGGAGGTCTCTACGTATTTCCTGGAGGCTCCCTCCAGCTTCTGCCCGATCCAGGCAGAGGCTTCTTCCCTGCTCAGGAAATGCTGCATTCCGTCGGGCATGACAAAAAGGGAGTCCTCGGGAAGCATGGCCGCGCAGGCCGCAGGGTCCTTTTCATAGAACCAGTTGTTCAAAAATAATTTTCCGAAATCAATGGGTGTAATCATAAACTCTGTTATACTCTTTTTGTTGAAAACCGACCCGCATACTTAAGGGAGCATGCCATGATCACCATAGTTGCCATAGGAAAAATGAAGGACCGGGCTCTGCAGAGCCTGGAAGCCGAATATAAAAAACGTATTTCGCCCTTCCACAGGACGGAGATCCTGGAGCTGAAGGACGAGGCCAACCGGCATACGGACCGGGAGAGCGAAGTGCGCCTGGTCACGGAAAAGGAAGGGGAAAGGGCCCTGGAAAAGATCCGCCCTTCGGACTTCGTGGTCCTTCTGGACCTTCACGGAAGGGAATGGACCAGCGAGGAGTTCGCGGGCCGCTTCCAGTCCTGGCAGGAGAGCGGAAAGAACATCGTCTTTGTCATCGCCGGGTCCCTGGGCCCCTCTCCCGCTCTGCGCTCAAGGGCCGACGTGTGCTGGAAGCTCTCCTCTTTGACCTTCACCCATCTGATGACCCGGATCATCCTGCTGGAGCAGATCTACCGGGCCTGTATGATCATCCAAGGAAGGCCCTATCACAAGTGATCCTTTTCCTTTTCAAGGGCCTCTGCCGCCAGCTGCCGGTAGAAGAGGGCGTTCCTGCGGTTATCCTCGATCCCCCGGGGTCCGGTCTCCTTTCGGATCCTGGCGGGATTTCCGAAGGCCACGGATCCGTCGGGAACAAAAGTCCCTCCCGTCACCAGGGACCCTGCGCCGATGATGCAGTCCCTGCCGATCACGGCGTCGTTTAAAACGATGGCCCCCATGCCGATCAGGGAGTTGTCTCCCACGGTGCAGCCGTGGAGGATGGCTCCGTGGCCCACCGTGACCCCTTCCCCGATCCGGACCGGATGGCCCGCGTCCACGTGGATCACGGCGTTGTCCTGGATGTTGGTCCCTCTGCCGATCTCCACTTTGTCCTCGTCTCCCCGGATCACGGCATTGTACCAGATGCCGCAGCCTTCTCCGATGGTCACGTTTCCGATGACGACGGATCCCCTGGCCAGATACACATCTTTTTCAATCTCTGCCATAGTCGCCCTCTGTCTGCCTTTCGAATTCTTTCTGAATGAGCCGGTTAAGCCGCCTTACGGTCCCTGCCGGGATCTTCAGCACCTCTCTGTCCCAGGTAAGAAGGCCGTTGATCTCCGTTTCCACGTCGGAGGTCTGGGTCAGGACCGAGGCGGAAAGGCCTCTCCTGATGTTGGGCAGGATCTCCGTCCGCATCATCCTTTCGTACCCTTGCTCCAGCTCCTTTTCGGTTTTGAAATGCTTATAGCCGTAGACCTTCCGGTCTCCGATGGCGGAGTGTCCTTCCACGTTCAGGGTAATGCCCCCGAATTCCGTAAGGCCGAAGATCCTCTCTTTTGGGGCCGCCTTCAGGCGGCGGAAATAGTTGTGGACGGAATAGAAGTCCCCGCCTCCCTGGTCGAACCAGCCGGAGGCCTGATCGATCAGGCGGTCCGGATCCTTTCTGCGCACATAGTCGGTGACGGCGGCCGCGTCGAACTGGCCCCATCCCTCGTTGAAGGGGACCCAGACGCAGAGGGAGACTGCATTTTTCAGCTCCTCCATGGTCTCGTCCAGTTCCTTCATATAGGCCTCTCTCCCCTTTTCGTCCGTCCTGGACAGGAGGGAGCGGGGCATGTCCCTGGTATGGCGCTGGACCCAGGGCAGGATGGTGGGCAGGTAGGTAACGAAATTCATGTTGTAGGAGGTGCCGCCGTTGATCATATCCTGCCAGACCAGCATGCCCAGTCTGTCGCAGTGGTAATAGAAGCGGGCGCTCTCCACCTTGATATGCTTGCGGATCATGTTGAAGCCCAGGCTCTTCAGGACTTTTATGTCATAGGAAAGGGCTCTGTCGGAGGGCTGGGTCAGAAGGCTTTCGGGCCAGTAGCCCTGGTCCAGAAGGCCGTTCATGTAACAGGGCCTGCCGTTGAGGAAAAAGCGGAGGATCCCCTTACGGTCCCTGCGGCTCTCAAAGCTGCGAAGGGCAAAGTAGCTTTTTACCGTATCTTCTCCCACGGAGATGCTGATCCGGTAAAGGAAGGGGTCTTCGGGGCTCCAGGGGCGGAATCCGGGAAGATCCAGAAGGACCCTTTCTCCGGTCTGAATGATTATCCTGCTCTCCTGTCCCGAAGGGCCTGTGACGGTCACTGCGGCAGAGGCCGCTTCCCCTCCGGAGACTTCCACCAGGATCTCTTCCTTCCTTTCCTCGAAGCGGGGCCGGAAGGAGAGGGAACGGATATGGAGGGCCGGGACCCACTCGGTCCAGACCGTTTTCCAGATGCCGCTCTGGGCGTGGTAGAACATGCCCCCGGGCTCCAGCTTCTGCTTGCCCCGGCCCTGCCAGGAGGTGTCCGTATCGTCCCTGCAGATGACTTCCAGGCTGTTTTCCCCTTCCCTGAGAAGGTCCGTCACGTCCATGGAAAAGGCGGTAAAGCCGCCCTCATGGCTTCCGGCCTCCTTTCCGTTCACCCGCACATGGCACCTCTGGTCCACGGCTCCGAAATGGAGGAGGAGCCTGGCCCCAGGAGAAGGGGGAACGGCCCCAAAGCTGCGCTCATAGTGAAGGAAAGATCCGGGCTCCAGGGTCCTTCCCACCCCCGAAAGGGCCGTTTCCGGCGAAAAGGGCACCAGGATCTTTCCGTCCCATGCATCCGGCCGTCTGTCCTCCCCGGTGATGGCATAGGACCAGATCCCGTTCAGGACCTGATATTCCTCTCTTCTCATCTGGGGCCTCGGATATTCCGGAAGCGGAACGGGGGTATTCTCCGGATGTTCAAAGTCCGCTTCTGTCTTCCATCTGGTATAAAGCTGTTCCATGGCCTTTCCCCTGTCAGCTCAGATAGGTGTTGATATGTACCTTGTCAAAGCAAAGCTCCTCCAGGCTGTGGGGCGCAGGCTCTTCCATGGGCATGCCCAGGGACAGGATGGCCTCCAGGCGGAGATTGGAGGGGAATTTGAGGATCCCCCGGACATAGTCCTCCGCGGTGGTATCCGGAATCAGGGCTTCCCGCAGCCTTCCCTGGATCCAGCAGGAGCCCACTCCCAGGGAGGAGGCCATCAGGTGCATGGAAGCCATGACGATGCTGCAGTCCTCCGTCCATACGTCGCTCTTCTCTTCGTCCCCCAGAACCGCTATGGCCGCGTCGGCTCCGGCCAGCATCCTGGCGGCGCCCTTTCTGCAGCCGGAGAGGCTGATCAGGGTCTGGCGGTCTCTTATGACGATCAGCTCGAAGCTCTTCCTCCCTCTGGAGGAGGGGGCGGCAAGGCCTGCCTCGATGATCAGGTTCAGGCTCTCCATGGGGACCTTCTCCCCGGAATATTCCCTGACGCTGCGCCTTGCCAGCATGATATCCAGCAGTCTGTTCTCACTCATAGATCTGTCCTTCCTTCTGAATTCCGAAATGGGCGATGCCGGGCATCTGCATGTAGAGGAACTGGCCCGTGCAGAGCTCCTTTCCCTCTTCGCCTGTCACGGCGCAGTCCACCCAGATCAGTTTCTTCCCGTCCTTGCGGACAGAGGCCCTGCAGGTAAGAAGTCCTCCCACGGCGGGCCGCAGGAAGCTTACGCTGGACTGGACCGTGGCCCCGCCTCCTCCGTAGGAAGCGCCCGCCACCCCCGAGATGGTGTCGCACAGGGTGTAAAGGACGCCCCCGTGGGCATTGTTCATGGGATTCTTATGCTTTTCCGTCAGCATCAGGGTCCCCTCCGCATGGCCGGGCTCCAGCTTTGTCAGACGGATCCCCACGTCCCGGGCAAAGCCCGTTCCGTTCACCAGGCCCGAAGCCCTCTCCCAGTTCATCTCCTCCAGGGTCTTTTCCATAAATAACCTCTTTCCCGTTTTATCCCCACTATCATAGCATAAAGCAAAGACAGGAGGAAACTCTCAGTTATCCCTCCTGTCCTGTATGCCGGATGCCTGTCCGGACCTGTCCTACCTGGGCCTGCGGTTCAGTCTTCTCCAGACCCTGATCAGATCCTCCGCCGCCTTTTCGGCTTCCTGCTGGGCCTTTACCTCAGCCTCAGCCCTGGCAGCGTAGACGTCCTTCAGATAGTCATCCATGAAGTAGCCGTCGCCATAGGTGTCGCCGTTGACTTTGAAGGTATCGTGATACTCGTCGGGATTGCGGCGGATCAGGCAGATCAGCGTCCTGCCCCGGTTGAATTCCACCTGGTTCCCGTAGTCATCGGTATAGCTGTAGGGGGTATGCTCATCCTTCTTGTCCCAGAAGATGCGGATCATCTTTCCCCGGGTAATATAATAGCCTCCTCCGCTCTCGAAGCAGTTGAACATGAGGCGGTTGGAATCTCTGGGATCCGCCCAGACTTTCAGTACGATGATGTTGGTAAAGGTAAGCTGGGTCCCGGTATTGCCGTCCCTCTGGGGGGCGCCGTAGATCTCCCTGTAATAGAGATGGTCCTCCGGGTTATAGATCAGGCGGGGCCTGTCCACGGGAAAGCTTCCCGCGAAGTCCACGTCGGTGGCCTCCACCACTCTGTCGTATTCGTCCAGACGGTTGACCTTCTTCTCCGTGGAGACGAAGTTCAGGTGCCTGCCGGAATCGTACTCGGGCCGCCTGGTAAAGGAAAAGCCGCCCAGCTCAAAGGCCCTTTTGATCCTGTCGGCGCTGGTATAGGCCGTATGCTCCGAAAGGCTTCCCGCGGGAATGCGGAAGTAGGCGCCGTAGCTGGGGCCCATGATGCCGTCCACGCCGTTGATGTTGTCCACGTAGTCCCTGGTGGTCCAGGCGGATACGGATCCGGGCGGGCCCCCGTAATGGACATATACGGGATCGAATTCCAGGGAGACCTTCAGGTAGTAGTCGCGGGTGGACCGGATGTTGCCGATCAGGTCCAGGTCCTGCCAGTTGGTGATCAGGCCCATCTGCCGGCTCATGTCGCCTTCTTCCATGAATTCATACATGATGTCGATCCGGTCCAGTCCGTACTGGGGCTGGGCCTGGCGGTCGATGGGATACATGACGGCGATGGGGCGCCGGTTCATCTCTTCTTCGGTCTTTACCTTTTTGCCGGTCAGAACGTTGCGGAAGACCGGATCGGGTTCCGGCTCGGGTTCGGGTTCCGGCTCGGGTTCGGGTTCGGGTTCCGGCTCGGGTTCCGGCTCGGGTTCGGGCTCCGGCTCCGCGGGAGCTTCCGGAATCTCTTCTTCCTTCTCCTCTTCTCCGGGCAGGGCCTGGACCTCTTCCTCCTCCATGATGGGGAGCTTGGCCTCCCTGCCGCAGGCATATAACAGAGCCGTGCAAAGGCACAGCAGGAGCACTGTGGTGAGTTTTTTCTTCATATGGTTCCTCCGGGCGTTCTGCTCTGACCATTATACGCTATCCGGCCCCATACCGCAAACACAAACGCCGCCCGGCAGGGGCCCCCGGGGCAGGGAAAAAGCCGGAATACGCAGAAAATGCCGCCGGAAAAACCGGCGGCATCAGTGTGTCCTTTTTCTGACAGGCCCTGCGGGGCCTTTTTTCTTTTTACATGAGGGAAGCCTTGGGCGCTTCTTCCTCCGCGGAGGCTGCGCTTTCCGCCAGGGCCTCTTCTTCCTCTGCGTTCAGTCCCAGATCCTCTCTGAGCTGGGCCTGAAGACCGGGGTTATTGAGCAGCATTTCCGCACTGACCAGTCTTACGCAGACCGTAAAGAGATCCGCCGCCACGGCCAGATCCTCCAGGGAAGGATAGGTGGGGGCGATCCGGATGTTGGTGTCCATAGGGTCCTTGCCATAGGGCCATGTGGCGCCTGCCTTGGTCATCTTGACGCCGCATCTCTTGCAGGCGGAGACCACCTGCTTTGCGCAGCCGGGCAGGGTGTCGAAGCCGATGAAATAGCCGCCGTTGGGCTTTGTCCAGGAGGCGATGTGCAGATCGCCCAGGTTCTTTTCCAGGGTATGCTCCACCAGTTCGAACTTGGGACGCAGGATATAGGCGTGCTTGGTCATGTGGACCGTCAGGCCGTGGATATCCTTGAAGAAGCGGTAATGCCTCAGCTGGTTGACCTTGTCGTGGCCGATGGTCTGGATCCGCATCTGCTCTCTTATGTCCTCCAGGTTGTTGGGGGAGGAGGCTAGGGCGGCCACGCCGCTTCCGGGGAAGGTGATCTTGGAGGTGGAAGCGAATTTATAGACCATGTCGGGGTTGCCGGCCTTCTTGCATTCCGCCAGGATCTCGATCAGGTGGTCCTGGTTCTCGTCGTAGAGGTGGTGGACACCGTAGGCGTTGTCCCAGAAAATGCGGAAGTCCCTGGCTGCGGGCTTAAGGCGCGCAAAACGCCTGACCGTAAGGTCCGAATAGGAATAGCCCTGGGGATTGGAATACTTGGGAACGCACCAGATGCCCTTAATGGCCTCATCCTCGGACACCAGCTTTTCCACCATGTCCATGTCGGGGCCGGTGGGGGTCATGGGGACCGGGATCATCTCGATGCCGAAATACTCCGTAATGGCAAAGTGTCTGTCATAGCCGGGGGAAGGGCAGAGGAACTTTACCTTGTCCAGCTTGCACCAGGGGGTGCTGCCCATGATGCCGTGGGTCATGGCCCTGGAGATGGTATCGTACATGACGTTCAGGGAAGAGTTGCCGTAGAGGATGATGTTGTCGGGATGGTTCTCCATCATGTCGGAGATGATCTCCTTGCACTCCGCAATGCCCTCCAGTACGCCGTAGTTCCGGCAGTCCGTGCCGTCCTCGCAGTACATGTCGGAGTTCGAGGAAAGAACGTCCATCATGGCCATGGAAAGATCCAGCTGCTCACGGCAGGGCTTGCCGCGGCTCATGTCCAGATTCAGTTCCATCCTCTGGTACCTGCGGTACTCTCTCCGCATCTTTTCCTCTTCTGCCTTCAGTTCCTCACGCGTCATTACAAGGTATGATTTCAACGCTGCTTTCTCCCTTCT
>ODAI014757068.1_pt1 | contig 10353 bp, 8 predicted proteins | sample 1539321 | NCBI WGS metagenome assembly ODAI01 (sample SAMN02144231, study PRJEB22623) | gut metagenome | biome: sheep rumen | host: Ovis aries | place: New Zealand | reverse complement strand
TACAGCTCTCGTGGTGTGCGCAAGTGCCTCAATGAGGAGGAACTGAAGAAGTACTACGCTGAAGCTGCTGAGATTAGTCGTAGCGGCGGTGTCATCGTAGAGGAATACTTCGAAGGTGACGAAATAAGTGTCGATGCCTTTGTAGTAGGAGGCAAGGCACACATACTGACGGTTAGCAATAGCGAGAAGGTTAAGGACGACGACCGGTTTGTCATCTTCCGCGGACGCTATCCAGTTGCGACATCAAATGCGGTCTTGAAAAAAATCGAGGTTATTGCTCAGAAGATCGCCGATGGTTTTGGGCTCGTGAACGCGCCATTGCTTATACAGTTGCTCGCTAATGGTGACGATGTCTCTGTTCTAGAGTTTTGTGCCCGTACTGGTGGCAATATGAAATACCTACTTATAAAAAACTCGTGCGGCGTTGATGTGATTAAGGCAACAATCGACATCACGTTAGGGCAGGTGCCCGATATTGAGACTTGCGATACGGGCAATGCGTTGGTGGTAAATGACTTTATCTATTGTGAACCTGGCGTACTTGATCATTTCGAGGGTTTCGACCAGATGGTTGATCGAGGCCTTATCAATGAGTTCCATGCATCGCGTGGGAAGGGCTGGGAAGTTCGTGGAGTAACGAGCAGCAGCGATCGGGTTGCCGGCATGAACATCGTGGCCGGAAGTATAAACGAGTTCAACGACAAGCAGCGCGCCATACTCTCATCAGTTCGTGTGATCGATAAAGATGGCAATGACATCATGCGGCGCGATTTGTTGCCCGATTTGGTTTGAGTTTCGCTTGTCTCTTGTTGAATGGAGCCGACCAGTGAACAAATCAATTGAGTTTCTGCGAGCTATAGAATCGGTGGCACGCCAGCCCATACCGCCGAGCGTTATAGCGCGAGCTCGTCAAAGCTTGCTCGACTATCTGGCAGTTACCTGCGCCGGCACCGCCTTTCAACAGGACAAGTTGGCCCATTACTTCGATTTTGCACAGCCAGAAACCGGGTCGTTTCGCGCCATAGGGCTAAAGCGTGAGCTGGCGCTGAAGGAGGCGGTTTTCCTTAATGGCCTCAACGGTCACGCGCTGGATTTCGACGACGGCACGAATTCGGGTATCATTCATCTCGGTTCACCTATTTTTTCTTTACTGATTCCCCTAGCGCAGAGGTACGGTAATACAGTCGATGATATTTTGCGTGCAGCCGTTGTAGGCTACGAAGCTTCGTACACTATGGCGGTGTCGATTCAACCAGGGCACAAGGCTCTTGGTTATCACGCTACGGGGACATGCGGAACGCTCGGTGCAACATTGGCCGCATGTTATATGCTCGATTTCTCAGAAGAGGAGCGCTTCCAGGCATTTGCCAGCGCCTGTGTAGCAGCTTCGGGAATGCTGAAAGTGCTTGACGATGAGTCGGAGCTCAAGCCGTATAACGTTGCAAAGACATCTCTTCTTGCGCTTACGGCACTTCAGATGGCCAAAGCGGGGTTCAAGGGCCACCATGATCCACTTGGTGGACGGGGGTTCCTAAAAATGATGACGCGTCATGACGACGTTGATCTTAAGCCTGTGCTGCTCAAAGGGACATACGCTATTTGCAAGAGTTATACCAAGCCATATGCATCTTGTCGCTACACGCATCCTTCAGTCGAAGCTGCCATCAGTTTGCGTAATTGTCTCGACCCGAAGGATGTTGAGCGCATCGATATCCGTACATATGATTTGGCCGTTGCCGGCCACGATCACGTTGAGATACCTAACAGCTACAGCGCCAAGATGAGCATACCTTTTGCAACGGCTGCCGGTCTGCTATATGGAAAAGCAGGACTCCAGGAGTTTACCGAAGAGGCTGTAAAGAGACCTGAGGCGCTCAGGCTTGCGCAAAAAGTGCATGTGAGTGCTGATGAGGGGCTGAGCGCGGTATTCCCTGGAGTGCAGGCCGCTGAGGTTAGTATCGTTACAACAGAAGGTACGTATTCCCTGCGTGTCGATTATCCAAAGGGTGAGCCCGAGAATCCGTTGACAGATCAGGAGTTCAGGGAGCGCTATGACGCTTTGATGGCTTATGGAGGCGTCGACGCGATTTCGAGTTCAAGGGTTTTCGATGCAGTATACGTCGACGACGCGTCAATAGACGATCTTATTAAGGCCTTGTAGGGGAGGGCTGTAATGTCAGATGTAAGTCTGGTCTTGGGCACGATGACCTTTGGCGAGAGCGTATTTCTTCCAGAGGCCACCGATTTTGTGACAACTTTTCTTGATGGTGGCTACACCGAGCTTGATACCGCTTATGTGTATAACGAAGGCAATTGCGAACGAATCCTCGGCGAGGTATTGCCCCAATTGGAACGTCCTTATCGCATAGCTACCAAGGTTAACCCCCGGATTACGGGTCGGCTAGATGGCGAAGCCGCCTACATGCAAGTGAGCGAGTCGCTTGAGCGCATGAATCTGGACAGTGTCGATACTGTCTATCTCCATTTCCCTGACCCGGCCACGCCAGTAGATTCTGTCCTGGCAGCTATGGCAGACTTGCATGATCAAGGGAGATTCAGCGAGTTGGGGTTATCCAACTTCCCCGCTTGGATGGTTTGCGACGTGTGGCATAGGTGCGATAAAAATGGCTGGGTACGTCCAACTATTTACGAAGGCATTTACAATCCTTTGACTCGACGGGCTGAGACGGAACTGAATGCCTGCTTGGATGCATTTGACATGCGCTTCTATGCATACAATCCGCTGGCTGGTGGCTTGCTCACGGGTCGCTATGCCAGCTACGAGGATGCGCCGACAGACGGTCGTTTCACTCATCGTCCCAACTATCAGAACCGCTATTGGAAGCAGAGCTTCTTTGAGGCGGTATCAATGCTGAAAGAGGAGTGCCTTGCATGCGGCATAACCACAATTGAAGCAACGTATCGGTGGCTTGCCTTCCATTCTATGCTGAGGGGCGATCGAGGTGATGGAATCATCATCGGAGCTTCCAAGCTAGGTCATCTTCGCCAGAACATGGCTTCCATTAAGGCAGGACCCTTGCCACAAAGCCTACTCGATGTCTTTGAAGCAGCTTGGGTTCTGTGCAAGTCGGATAGTCCGGAATACTTTACGCTATACAAGAAGGCCTAAACAGTCTTGATTCATGCTTTGGTTCCAGACTACGGGTGGTCCGGAACAGATACGGAGGCTGATATGACAAATCATGAGGCCGTACTGGCAGAACTGGAGGCTTGTGGAGTTACGTACTTCACAGGCGTGCCTGATTCATACTTGCATGGATTCTGTTCGGCCCTACGCGAAAGGGGCGATTGGTCCCGCAATATTATCTGCGCCAACGAAGGCAACGCTATTGCCGTGGCAGTGGGACACTACTTAGCTACGGGTGAGACACCGTTGGTTTACATGCAGAATTCTGGCGAGGGGAACGCGATTAACCCCCTTGCGTCGCTGGCGTGTGAGGATATGCTAGCGATTCCAATGGTGCTACTCATTGGGTGGCGCGGCGATCCATATCATGGCGATCATATTCAACACAAATTGCAAGGTGATATTACACCGCTTTTGCTAGATGATTTGCATATTCCCCATCTAACGCTTCTTGGGGATTTGGAAGATTTGCGCGAGACGACTCGTGCGGCAATCAATCTTGTTCATGAGCGTCACGCACCCGTTGCCTTGTTGGTGCCCAAGGGAACGCTCAATGGTTCCAAGACCTTTGGTGTGGAAGAGGGGCTGCTTCCCAGTAGATGGGAAGCGATAGATGCCGTAGTTGACACTATGCCCAACGAGACGATTTTCTGCGCTTCTACAGGGCGGGCTGCTCGTGAACTCTATCATGTGCGTGAGGCCCGCGGTGAGAATCACGAGCGTGATTATCTGAATGTGGGCTCCATGGGCCACAATTCTTCAGTGGCTCTAGGCATAGCGCTTGCGCATCCCGAGCTTCCGGTTGTTGTCCTTGATGGTGATGCAGCGATAATCATGCACATGGGCTCCCTCTCAATCATTGGTCAGTACGCACCGAAGAATCTACTTCACGTTTCGCTCAACAATGGTCAGCACGAGAGCGTGGGGGGCCAACCTTCCGCAGGGTGGTCGACTGATCTTTCTGCCGTTGCGTCTGCCTGCGGATACGCCACAATACAGGCAGGAGCAGTTTCTTCATGCGAGGAGATATGCGCAGCTGTCAATAAGCTGCGTGCAAAGGAAGGCCCGGCTTTCCTGGATGTCCATATACGTCCTGGTATTCGCAAGGGTTTGCCTGGGCTTGAAGTTGTCCCTCACGCCATGCGTGACAGTCTTATGCAAACCCTCGGCGCGGTTTAGCGGCTCGTATTCGTATAGGTAGTTTCATCGGTTTAGCGCCCAAGCGACGACTAGTGGCATGTCAATACTCATGCAAGAAAGGATCGCATATGAACAGCATGCAAGAGACTAGGGTTTTTCTTGAGTCTATCGGAATGCCCGGTGGGGATGCTTATGATCTGCCGACTAGTGACAAGCGATTCTCCGATGGCGGTCAGTATCGATTTGAGGTTCCGGGCATCCAGGGTCCAAAGGTAATGCGCGCCCTTCTGGAAGCCATGGATGGCTACGGCATGTATCTACATCGTGTAACTCAGACGCAGGGTATCATGCGGCTGACTGATAAAGAGATAGCCTCTATGGTTGAGCTTGCTCACGAGTGGCAGACAGATTTGATTCTTGCCATTGGCCCCCGCGCAACGACAGATACCTCCGCATCGGTCAATACACCCGAGGGTGTACGCATGGGCTATCGTTTGCGCGGGCAGGAGCAAGTAGTACGTGCGATTGAAGACGTGAAGCGTGCCGCTCGTCTGGGTGCGCGCGGTTTCTTGGTATATGACGAAGGTTGCCTCTGGGCTCTGAATGAGCTGCGGAAGGCGGGGGAGATTCCAGCCGATTGCCACTTTAAGGTCTCTGCACACGCGGGGCATGGGAATCCTTGTTCAGCAAAGCTACTGGAGTCAATTGGCGCAGATTCGGTTAATCCCGTACGTGATATCCAGCTCCAGATGTTGGCTGCCATGCGTCAGGCTATCGATGTGCCTATCGATATCCATACTGAGAACCCCAAGTCCACTGGCGGCTTCATCCGTCACTATGAGGTGCCCGAGATGATTCGCATTGCTGCGCCCATCTATCTCAAAACTGGCGGATCAGTCGCAGCTACTCACAGCTGGGACAGCACTGAAGATGATGCGCGCAAGAGGGCGAAGCAGTGCTCGCTCGTCAAGCGCATGATTGATGAATACTATCCGGAGGCGGTCTGGTCTCCACGTGGTAGTTTGGCATAGTCACTTACCAACAACCATCGGGTCGAACGATTCTTGTTGGCTCTTGGTTTCTACAGATAAGCATACGATTGCGGTCATACCGGTCCGAATGCACATGCTCAGTGGAAAGGAAAGCGATTGCAATGAGGCATCATCGCTATAATCCTGATTTCAAGTTCGTACAGGATCCCATTGATTTTGACAAGCACACCGACCTTGAACTTCTTCGTTATTGCCTTGGTGCGAGTATGTATATGCCTGGCTATCAAGACTTTACTCAGAAGATACTGAATAACTGGCTGCCTGGTCTTACGTCAATGGTTCTCTGCTTTGAGGATGCGTGTCCAGAGGCTCGCGTGCCCGAGGCCGAAGAGAATGTGCTGCATCTACTTGACACTGTTGGCGCTGCCATCGAGGACGGAACCATGGATCCGGGAAAGGTGCCCCTGATTTTCTGCCGCGTTCGCAATCTTGCACAGTTTATGCGTTTTGCCGAACGTCTCACTCCGCGTATGGTTTCGGTGCTGTGTGGATTCAACTTCCCCAAATTCAATAGTCGCAATGGCGAAAGCTATATGGACTATCTCGAAGAGCTCAATGAGCGTTTTGGAGAGATTATCTATGGAATGCCGATTATTGAGGATGCCCGCGTAGCTCACAAAGAGACTCGTATGGCAGAACTCGCTGGCATTCGTGAGATTTTGGACGAGCACTACGATAAGGTTCTGCAGGTACGTGTCGGTGCGACAGATTTCAGTTCCTGCTTCGGCGCGCGGCGCGGTGTGGACTATTCCATCTATGACATCATGGTTGTGCGAGAGATTCTTACCGATATTCTCAACGTTTTCAGTCGTAACAATGACTATGTGGTCTCGGGTCCCGTGTGGGAGTATTTCCGTGCGCCGAAGGAGAAAATGTTTGAGGAGCTGCCTGACTATGAGATCGGGGATCGACTGCTACGCCACGAGTCCATTTTTAATCCTGAGGTTGACGGGCTACTGCGTGAAGTCATCATGGACAAGGCGAATGGTTTTGTGGGAAGGACGGTCATCCATCCTACGCACGTTGTTTTCGTCAATGCTCTTCAGGCTGTAACTCGTGAGGAGTGGCAGGATGCCTCTCAGATTCTCGGTACAGATGGCGGTGTAGTTAAGAGCAGTGGTGGAAACAAGATGAACGAGATTGGTCCTCATACTAGGTGGGCACAAAAGATTGTCGCACGTGCGAAGGCTTATGGGGTTATCAAGAACGAAACTGGTTATGTCGTGCTTATGGGGAAGCAGGGCTAAGCAATGGCTGAAAGCAAAAAAGTGCACATCCCCTGTGACGATGTGAGCGATTTGCACATTGGTGATCGAGTGACATTCTCAGGCAAGATTCTGTGCGGGCGCGACGCGGTGCTACCCAAGGTGTGTGCGCTCATTGATGAAGGTCGTCTGTGTGAGCTAGATGCCGATTTTGTAGGTGGCGCCATTTTCCATACCGCTGTCAGCGACGCAGGGATTGGACCTACGAGTAGTAATAAGGTCGAATTGGAAGAGGCCTTCGGACCACTTAGCAAAGCTGGCGTTAAGGTGTTCTTAGGTAAGGGTGCCATTCATCAGAAGACAGTGGATTCGATTGCTGAATATGGCGCTGTTTTTGCTGTAGTCCCTCCTGTGACAGCGTTATTGGGTGCTGGGAAGACTACCAAGCGACTAGTCGCTTTCCCTGAGCTGGGTATGGAAGCACTCTGGGAGGTCGAGTTGGAAGAGTGTCCGGCGGTAATCGCTGCCGCACATGGAGAAAGCCTCTTTGGGGAGATTGGACAATGAGCGATTCCAAGATTATTGATGCTATCGCTAACTGCCTGGTAAAGGCGGGATCCACGTATCCTGAAGATAAAGTGCGCGCATACGAGCGTGCAATTGCGCGGGAGACCGATGAAACAGCTCGATGGTTACTTACGACATTACTGGAGAACGGACGTGCTGCTGCACTGCACCGGAGCCCCCTTTGCGACGATACTGGCATTCCACACGTCATTCTTGATGTGGGACCAGCGCGTAGCGTGACGGGTAGTTTGCTCGAGGGCATTGAAAAAGGCGTGGCAGAAGGACTGAGGAAATTGCCTGGCCGCCCGATGGCTGTTCGGGGTGAGGGATCCGAGCGAATTGCGCAGTCACTGGGCATGTACGATGATCCCTCTATGCTTGAAATGGCACCAGTGACGGTTCGCAGTGTTGATGAGGATGTTCTGCGCGCTCATGTGCTCATGCTGGGTGGAGGTCCTGCTATTCGAGGCAGGAGCTACCGGGTATTTCATCGTCATGATTACGAAGTCGTTGAGCGCCAAATTATAGACTGGGCGACGGAAGCATGCTCTCTACTGGGATGTACGCCTTGTACGATCTGTATCGGTATCGGTCGTAGCCACTATGAGGCGGCAAACCTAATGCTGCAAGCGCAGGTTGACGGGAATTACGACATGCAGAGGGATCTCGAGCGGCGAATCACGGATGCTGTCAATGAAAGCAATGTGGGTGCCATGGGAATGGGCGGATCTACGACCGTTCTTGGTACGTTCATGAAAGTGGGCCCAGCGCGTGCAAGTGGTGTACGAGTTGTATGCCTGAGACCTTGCTGCTGCTTTGAGCCGAGAGTTGCAAGCGTGGAGCTGTAATTACTAAGACCGTATAACCATATACATATGCAGTTTACGATGAGGTCAAAGATGACGGAGGTCGGTTTGAGTTTATCGGGTAAAAACCTTGCGGTTCTTGTCTCTACTTTCGGTTGGTATGAGAATCGCTTGCAGTATGTTGCGTCATTCTTAGAGCAGAAGGGATACGAAGTCGTAATTCTGACCACTGACTTCAACCACGGAAAAAAGGAACAGATAAAGAATAGGTATGAACAATGTACCTATATACATGTACCTCCTTACTCAAAGAACATTTCATTGACAAGGATTCGTTCTCACTACTCGTTTGCCAAGCAGGTCCGGAAGCAACTTGAATCTCTGCAACCGTCACTAATCTATGTGCTCGTTCCCCCGAATTGCGTTATCGATCAGTGCGCCAAATACAAGTCGTCAGATGAAAAGGCGCTGCTCTTTGCAGACATTATCGACCTGTGGCCGGAATCACTGGTCAAAGGACGGCTGCCAACACCAGTCAGGAGTATGTGGAGAGGCATGAGGGCGAAAGGTCTTGCAGAATCAGACTATGTCTTCACCGAATGCGACTTATATAGAGAGAGAATTTCGGAAGAGCTTCCTGACAATAATGTCTCAACTTTGCGTCTTTGCAAACCCGTGATTGAGCCGAATCGAGAGTATGCAGATACTGTGCGTAAGCTCCGTGAAGCCACAAGGGGATCTTCGAACGACTCGCTACGGTTGGGTTATGTTGGAAGCATGAATCATATTCTTGATATAGAGGGAGTCGCTGCTCTGATTAAAGCTGTAACGCAAAATGTTAGAGCGTTAGAGGTGCATGTCATTGGAGATGGAGAGTCTCGCGATGAGTTTCTGGAAGCCATGGAACGGGCGGGAGCAGATGTAACATACTATGGTCGCATCTACGATCAGGAGGAAAAGATAGGCATATTAGGAGCCTGCGACTACGGTATCAATATGATGCGAAAAGGTGTAAACGTAGGCCTGACAATAAAGAGCGTCGACTATTTATCAATGGGACTTCCAATTATCAATAATATTGAAGGCGACACCTGGTCGATAGTAGAGAAGGAGTTGGTTGGACTGAATATAGAGAGAGATAATTTGCAACCTGCTGTCGAATCTCTATCTAGTGTCGATTCAATACCAGCTTATCAGCAAGTTGTTAAATGCTTCAAGAAGTTCTTTTCCACGAGTGCGTTTCAAGAGAACCTTTCCATAGGGTTAAATGCTGCTTTAGACAAAAGTATAAAGATCTCAGAATGAACTGCACACTGTGTCCTAGTACGCTTCGAAAAGCGGATAGCAATTTGTCCATAATAGAGTGATTAGAGAAGGAATGCAAAAGAAGATACTATATATTTCTTATATCAATGAGAGTATCAGACCTGGTTATAAGAAAAAGATACATAACCAATGCCAAGCATTTTCGAATCTAGGATACGAAGCCCTGCTTGCATCAAGGGACAGCGAAGGGTTCTTTCTACGCAGAATCGATACCGATAATGAGGAAATCGTAGCAAGAAAGACTATCAGCACCTATGGCGCTGGCATAAAGAAGTACACGCGCTACATAACGACACTAATCGAGTTCTTTGATTATTGTGATAATCTTACGCGTATTTATGAACCGGACGCTGTGTATATTCGTCGAATTCGACCGATTAACCCTTGGCTTTTGAGTTTTATAAAAAGAATGAGAAAACGTGGGATAATAGTACTATATGAGTATCCTACGTATCCTTGGAAAGTCGGAATGCGGCTAGGAAAACAGTATGTATCCTTAGCCCTTGACTCAATTATGTATAATGGACTGCTCAAATCTATTGATGCAATGGTTTGTATGGGTCTCTGCAAAGAGCCTTTATGTGACGTTATAGAAACGATGAATGGTATTGGCAGTGACGAATACTCGCCCTTAGCCACTAAACCAACGGAGTCAGATGATGAGTTAGATCTCATATGCGTCTGCCACTATTCTAGGGTTCACGGACTTGAAAAAATCGTTCGAGGGCTACAATCCTACTATCAGAAGAGTGTTACGAATCCTATATATTTACATCTAGTAGGTCCCCTGGACTCTTTTGAGCGCCTGCGAGAGTATGCCGAGTCGCTTGGTGTTAGTGATTACGTTCATTTCTATGGATATCAGACAGGCGATGAACTGGATAAGTTGTATCGCAAAGCGGATGTCGGTATTGATGCGATTGCACTTGAGATTCGTGGTGAAGACTGTATATGCGGATCACTCAAAAGTAGGGAATACATCGCGAAGGGATTGCCCTTTGTCTGCTCAGATATGCTTAATATAGTTCATAACGAAATGCGTGATTATCGTTTTATGTATGTCACAAGCCATAATGATGCGGACATTGATCTCGAAAAGCTCTATGAGT
>ODAI014148075.1_pt1 | contig 10353 bp, 11 predicted proteins | sample 1539321 | NCBI WGS metagenome assembly ODAI01 (sample SAMN02144231, study PRJEB22623) | gut metagenome | biome: sheep rumen | host: Ovis aries | place: New Zealand | reverse complement strand
GCAGGTTCATGTACTCGGCACCCCAGGCCAGGGCATAGCCCAACTCCTGATAGATGTAGGCACCGGCATTGTTCAGTATCACCGTGTTCACGCCGATACACTTATACTGGGGCAGCTCCTGGAGTGCCTCGACGAGGGGCTTGACATTGGCCAGCACGCCGCTCACGTCCTTACCCTTCTCCAGTATCTTGCTGATGGGGTCGAAGTTGATGCTACCCTTCAGCTCAGCCAGCGGGTACTGCTTCTCCTTGAAGTAGCTGACCAGAATCTGGGCCAGCTCCACCGTGTGGCACTGGCAGGTCTTGAAGTTCAGCTCAACATACTGCGGCAGAATGCCGTCGAGCAGCGTGGCAATCAGCTCGCGGCTGACGTCCTTGCCCTTAATCTGGAAGCCCAATGAGTCGACACCTTTGTTCAGGATGTCGAGGGCCTTCTCATTGGCAGCCTTAGCGTCGTCGACCTTGATGTCCTGACGCACGTACCAAAGGTTGTCGGCCTTCTTGTTGCCGCGTACGAACGGGAATTCGCCGGGCAGCGAGTCTACGGCCTTGAGGTCCTTGAGGTCTTCGCGGCGATAAAAGGGCTGCACGTTGAACCCCTCGTTAGTTCTCCATACGAGCCGCTTCTGGAAGTCGGCTCCCTTCAAGTCTACCTGTATCTTGTCCAGCCACTCTTGTGTGGTAGGCGCGGTAAACTCGGTGAAGAGTTTCTCTTTGTTGTTTGACATAGTTGTGTTTTTAATTATTATATAAGTTGTATATCTGTCTTTCCGTAAAGATGTGCAAAGATACAAACTTTTTCTGAACAAACGAACTTTTTAGTAAATATTATCATTTTATGCAGAAACAAAACCGTCGCCACCGCCGCCCATTCCCTTCGTTTGGAACCGCCATTCGGGTCGTTTGGCGGCTCCAAACGAGGGGAATGGAGCCGCCGAACTATCGGAATAACACAGCCATCCAATATTTTTCTCACAAAAAACTTGCAGATTCAAAAAAAAGTTGTAAATTTGCACCCGACTCTCATAGTCTTACGCCATCGTGCATCCACTGGACGTGTCCAGTAAAGCACAGCAAAAGACAGTCCACGCCGAGCCGCGAGAGGCTATGCCGCAAAATCAAGGCGGGCATTGGGAGGGGACAAAGGGAGTCACTGCATTATGTAGAAAGGCGTTTACTTAGCGCATGTCTTCTACTCTTCAAACGTCGAACACTTGAAGAAACTCTGTAGAAGTATGCAACGGTAGATGTCCCGGGATGTGTCTATACGCATCCCCTTGCTGATGTACAATACATTCGTATTGTACCATTTAGGCTATAAGGGGAACTATATTCATATCGGCGTGGGCTTCGATGTTGCTTATCTTTCAGAGTTAGGCAAGTTCGACGGCCTGGAGAGTGAGATAAGTGGCAAGTACGGATCTCACGCTTCTTTTTATTAGTAAAAGTTAGTGTGGGCTTATGAGAAACGAGAGTAGTACTAACTTTAAAAAGTAATAATTATGAAAGTTAAATTATTGTTCTTGCTAAGCAGTCTGTGCTCAGTTAGCTCTTTTGCATCTTGTAATGGAGGTGTGAAAGACAAAGTGTCGGTGTACGCTATTCAACCAGACTCAGCAGTCTATTACAATTTGGGCAAGACCATGTCTGACGTGCTGTTTAGCCCCAGTAAAGTAACTTGTTATACGGTAAAAGGGAAATCTGTCGTTGCAAAAGAAGACTATGAACTTGAGCCGCATTGCATACGTGATTCACTCGTTTCGAAACTAAGTGTTAGCCAGATTAACATGCTCCAATTTATTCTTCTGAGTGACAAAGAAAACTACAAAGAAGACTCTGTAAAGGTACGAAGTCCTTATGTACCCTGTGTGGAGTTCTGTTTTGAGAAAAAGAAGATGCAGCCTGTTCACGTTATAATCTCTTTATCAGACTTTAGTTGGACAATAGTATTTGATGACAAGCGTCAATGTAACTGGAATTATGACAACAAGCACTTGGTGGAACGGTATTGCAAGTTGATATTAGGTGAAACATATAATAATATAAGGTAGAATGAAAAAGTTATTGTTTTTTATTGCTATAGTGGCAGTTTGCTTTCACAGTTATGCGAAAGCCGAGAATGTAAAAATACATGCGGTAGTATTCTGTGCTACAGATGACGAGAAGATTGGCGAAGGCTGTCAAAGTGACCAAGAAAAGTTTGCGGAGGAACTGGGCGTAATTGAAACGGCCTTGAAATGTGAAGAAGATTGGCAGGTATTTGTAGGTAAAGATTGTAACAAATCTAATTTGGAACTTGCATTGTCAAGATTGCAGTGTAATTCTAATGATGTCGTCTTCTTCTATTATTCAGGACATGGCGTTCATGCTAAGGCTGATCCTGCTAATGGATGGTTGCCTCAGATGTGTCTGAATCATGAATGGTATGAGCAAGACAAATTTGTTCCTGTTACTTATGTGCGCGAGAAACTTTCTAAAATAGGTGCAAGGCTGGTAGTTATTCTTACAGATTGTTGTAATGATGAAGCCAATTGGGTAACCGTTAAAAGTATCATAACATCCCAGAAAGATGTAGCGAATACAGATGATGTAGATGTCAATAGGCTAAAGAAGCTGTTTTATGATAGCAGGGGTGTTGTTATCGCAACAAGTAGCAAACGGGGACAGATGTCGTATGGTCCCAAAGAAGGTGGCTGCTTCTCTACAGCATTTTGGGATGAGATGTGGCGTATAGAACATGGTGCTGCTAACGCTGACTGGAATTCACTAATCAATTCAACTAAAGACAGAACTCTTGAATACACAGGGCATAAGCAAGAGCCCGCATTTGAAGTTAATGTCAGTGAGACTGTCAGTAATGCTCAACCAAATACTCTTCCTGTCGTCATATCTGTAGGGGATAAGGAATTAGGTGAGTCATTTAAACAAATTATCAATAGTACCTATAGTCGAAGTGAGCGCCTGAATATGGTTTCGAGTATTGTACATAGTTTTTTTGAGGCTAATGCACAGGTTTTTATGGTCGGTAGAAATCTAACTACCGCTATAGGCAGGCCGACAACCATTAGCAAGTATCTTGAAGAGCTTGCATTGAGCAAAAAAGTCAAAGGTATAAATATAGTACGAACCAGAAAGGGGGACAGTGGAAAATTTAATCAAATAGTAATCAGTGAAATAAGATAAAAACTAAAAAACATGAAAGCGAAAGAAATATTGTTAAGCCTGGCATTATGTCTCCTGGGGATGAACGTGCAGGCACAGACTGTACTGTCTGATGAAGAACGAATAGAGATAGAACAGCGTGTTTTGGAAAAAATAGATGACTTCATATCCTATTTGCCTGAAATAGCTGCTAAAAAGAACAAATCTTATGATGAGCAGCAGCTTGCACTTAAATATATAGAGAAGGCACTGGAGCTTTTCATCGGAGGCGGAGAAGACTATGAATATATGGATCAAGCAGGTAATCAAAGAATGCATGAAGCTGTGAAAATGCAGACAACCTCACGGGGACGTGCTAATAAACCACAACCGATGAAAAGATACCTGAACAGGCTAATGGCTCTGCCATACGAAAAAGTTGAAATAGAATCATGTAAGGCTATCAGGATAGATAAGCATTTGCATTACGTGGGTAATAATCGGTGGTCTGGAAGTGCCGTGTTCATGCAAGTCTTCAGAGCAACGCAAGATGGGCGGTTTGTCGTAAATGACACAGACGAGAAGCAAGTTACATTCTACGTTGACCAGGAGGAATTTGAATATGGAGTCAATGGCGAGAAGCAAGTCGTTTGGACCATAAAACTTGGTGATATGAGGATAGCAAATAAGTACAGATAATGGTCAATATTTAAAGCATGAAAAAGGTTATTTTGTCTCTGGCAGGGATTCTTATGTCATTTTGTGCAATGGCACAAGATGTAGCACTGGTCGGCCAAGACGCTTATAGCGCCTTGTTCCGACAAAGTGTAAAGTCATGCGATGAATTTATGTGCCGATTCAACGAAGAAGAATACTTTCCTGGTCTGGATATTAGCGACCCACAGGTAGGATTTAAGAATTTCATGCTATTATTTGATTACAAACTGTCGGAGGCGAAAAGTAAGGACGTATTTTTAAAGGAGATATCCGATCTCTATGATTCTATCCGGAAAAATAACATTAAACTGGAATATAAGAGCAAGGATTGGTATGCCGAACTACGTACTACGTTTATGTACAAGAAGAACTCTGTTGAATTAGGTCTTGTGTTCAAAACGGAAGAGACGCCTAAAGGCCTTTCTTGTTGGACGATTGCAGGAGTTAATGGTCTGGAGAAGATTGGCTTTAAGGACTCCACAAATAGGATGGTGATAAGTCCTGAACAGCATGAAGCTGATTTTATGGAGTTAGACGGCGATTTCAAGTTCAGCGCAAATAACTTTTCTCAGTTTCGAAGTTATCATGCCAAGCTGGATGCACTAAGTTACTTCTTTGCATTAGTAGAATCTGGCGCCTTGCTTTTCGACAGTCGTGTTTCAACTCAATTTCATTTTTATGATGTTCCTTCTTATGTGTTTAGTATTAAGTATCATGAAAGGAAAAAGTCAAACACAGGATGGCTTATTACGGCTTATAAGAAAGTGAATAGCAAAGAAAAGACAAACATGTTAAACAAATTATTAAGCAAATGAAAAAGTTTTTATCATTGTTCATGGTTGCTGCATTGTATTGTGGCAACGTTCAAGGACAGCAAGAAGATGTAATTAGAAACCACAACCTAATTTTCAACGGTGAAATAGCGTTTAGCAATGTGTATACATGGCTTGTTTCTTCATCTGCAGCAGGAGCAATAAATGGACTGCTGAATACGTCTTTTTTTGAAAATTCGCTGATTGAAAGTGTTTATTCGACGAAGACGGATGACCTGACCGTTAAACCAATGAAATATTACGGGGCCACGGCAAATGACCTTTTTGGTGATATGCAACTTGGAATAAAATTAGGTTATCAAACGTACAATCCCGGATTCTTTAACATCGGAGCCTATGCTTCTGCTCATTATAAGTTAAGTCAATTTCGTGTAGAGACTGACAGGAACACACAAAAACATCGCACTCAAAGAGCTTTGCTGGGAATTACGACCCGGTTCTCTTTTGGAAGTATGGAACAGTCTACTCGCGTTATTGTAGAAGCAGGTGTCCGGTATAATTTTGCGTTAGCATACAAGTCACCAATGAGTACTGATAAAGACCAAACGAGGAGTGGACTTTCCAGTCATTATGCCTTAATGTTAGCAGGGCCTCGATACTTACAGGATGTGGGTGTCTTTGTTGATGTAAATCATTTTAACATGTGGAAGAACACTGGGTATGGTGAGAAACTTAATCATTATACAATAGGTCTTACCTGGAGAGCTACAATCCCACAAACCAATAAATTGTTCTTATAGTAGTTAAGCGATAAGATGAGAATAATCATATTATCTTTATTGGCTATAGCCCCTTCAATAATGGTGACTGCAGACATTCCTGAACTGCAAAAACTTTCAATGGCAGAAAGTAAGGTGGACTCATTGTATAGGGACTTAGTCTATATCTCTGATATAAATTCTAATAGTGAGGTGTTGTCCCGCATCAGGTATAAGTTTGATGCTACTTATTTCAGAAATAAAGATCAAAATTGCCCAAATGAATTCAAGGCAGTTTGGCATCAAAATCCTGATGTAACTAAGTTTGAATCAGACATCCGCCCTGACAGGTATGTGAATTTGTTCTACCAGTTCTTTCGCGAGTCGAAAAATAGTAACCATACATTTGAATACAAACAACTGAACAGTTGTATTGTTAAAGGGCCAGAATTCAAAAACAACAAAGAACCTGCCAAACTGGCTCAAGTTCTGATACAGAAGGCCTATTTATGTGAGAAAAGAACTTATGCTACATTCATTGATACATTGGTTATTGGATTAGAGGAAATGAAAATCCGTGCATGGGCCAACAGCCAGAGCAAGCATCCAATAGGCTATTTCAGCAACGAGGGTTCTGATTTAGAAGCAATGCTGTTAAAGGCGAAAATGGCCTATAGTAATAAGCAGTATAGTATCGCATACCAGATTTATAAAAACATTACCGACAAACATCCCTATGAAGGAGAAGCATACTACAGAATGGCCGTGATGCTTTACAATAAAGACGCTGGTAGTAATTTGACTAGGAAGGAGAGGGACGCTTTAATACTCAAATGTCTTAATAGAGCGATAAAATATGGTGGCTATCCGATAAAAGGGTATGCTGAAAACATGAAATATTGGTTAATCAGTTAATCTACTATTTATTTAAAAGTTATGAGGAAAATTAGTTTTATGTTGATGGCTATGTTACTTAGTATGTGCATAGCTTCGTGTCGTGAATGTGAAGATTGTAAAGAAGAACCTGTGGAAATAGAGCCAAGTGCAGAATTCCATTTTCAGTTCTCTTCTTTCATTGTTCGTAATGGAGAGAAACTAACAGTAACTCCTACAATTGTCTCAGAAAAGAGTTCTCCCGGTTTGACAATTAAGAAAGCAGGATATTACTGGGATGGTCAGCTTATTTCGGTCGTTGAAAATCCACCGTTCACGTTGGAATATGACATTAAGAATCAGAAAACTGGAGCACACAATGTAGTTATTTCATTGATTTGTGGAGGAGATGGTTATGTGCAGATGAGAGGTACTTCGGAACCTTATGAAGTAGCAGTGGTTGAATAGCCCAGAAAAGGATTTCTAACCTTTGCAAACTTGATATTAGCCGAAATACTGATAGTTGCACAATAATATAACCATAGCAGTTACAATCAAATGTGATTGTAACTGCTGCTTTAATTCAACGTATTGTTCAGTATAGTTCACATTTTCCATTGACCTAATAGTGCACTAATTGAAAGAAATCACGACATCCGCTCAATAATGCAGCTGTGCTGCTTGGTGCTGCGGTCGTAGCTGATGCCGACAAGCAGCAGGTCGCCAGTGTATTCAGAGACCTTTTCCGGGTAGCGGCGGTTGTGAATCTGGTCGATGGCCGTCAGGACATTCTGGTCGCACTTCAGTTCAATGATAATGGCAGGCTTGCTGACGTTTTTACGGGGCAGGAATACGAGGTCGGCAAAGCCATGACCGGTGGCGTACTCGCGGTGGATGTGGTAGTCGTTACGAGCATAGTAGAACGCCAGGCTGAGCACGCAAGCCATGGAGTTCTCATCGTTGTAGCTAAGGACACTGGTGCTGTTGCTGTGAACAGCCTCAACGCCACGTGCCACGGCTTCAGCATCACCGCTAAACAGCGCTTGCATGAGCCGTTTCGAGGCTTGCAGGGCATTGGTAACGGGCTGCCAGTTGTTGAACCGCACGGCATGCTCCAATTCACCTGCCACCTCACGATTGGGTATGTAGCACTCCTGCTCGTCGCGGTCATAGCTGAGGTAGCCCAGATGAATGAGAACTGTCAGCACGTCGTCGCGCGAAGTCACCACATTGAGGTCGTTCTGGAACATCGTGGGGTCGACAGGCACGCGCTGGCCTGCCAACATCCTGATGATGTCGTCCTGCAGCCCCTCGAAGTCCATCTTGATATAGTCGGCCACGTTAGTGAAGGCGGCGGTGGCCCCCCAGTAGCTGCGGCAGTGACGGCGGTAGACAGCCTCAATGACCGAATTAGGATTGAAGATAGAGGTCTGACTACCTATCTGGTAGCCATCGTACCACTTTTCCAGTTCATCATAGTCAACGCCGTATTTGGCAGCAAGTTTCTGAACCTCGGATGGCAGGAAGCCGAAATAGCTGGCCATACCACTGGGGTCGATCATGGAATACTCGCGGAAGTTGTTGAGTGCCGATTGCGTATTATACTTCTTGATAGGTAGGATGCCCGTCATGTAGACACCGGCAAAGACACGGGAAGCCTCGATACTCTTAAACATACGCCGCAGCCAGGCGACGTACTCGTCCATGACCTTTGAACCAACAGGAAACTCACGACAGATGGCATCCCACTCGTCGATGATGAAGAAGAACTGCCGGCCGGTCTGATCAACGATTCTATAAAGTACGCCCATCAAGTCGTCGTCGGGGGCCACCTCCACCTGTGGGAATGTCGCTATAGCGTCAGCCCGAAGGCGCTGCTTGATGTTCTCGACGGTGTCAGCACTACGTAATTCGTCAATGAAGCTGCTCAGATCAAGATAGATGACAGAATATTTATTCAGATGTTCTTCGAAGGTGGCGTCACTGACTATTGTCAGGTCGGCAAACAATTCGCGGGAGTCACACGACTGGTCGTAATAGGCACAGAGCATCTTAGCCGCCATTGACTTGCCGAAACGGCGAGCACGAGGGACACAGCTAAACTTACGCTCCGAACACAGTGTCTTGTTGACCACGCTAATCAGCCTAGACTTGTCGACGTATTCGCCATTGCGTGCTTCGCGGAATCCCGCATTGCCTATATTGATAAACTTTCCCATTACAACAATCGTTTTAGTTCTGCGCACAAAGGTACGAAGAAAAATCGTCACGGCAAAATATTTGCGGGAAAAAGGACCGGAAAGTTTGGGAATGTCGGAAAGTGTTTGTAACTTTGCAGCGTCAACGTCAAACAATATGAATAACGAGAGATTCTACCCAGTAGGCATACAGAGCTTTGAACGGATACGGAAAGAGCATTTCGTCTATGTAGACAAGACTGCGTATATATATAAAATGGCATCGCGCACAGGCTATTATTTCCTGAGCCGTCCACGCCGTTTTGGCAAGTCACTCTTGCTCAGTACGATGCAGGCCTACTTCGAGGGCAAGCGCGAGCTGTTCGACGGCCTTTACATCGGCGAGCACGAAAAAGAATGGACGAAGCGCGAGGTGCTGACAATCGACTTCAGCAACGGCAAATACTTCACGCTGCAGCACTTGCAGTCGGCCATAGAAAATATGCTGCGCCAGTTTGAAGCCCGCTATCATGTAACGCCTTTCGAAGGCGCATCGCCTGGCACCCGTATGACTAACATTATCCAGGCAGCCTACGGGCAGTCGGGCAAGGACATCGTGGTACTGGTGGATGAGTATGATGCCCCCCTCTTCGACTCAGTGAAGCGCCCTGAGGAGCGCTACATCATGCGGCAGACCATCCGTGACATGCTGAGTCCGCTGAAAGGCCAAGGGGCACTTATCCGCTTTGTGTTCATCACGGGCATCACGAAGTTCTCTCAGATGAGCGTGTTCAGCGAGCTGAACAACCTACAGAACATCTCCATGCTGCCGCAGTATGAAGGAATCTGCGGCATCACCGAGGAAGAGCTGACCACTGCCTTACACACCGACATCGAACTGTTTGCCCAGAACACGGGCAAGACCTACGAGGCTGCGTTTGCCGAGCTGAAGGATATGTACGACGGCTATCACTTTGCGGAGCGGATGATTGATGTTTACAATCCTTTCAGTCTGTTCTACGCCTTGAACAGCTGGAAGGTGGACAGTTATTGGTTTGCCTCAGCCACGCCAACGATGATGATAGAACTGATGCAACGGCAGCAGATAGACATGGATGAGCTGGAAGGAGTGGAAACCAGCTCCGACGGCTTCGACACGCCTATTGGCGAGACAATTACTGACGTGGTGCCGCTGCTCTTCCAGAGCGGCTACCTGAGCATCAAAGGCTATGATGCCGAGACGCAGACCTATACCCTGGGATTTCCCAACCGCGAGGTACGAATGGGCTTTGCCCGTACGCTGTACAAATATGTGTCGAATGACTACGCCACGGGGCGCAACAGTCTGCGGCAGGCGTTCATACAGTTCCGCCGCTCCGACGATATCGTCCCATTCTTAGAGACCCTGCGCTTGTTTTTTGCGGGCTACCCCTACTCGCTCAACAACAACAATGAACGCCACTACCAGTCGGTGCTCTACACGCTACTCGTGGCCTTTGGTGCCGACGTGGAAGCTGAGCGACAGACTGCCAATGGCCGTATTGACATCGTACTGCGCATGCCTAAGACCATTTACGTTTTAGAGTTGAAATACGGTTGTTCGTCCGCCGAAGCCTTAGAGCAGACTGCCAGAAAGAACTATGCCGCCGCCTTTGCCCTCGACAGTCGTCACGTCATGGAGGTAGGTATCAATTTCAGCCGCGACGAACGCACTGTGACGGAATGGACGACCAAGTTTGTAACTTTGCCACCGAAATGAGAAAAGCAATAATGATATTCTGCTGGCTGGCTGCAGGCTTTAGCAGCATCAGCGGACAGACCTTCAGCATCGACACCATCAGCGACGAGGTGTTCCAGCGGATGAAGGGTAAATCGTATGGCAGCGACTGCAGCGTGCCTCGTTCTGAACTGCGCT
>ODAI011633940.1_pt1 | contig 10353 bp, 2 predicted proteins | sample 1539321 | NCBI WGS metagenome assembly ODAI01 (sample SAMN02144231, study PRJEB22623) | gut metagenome | biome: sheep rumen | host: Ovis aries | place: New Zealand | reverse complement strand
TTTATCGGGATGTAATCCTGAACTGTCTGCCCCAAAGCCATATTGTACCTGACAGCCTATATACAATAACGACACGCTTGTCAGAAGGATGGCTTGTTCAAGCGGAAGTAGAGATTATAGGTTCTGGTCAAGTTGAATGTTCCATAATTGAGGAAACAACTGGAGCGATCGTAGCCTCTGGATCTTCCTCATCTGTAGAAGGAAAAGCGATTGTCCAATTAATGGTCCAGGAAGGTAAAACGTGGGATATTGATCATCCATTTTTATATATTCTTTGCTGTAGGATGGGAGAGCAGGAAGAAAGATGCAGAATCGGTCTTCGTGAGATTGAGTTTAATCCTGCGAGTGGATTCTGGATCAATGGCAAAAACATAAAATTCCGTGGTGTCTGCAACCATCATGACCTGGGGGCTCTTGGATCTGCCTTTCATATTGAGGCAGCAAGGCGCCAACTCAAAATTTTCCAGGACATGGGAGTCAACGCCCTTCGAACCAGCCATAATCCACCGGATCCGCAGTTGCTGGATCTCTGTGACTCAATGGGAATCCTGGTAATTGATGAAATACTGGATATGTGGGAACGCCCTAAAACAGAATATGATTATGCCAGGTTCTTTGACGAATGTGAAGCTGATGATATTGCTTCCTGGGTGCGGCGGGATCGCAATCATCCCTGCGTCGTAATGTGGTCGATTGGAAATGAGATTTATGACATGCACGCCGATAAACGGGGAAAAGAAGTTTGTCTGATGCTGACTGAACAGACACGGAGTCATGATCCGAAGGGGCATGCTGCGGTCACCTTTGGAAGCAATTATATGCCATGGGAAGGGGCTCAGCATTGCGCAGAAATTGTAAAGATACCAGGATATAATTATGCAGAAAGCCATTATGCAAATCATCATGCGGTTCATCCTGACTGGGTAATCTATGGAAGTGAGACTTCAAGTATTCTCAGCAGTCGCAGCATCTATCATTTTCCGCTTTCCAAAACAATATTAAGTGATGTTGACCTGCAGTGCTCCAGTCTTGGAAACAGCGTCACAAGCTGGGGCGCCAGGGACCTTGGAAAAATAATTATTGAGGATCTAAATACATCCTATACTATGGGTCAATTTATCTGGAGTGGATTTGATTATATAGGCGAACCAACACCTTACCATACCCGCAGCAGTTATTTTGGCCAAATTGATACTGCAGGATTCCCCAAAGATTCCTTTTTCCTGATTAAAAGTCTTTGGACTGATGCTCCAATGATTCATCTTGGTATTTATTGGGATTGGAACACCACACAATTGATTGACGTAAGGGTAATGAGCAATTGTCCCAATGTGGAGCTTCGGATAAATGGGCGTAGTATTGGTCAAAAAAAATTGGAACGACACAGTGTAGATCAATACATGGCCGTATGGCAGGTACCTTATGAGCAGGGAATACTGGAGGCGATCGGCTATGATGCTGCCGGCAAAGAAATATGCAGGGATTTCCGGAAGAGTTTCGGAGATACAAAGAGATTGAATATACAAGCTGAAAAGTGCTTTTTAAAAAGCGATGGCCACGATATCACCTTCCTGACAGTACAGGCCCTGGATGAAAATGACACGAATGTGGATAATGCCCGGGATAGAATACATGTTAAAGTTACGGGTGGAGGAGTTTTGCTGGGAATGGATAATGGAGACTCATCGGACGCTGATGGCTATAAAACGAATAATCGGAGATTATTTGGCGGAAAACTGCTGTTGATTATTGGAAGCAACGGAAAAAAAGAGTCAGCACTTGTAGAAGCTCAGACATGTAATGGAATAAAAGCAACTTTCGAAATTCCAGTCATTCCATGCCCCCAGATCGCTGATGGGGAATTGAATGCAGTACCTGAAAAACCTGAAAAGAAACAGATCGCTGTAAGACGCATTGAAATCATTCCAATAGATGGATGTAATCTTTGTCCCGAACAGAAAGAAGCACGGTTTAAGTGGCGTTATTTGCCCAGTAATGCAGATCCTGTAAAGATTTGCTGGCAGATAACGACTTTGACCGGAATTATATCGCCAAGCGCCGAGGTTGTGGAAGAAGGAGATGGCGTTCGCGTTATTGCCAAAGGCGACGGGGATGTCTATCTCAGAGCACTTTATGGAAATGCCGATGATGAGCATCCGGAACAAATCAGTCAGATTGAACTTCATATTACAGGAATGGGGAGCACAGACATTGATCCATACTCATTTGTAAGTGCCGGTTTGTATGATATCTCTTCCGGTGATATAGGAGCCGGTAATGAGAAAGGCATTGCGTTCGCCCGGGAAGGGGGCGAAAGCCTGATAGGCTTCAGTCGTGTTAACTTTGGCGATTCAGGAAGTGATCGAGTTGAACTGTATCTCTTTACACTGAATGACGAAGAGTATAAAATTCGTTTATATGAAGGGATTCCTGGAAAAGGCGCAGTTTTATTGACTGAAATGTCTTATCAGGAACAAAGTATCTGGAATGTTTATCAACCCAAATCTTTTACGCTTCCCCATAGATTATCCGGAGTCAGAACAATTTGTTTCTCAGCTGAGCGAAAATTCCATTTTAAGGGTTTTAAGTTTGAAAAGCAGAGCAAAGCATACATATGGCATAATGCCGGAGAAGCAGATTTTCTTTATGGAGACTCCTTTTATCGGTTTGAAACTTCTGTTAGAAAAATCGGAAATAATGTAAGTATCATCTGGGAAGGAATGGATTTCGAAGATGGGGGAGTTCATACTCTTTTAATTCGCGGTCAAACACCTCTCGAAATGAACGCTATTACTCTTAAAATTGAGAACCAGCAAAATGAAAATGTTCAGGAAGTGTTGAATTTCAAAGGTTCCGGAAATCAGGAGCAAATTTTCTCATTCAATGCTCCGAAGGGTGTCTGCCAGGTATCGTTCATTTTTTTGCCAGGAAGTAATTTTGACTTTGATGGTTTCAGGTTTTCACATTGATGGAATTGAAGATGATTGTCATTCTATGGTTCTTCACGAACACGATAATCAGATTCGACCCTGTCATTTTACACAGGAAATGATCATAAATCGCTTCTACAAAACCATGAAACACACTATAAAGTGAAAGGGGTAGTTACCGTGAAAATAACTTTCTTAGGCGCCACACATGAAGTAACCGGCAGTTATACTCTTCTTGAATGGATGGAGGGACGTTATCTAATTGTAGATTACGGGATGACACAGGGGGATGACGATTATGTAAACGAACCGCTCCCTGTTTCCGCAGAGAAAATTGAGTATGTTTTATTGACGCATGCACATATTGATCATTCTGGCAATCTTCCCCTTCTTTATCGAAACGGGTTTCGCGGAACCATCTATTGTACTGCAGAAACAATGAATCTCTGTACGATCATGTTGGCAGACAGCGCGCATATTCAGGAAAGCGAAGCCTTATCTCAGAACAAAAAAAACCAGCGAGCCGGACGACCCGAAGTAGAACCGCTGTATACAGCCGAGGATGCTGCTGCAACCATGAAACTGTTTCAGCCATGCCATTATGATAAAATATATCAGATCGATGAAGGACTCTCCATACGTTTTACAGATATAGGTCATTTATTGGGCTCAGCCTCGATTGAATGCTTCCTGAGAGAAGGTAATGAAGAAAGAACTATGGTATTCAGCGGAGATGTGGGAAACATTAATCAGCCGATTCTTAATGATCCCAAGCCCGTTCGCGCAGCAGATTATCTGATGATCGAAGCAACTTATGGCGGAAGACTTCATAATATACAAGAGGATCCTGTTGCTAAACTGGTTGATATATTGAGCAGAACTTTTAAAAGGGGAGGATCTGTAATTATTCCAAGCTTCGCAGTAGGCAGAACACAGGAACTGCTTTATTTTTTCAGAGAAATTAAGAAAAATGGGTTGATCCCGGAGTACCCGGATTTTCCAGTCTATCTGGATAGTCCCATGGCGAATGAGGCCACAGCAGTTTTTCTGCAATGTGATACCAGTTGTCTGGATGATGAAACAAAAAAAATAATGCTGGAGGGAGATAATCCAATTTGGTTTGATGGGCTTCAAACCACTACGGATTCAAACGAATCGAAAGCTTTGAATTCAAATACTTTGCCTAAGGTAATTATCGCGTCCGGTGGAATGTGCGAAGGCGGAAGAATCAGGCACCATTTAAAGCATAATTTGTGGAATGCAGCAAACACAATTCTTTTTGTTGGGTATCAGAGTGCCGGAACATTAGGCCGCATCATTTATGACGGGGCAAAAGAAGTAAAGATATATGGTGATACAATAGAAGTAAAAGCAGAAGTCGAACTGCTCAATGGAGTATCCGGTCACGCGGATCAAGCTGGTTTATTAAACTGGCTAGATATGTTTGATAGAAAGCCTTCCTATGTTTTTATTAATCATGGAGATCACGATTCCTGTACGGCTTTGGAAGAAAAAATCAAAACGGAAAAGGGACTGTCATGTCTCGCTCCTTATTCCGGAAGCTCCTTTGATTTGATTCGTGGTGAGTGGATCAAACTTACTGCACCCGTCTTCCAGTCTGGCAAAAAAGAAGGTACACAGAATCGAATCGTAAAGAGAGCGAAAAAGGAATTGAACGCATATCAGGAGGCTGTGACAGCTGCTGAAGAACTACTTGAAAGAATTCGGAACATGAAGGGGCATGCTAATCATGAACTGCGTCAATTAACACAAAAGATTCAAATGATAAAATAAGAGAACGTCACTGTATACAATAAACATAAATAATACAAAAAATTAATTAAAAAGATCAGAACAGGGCAATCACAATATATTGATTGCCTGTTTTCAATAGACTCATGATTTTGTTTGATCCATAAAAAATAGAATCGTCAACAATCCGAAAACAGGGAAAGGTCCAAATAAAACGAAGTCTGTTCTATGAGCTGCATAATTGACAGAAGTCAGTTTAATTGTTAATATTATCTGCAGGGTGTAATTTGCACGAATTATATTTGTTTTTTATGATCCGTGTTGAAGAGATATTTCATCAATTTGGTTGAAAGGGATGGGCTACTATGAAAGGAATGCTATCTGTAGTTGCTGCGTTGCTGATTTCATTTTTCAGCAAATCCCCAGCGACTGAAGTATCCTATATAGCATCGGGGAGTTTTTCGATTCCTTTTTCTGTTAATCTCGTGAACAGAGAGCCCACCGAAGAAGATCTTTGGACAGTTACTTTGGACGGTTTGGAAAATGCTCCGATGCCGGAAAAGAACACACTCACAGTTTCGCCCTTGAAAGCTGGTTCTGTGATTAATAGATTTGAGCCTATTTATTTTGACCAGGATGATATTGGCCATGAGTATCACTATATGCTTCGAATCAGCGGACCAGAAGATCCGCTGATGACTTACGATTCGGTGAAAGCCGTAACCATACATGTAAAGGATCATAAAAATGGAACTTTAGATATCAGCAGTTACGCAGAGCAGTGGCCTCCTGTCTTTAATAATGTTTACTATCGAGCTTCCGGGGAAAAGGAACTTAAAATCCCCATGAGAATTTTAGGTCGGGAATTCATTGCAGATGATAAATGGACTTTTTATGTTTCTGCTGATGAAAATGTCCCCATGCCTGAATATACAGAAGTTGTTGTTACCCCGGAAAATGGAAACGAAACGGAGATTTCTTTCGGTAAAATTATATATAATGAACATGATATCGGAAAGACATATAGTTATACAATTTCTGAATTTTCAGAAACAGAAGGCATCGATAATGAAATTGCCAAGAGTATCCAGATACGAATTATTGATAATGGTGACGGAACTCTTTCAACTGTATCCAATACTGATCAATCAACATTTCTTTTTGAGAATGCTTACCATGCCGAATATACACAAAAACTTCAGGGAAAAATGACGATAGTCGGACGAAACTTCATACCTGAAGATTCGTGGACTATTGTACTAACTGGTGACGAAGGCAGTCCAATGCCCGAAATTCAGGAACTTACTGTAGTACCTACGGATGGTAATTCCATCGAATTCAACTTTGGTGCTATACATTTTACCGAAGCAGATGCAGGAAAGTCATATATTTATCATGCAGATGTGCAGGGCGAAAATGCTGGAATAAGAAATGCTGATAGTATTCAATTGAAATTGGAAGTAGTGGATCTGATGAATGGCAATCTGACTGTAAAGTCCAGTGCGCCTGAAGGATTGCTATTCGAAATGGTCTATAACGCAGAAGCCCAATATATCCTGGACGGCAGGAAAGAGCTTTCAGGCCGCACCTTTATGGAGGGTGACGAATGGAATATTCATATATCGCCTTGCAGTGAAGGATATCCAATGCCGGAAGACGATACTGTAAATATCAAAGTTCAGGATGAGAATGCGCCTCTATCCTTTGCCTTTGCGCCGATTGTATTTACGGAAGCGGATATTGGAAATGAATATCAGTATATCGTTTCTGAAACAGGTGATATACCCGGAGTTACACTTGATCAAGATCATGTTGTTTATGTGCGCATAAGTGATAATTATGACGGAACGCTCAAAATTGACAGCAGTACAGATGGAAAACCACTTACATTTGTGGACACTTATGAGGCTGATGGCTCTGTAACGCTAAAGGGTGATATTGGTCTTGTCGGTCGAAAAATGAGAGAAGGAGATTCCTGGAAAGCTGTCCTGAGCGCTGATGCTGATGTACCCATGCCGGAAGATGTTGAACAATTATTATCAGCAGAAGCATCTGACAATTGTGTCCATTTTGAATTTGCTCCCATTCATTATTCTCTTGCCGACGCGGGGAAAAAATACGTGTATACGCTGACTGAAGAGGGAGATATTCCTGGCGTTGATTTCTTTGACCCTGTTCAGATTACTGTATCAATCACAGACAAAGGGAATGGCGAATTGGATGTTAATTCAGTTTATCCCGAGAGCATCGATAATATTTATCATGCCAATGGAAAATATGATATTAATGGATTTTTGGCATTCAGTGGTCGAAAGCCGTTGGAAAGCGATATCTGGAATGTAACAATCACAGGTGATCAGGATGCTCCTTTACCGGAAACATCTTCTTATCAGTTAGCTCCAATAGAAGGGATATCAGAATTAGCATTTGATTTGGGGACTATCCAATATACTGAAGCTGACTCGGGAAAGAGCTATAGCTATACAATTAATGCGAGCAGTGAGATGCCGGGAGTGACAAATGACGAAAATGGTATAAGTTTTACGGTGACCATTGACGACAATTATGATGGCACATTGAAGATTTCAAGCAGCCTGCCGGAAGAACCTTTGACACTTCGAAGCTTTTATAATGCCAGTGGTACAACAAATTTGCGCGGAACAAAAGTGCTGAAAGGACGGAACTATCAGCCTGGTGACAGCTGGAAGCTATCGCTGACTTCCGATGAAGGAACACCAATGCCTGCCTGGACCGAAATTACTGTTAATCCCATCTTCGATCAGAGCGTAGAATTTGACTTTGGTCAGGTTAGCTACACAGAGAAAGATATTGATAAGGTATATACCTATCAAATTGTTTCCTCCAGTGAAGTTGAGGGAATTGAAGCTGAAGAACCGCAGTTTGTTAAAGTTACTGTGATGGACAATCTTGATGGAACACTGACTGTTTATAACAGCAGCGACAACGGACTGGTTATTTCCAGTACTTATAACGCAAAAATTCCATTACAGCTTACTGTAAATAAAACAATCACAGGGCGGGAATTCAGAAAAGGAAATTGTTGGAGCTATACTTTGGCTGCTTCAGAGGGAGCGCCTATGCCCGCAAACAGCACCGTTCAGTTCCAGGAGCCTGATGGGGGATACTGTGGAGAAGTACAGTTTGATGAAATCCTGTTTACCAGTGAAATGAGCGGCCATTCTTTCACTTATAAGATAATAGAATCCACAGAACTAACCGGGCTCTCTTATAATGCTCCTGTGAGTTTTGAAGTGAGCGTACAAGACAATCTGGACGGTACAATGAGCCTGACGATGAGTTCTTACGCAGATGGGCATATAGAATTTAACAATCAATATACCGCCCAAGCAGATTATGATCTGTCAGGGACTGTTATTCTTCAGAATCGTAGTTTCCAGAAAGGAGATCATTGGACACTGACCTTATGGAGCGAGTTCGATCAGGCTCCGCAGCCAGATACCTGGAAGGTTGAAATAAACCCAACAGAAGGAAACAGCATTAATTATTCTTTCGGCACTCTCCATTTCTCCGAAGCAGATGCCGGAAAGTGTTACAAATATACCGTTGCTTCTGAATGCAGCATGCCTTCTGTTGTAAATTCAGAGAATAAAACGATTGAAATTATGGTTCTGGATAATGGTGATGGATCTTTGACATTGAACGTCTCAGGAGATGAGGACGCCATGATGCTGAAGAATATTTATAAAGCACATGGTTCGATCCAAATCGCAGCAAAGCTCTTTATGCAAAACCGTTATTTCCTGGAACATGACCAATTTGAATTTGAAGTAATTAGCGATAACGATTCAGTTCCCATGCCTGAATATTCCAGGCTGGTCGTCAAACCTGAACTGAACGTACAGAAAGATACAATGGATTTGGATTTCGGAAGGATTTTCTTTACAGAAGAAAACATTGGAAAAACTTTTGTATATACAATCTCTCAGAAAACGATGGCGCCTTGCGTAGAGATGCCGGAGCCGCTCAGCTTTGAGATATATGTTGAGGATCATGGTGACGGTACGCTGGGGGTAACAACCAGTGTTGAAAAACTTTCGATAACAGATGTTTATCATGCTTCTGGAACTTTTGCGATAAAGACTGTTATTGGTATTACTGGGCGGTCTTTCCTGGCAACTGATGTATGGACGATGAGTCTGATGACGGATCAGAACGGTCCGAAACCAAATAAAATGATCATCGAAGCAGTGCCGGAAAAGGGAAGTGATACTGTAGAGGTCAATTTCGGAGAAATGACATTTACGGAAGCCGATATTGGCCAAACTTATACATATACCGTTTTTCAAAATGGCATAGTCAGTGGCGTCGTTAATGATACACCCAAGTCTGTCCAGATTCAGATTGACGATACAGGAACCGGTGATCTAATTTTTAACACTGTCCCGAAGACACTCCCACTGCAATTTGATTGCGAATATCACGCAGAGGGTTATATAGATCTTGAGGGAACTTTCAGCCTGAAAAATCGATTTTTCCGCTCAGGCGACCAATGGGAGATTATCGTTAATGCATCCGAAGATAATACGCCTATGCCTGAAAAGGAGCGTATTCGTTTATCCCCTGAAAGCGGTAATGATATTCCTCTGAATTTCGGAACTGTTCGATATACGGAAGCTGATATTGGGAAAGAATATGTATATACTTTCAGTGAAGTCGGGTCAGTTAAGTCAGTAAAAAATGATACGGACAAGGTTGTATTCATTCAGATTGCGGATAATGGGGATGGTACATTGGATGTTTCTATAAAAGAAACATCTGATACTTTGGAGTTTATTAATCTATATACTGCCAAAGGTGCTTTTGCACTGACTGGAGCCATAAGAATGCTCGGGCGTCAGTTTCAGGATGAGGAAACCTGGAGCGTACATATTGAAGCCGGAAATGATGAAACGCTGCTTCCTGAAGTGACAGACCTGACTGTAATATCAGAGAAAGGAACATCGAAAACGACATTTTCCTTCGCTTCAGTTCATTTAACACAGGAGGATCTCGGAAAAACATTCAGCTATATTGTTCATGTGAGCGGCGGAAACGGTGCAATTCGTATTGACAGTCCTAAAGAATTCACGATGACAGTTGCAGATAATGGAGATGGTACTCTTAAATTTATTATGGACCTGCCTGCTGATGGGATTACTTTTGAGAATAGCCTGCAGAACGACTGCGATTTTTCATCTGATTTCAGGCTGTGAAAAGAGATATGCAACATAATCGCTGTCATCAAATCTGGTTTGAACCATCTCTGTGGATAGGTGCGTTCATTTTGTCATTATCCTGGCTCTCTCTGATGATGATGTTTCATTTTGATCCCTTTGGACATGGAAGCCATGACAGTTATACTCTTCAAGCGCTGGCATGGCGTGCCGGAAAGATTTCCCTTGGGAAGGACTACCCGTGGCTGGAGCTTGCCATTTACAAAAATGATTGGTATGTAAGCTTTCCGCCGGTACCTACCATTGTGATGCTTCCATTAACATATATATTTGGTGAAGAGACACCAGGGAACCTTATAACCGGGCTATACTTCCTTGGTTCGTATTTTGCTGCATATTTTCTTTCACGAAGAGTACGCAATCCATCAGAATCGTGCTTTCTCGCTGTGTTTATGACAATGGGATGCAGCCTCTTT
>ODAI010974490.1_pt1 | contig 10353 bp, 8 predicted proteins | sample 1539321 | NCBI WGS metagenome assembly ODAI01 (sample SAMN02144231, study PRJEB22623) | gut metagenome | biome: sheep rumen | host: Ovis aries | place: New Zealand | reverse complement strand
CTCACATCGCCTCCGGAAAGGATACAGCGGTTTTCCCTTGGAAAAGGAGACGCAACCGTCAGCCCGTAATCATCCTCCCGGGTGCTGAGAAGGCTCCTGTAATAGGAAAGAGGAAACAGCGTGGCCGAAAAGAACACCGCCGCACTGCCCTTATCCAGCCGTTGCTGCAGATTCTTCGCCGGGTCCACGCAGAACAGATGCAGCCGTACATGCCGTTCAGCTCCCTTGTCCGTGTAAACCACATAATGCTCATCCACCAGCTCACTGGTGTTCAGAAAATCCCGCACGGAAAAAAAGAAATCCAGCAGTTCATCCACAAAGGGATTGCGGGGAACCTCCTCCATGATCTTTTCCATTTCCCCCTGTACCTTCAGAAGATGAAGCGGAAGGATCCCCGGGTCGGACAAAGTCAGGGATGTTTCCGTCTGCTTTTCCAGCTCCAGCAGACAGGTGTTCACCTTTCCCAGCGCCTTATAAAGGGATGGAAAACGGCCCTTTGTCTTCCTGCGCATCTCCAGAACCGCTCCCCGGTCCAGGACAGCACTGTACATCTCGCGGCTCCGGTCTGCCAGATTATGCGCCTCATCGATCAGAAACACCGCCCCGGAATTTGCCGTATCCGCAAAAAACCGTTTCAGATACACATTCGGATCGAACACATAATTGTAATCGCAGATCACCGCATCCATCCAGACAGAAAGATCCAGGCTCAGCTCAAAGGGACAGACAGTGAACCGCCGCGCCTGCTCCTGCAGCCTTTCCCTGTCATACCGTCCTTCCTGCTGCAGCAGATCAAAAACCGCCTCATTCACCCGGTCGAAATGTCCTCTTGCATAGGGGCAGGCCTCCGGATTGCATTCCATCTTCTCACACAGACAGATCTTCTCCTTGGCCGTCAGGGTCACGGTCTTGCATCGGAGTCCCTTTTCGCGAAGGATCGAAAAGGCCTCCTCCGCCACCGTCCGGGTGATGGTCTTTGCCGTCAGGTAAAAGATCATCTCTCCTTTTCCTTCTCCCAGACAGCGGACCGCCGGAAACACCGTGGACATCGTCTTTCCGATCCCGGTCGGAGCCTGCAGAAAGAGCTGTCTTCCCGCACCGATGGCATGATACACAGCGCTGACGGCCTTTCTCTGCCCCTCCCGGTAGGAAAAGGGGAAAGAAAGCTCCAGGGTGGAGGCGTTCCGCTCCTCTTTCCATGCCAGATGCCAGGATTCCCACCGATGCCACGCATCCAGGAGCTCCTCATACCATCGCCTCAGCTCCGCCAGTTCGAATTCCTCGTAAAACCGGACGATCTCCTCCGTGTTCAGGTCTCCGTAGGTCATCTGAACCCCGATCCGCCCGGCTCCCACCGACTCTCCGTAGATGAAGGCATAGCATTTGGCCTGAGCCAGATGGACAGGAACCGGCTCGGTCCGTTTTTTCAGGCCGGAGGCAAGACCCTTGATCTCGTCGATCCAGGGGATTCCGTCCCGTTCGAAGATTCCGTCCGCACGTCCCTCCACCAGGATCTTCAGATCCTCATATTCCGTTTCCCGCTTCAGGGCGGCTTCCGCGCGATAGCCGGAGCCCATGCTTTTCTGGATCTTTCGGTGCAGACGGCTGCCCTTCAGCATGGCATCCTTGTCCATCGAACCGCTCCGCTCGTCCAGATCTCCGCTCCGCAGAAGGAACTCCACCAGATTCCGTACCGAGATACGGACCGTTGTCTTTTCCATTCCAGTCTCCCTGTTATACAAACAGGCTGCCGTACAGTTCCCCGGCCGGGGAGCTGTGCGGCAGCCGTATTCTCAAACCGCTGCTGTCACAAAAATATCGTAGATGGCCTTCACAGCAGCCTCAAAATCACGATTCTCCACACCGATGATAATATTCAGCTCGCTGGATCCCTGGTCGATCATCTTTACGTTCACATTGGCGTGGGCCAGGGCGGAGAAAATCCGGCCGGCGGTGCCGCGGGTTGATTTCATGCCGCGTCCCACCACTGCGATCAGCGCAAGATCCGCTTCCATTTCCACATAGTCCGGCTGCACCAGCCGGTGAATCCCGGCGATCACCTGCTGCTCATGGTCCACAAAATCATCCTGATGCACATAGACCGTCATGGTGTCGATGCCGGAGGGAATATGCTCGAAGCTGATGCCCTGGTCTTCAAAGACCTGCAGTACCTTCCGTCCGAAGCCGATCTCACTGTTCATCATGGATTTTTCGATATTGATGGAGCAGAAGCCTTTCTTGCCCGCAATGCCGGTGATGGTGTAACGGGGCTTGCGGCAGGTGCTTTCCACGATCAGGGTCCCTCTGTCGTCGGGACGGTTCGTGTTGCGGATGGTGATGGGGATCCCTTCCTTGCGCACCGGGAAGATCGCTTCCTCATGCAGGACCGTGGCTCCCATGTAGGAAAGCTCCCGAAGCTCCCGGTAGGTGATGGTCTCGATGGTCTCCGGATTCTTCACGATCCGGGGATCCGCCACCAGAAAGCCCGAAACATCGGTCCAGTTTTCGTACATGTCGGCCCGGATGGCCCGCGCCACCAGGGAGCCGGTAATGTCGGAGCCGCCCCTCGAAAAGGTACGCACGGTTCCGTCCTCCTGGGCTCCGTAAAAGCCGGGCACCACGGCCGAATCCATCCCGGACAGCCGTTCCTTCATGCGGATATCGGTCTTTTCGATATCCAGGTTTCCTTCCTCGGTAAAGACGATGATCTCCGCCGCATCCACAAAGGGATAACCCAGATAGGCAGCCATGATCTTCCCGTTCAGAAATTCACCCCGGGAAGCCGCATACTCAACACCGATCCGGTTTTTAAAATTGTCCCGGATCTCGGCAAATTCCTGCTCCAGGGAAAGTTCCAGGGCCAGGCCCCGGATGATCTCGTAATACCGCTCCTTGATGGATTTCAGAAGATCTCCGAAATCCTCGCCCTGTTCGGCTGCGTGATAACAGCCGTACAGCATATCGGTTACCTTTGTATCTGTATCGAAGCGTTTTCCCGGCGCTGAGGGAACCACAAACCGTCTGGCGGGATCCTTCGCGATGATCTCTCCGACCTTTTTAAACTGATCCGCGCTTGCCAGGGAACTGCCTCCGAATTTTACCACTGTTCTCATCTTTTGTCTCTGCTCCTCGCTGTATCCTCTTCCGTAAAAAAGAGACGTATTTTTGCAAGGTCTTATTTTATACCAGGGTCTTTGTATCTGTCAATGCCGCAAACATGCAAAATGCCCTCTTCCACGCGAAAATGCACGTCCATTCCTGCAAAAGGCATCCCGTAGACCCGGTCCGGATCCTTCTGGTAGGCGGGTCTGGGATCGCCGGAAAGCACCTGCCTTAAAGCTTCTCTTTTTTCTGATGGAATCTTCTTCAGCAGCTCCTCCGGGAAATCCACCTCCACGTGCTGCTTCCGCACTGTGTCGGTAAAGCCGAATTCTGCATCCGGATGGCAGTCCGGAGCGATATACGGTTTGATATCGTACACCGGGGTCTGATCCATCAGATCCGCTCCTGCGACTACAAGAACAGGCCCAAGGGACGGATTATGGAGAATCTCCACAAGACGGACGCTGGAGAGTCCGACCGGATTGGGACGATAGGGCGACCGGGTCGCAAACACCCCCATCCGGGTATTGCCGCCCAGGCGGGGCGGCCGTACCGTCGGCGACCAGCTGTCCCTTCTGGCTTCCGAGAACTCCCACAGCAGCCAGATATGGCTGAAACGCTCCAGCCCGCGGAAGGCATCCGGATTGCGGTATTCCGGTTCCATGACGATCCGTGCCTCCAGGCGGTCTGCCACGCCGCTCTGGTGCGGCACGCCGAACTTTGTCGGAAAATCCGTCCGAATATGTGCGATCGGCTTCATACGCTTTCCTTTCTTCTACAGACTGCTTCCATCATCTCCTGCCGAGCCTTCTGCTTCGTCATAGTCATCCAGAAAATGATGACGGACACCGTCCTTCTTATAGGCCACGATGGTGGCCAGATTGACATTCTCCACGCTCTTGAAAATATTGCTCTCGATGACCGGTTCTTCTTTCGCAAGCTGACGGATCAGTCTCTTCACCTCCGCCCTCTTGGAGCCCTTCTCCGTGCCCCCGCAGGTGGCGCAGTGCTCCGTAAACCGGCAGGCGCACTGGATAAAATGAAGATCATTGAATTTTGCCCAGCGGATGATGTCTGCCTCCCGGATCAGGTACATCGGCCGGATCAGCTCCATCCCCGGGAAATTCACACTGTGGAGCTTGGGCATCATGGTCTGCATCTGTCCGCCGTACAGCATCCCCATCAGAATCGTCTCAATCACATCGTCATAATGATGCCCGAGGGCGATCTTGTTGCAGCCAAGCTCCTTTGCTTTGCTGTACAAGTATCCGCGGCGCATTCTGGCACACAGATAACAGGGCGACGTCTCCTCCGCAGCCACGATATCAAAGATCTGCGACTCAAATACCGTGATCGGTACGCCCAGAAGGTCCGCATTGGAAAGGATCTGCTGGTAATTCATCTCGTTGTAGCCCGGGTTCATGACCAGATAGACCACCTCGAAATTGCGAAGACCGTGACGGTACAGTTCCTGGAAAAGCTTTGCCATGAGCATGGAATCCTTTCCCCCGGAAATACAGACCGCGATCTTGTCTCCGTCTTTGATGAGTTCATAATCCTTGATCGCTTTGATAAAACGGCTCCAGAGCTCTTTCCGGTAGGTTTTGATGATGCTCCTCTCGGCAGTCCTCCTGCGAAGAAGCTTCTCCTCGTCCTTCTTTTCCATCAGGCGCTTCAGCTGCAGCTTCAGATAGGCCCGGTAGCCGCCCGTGATGCTGAACGCCTCATATCCCTCCGCGGCCAGCTCTTCGCCGGTCTCCGAACTCATCTGTCCGGTATAACACAGAAGATAGACCGGTTTCGTTTTGTCGATCCGGCCCTTCTGTTCTTCCATTTCTTCAAACCACAGATTTTCCGCTCCGGGCATGCTCCCCTTCCGGAAACCCTCCGGAGCCCGGAGGTCAAAGATCTGTTTTCTGCCGGGAAGCCTCTCCAGCTCCTCCGGCTCAATCCTCTGCAGGGTCATCCTGTCCTTCCTCCGCTGTGCTGTTGTCTGCTTTCACGGTCTCCTCCTTATGGATACCGGCCAGGAACTGATCAATCAGCCGTCCATACTCTTCCGGATCCGTCAAAACGGACTGGGCATGATACGCTCCCTCGATCAGATGATATTCGCTGTACCCCGGCGTAGCATTGTTCATGCGCAGGCTGTTGTCCGGGACGATAAATCTGTCCTCCGCCCCGTGGATGAACATCATGGGAACATGGTTGTTTTCCAGCGCATCGATGGGCCTCATCTCCGTAAAGGCATACCCGTTCACAAGCTTCGAAGCAAGGGAAGCCGGCTTCAGGATCCATCCTGGAATTCCTCTCTTTCCGGCAGCTCCCTGAAGCACATTGAGAATATCCGCAAACCCGCAGTCGCAGACCGCAAAAGACAGATTCTGCCGTTTGCCCAGAACCGCTGCCGTGGTGGCAGCGCCTAACGATTCGCCATGAAGACCCAGTTCGATTTTCTCGCCGAATCTTTCATAACTGTCGTCGATCATGCAGGCCAGATCCTCGCTCTCCCGCACGCTGTAGGTACAGAAGGTATTCTCATTCTCCCCATGGCCGCGCAGGTCATAGATAATGCAGTTATAGCCGTTCCGCAGATAATCCCGCATGTATTTCAGATTGCCGTACCGGTTGTCGGTATATCCGTGAGAAATGATCACATACCGGTCGGTCTCCTCCGGATTTCGTACAAGCTCCGCGTGAAGCACATACCCGTCATAGCTTTTTACGGTGTAGGCTTCTCTCGAAAGCGTATCAAACCAGCTGGTATCGTAATGATCCTTCTGCCATGCCAGCGCTTCCTCCAGCGTCTGCTTTTTGATACTGGTAATAAACTTTGCCACAGCGACGCACACACAGCCGAAAGCCACGGCGGAAACAGCCAGGGCAACACAGATTTTTTTCAATAATGAAAAACTCTTTCTCATCCGATACCTCTTTTAAGGAGTCACAGTGACAGGTTCCGTGGCTCGCACTTACTTTCAGAATATTCAGGCTGATCGTCCTGTCCGGTCCCTCTGCCTTCCTTTATGCTTCCATCTGCCACCGCGGATGAACCATGGGACAGCTGTTCTTTTTCATCACCGCCCGCAGTTCCACATAGCACCCGCAGATCCGGCACATACCGTTCACCAGCTTCTCACAGTCCTGGCATTCCTTCAGCCGCTCCTCATAGACATCCGGCTCCACCTTCAGATCTTCGTCAATCCGTTCGATATACCTGCGAAGATTTCCGAAAAACTCCTCCTGAGTCCCCATCTCCCGCAGCAGACATTTGCGGCAGAAGTTTTTCGTTCCGGCAGCGTTTTCCATAGGTCCACCTTTCATAATACTTCTCAGACTCCTCCCGGCTGTCGGCATACAGAACATATTCTGTTGTCGGACCTCCGGGAGGAATCATCCCGTTTCGATTATGCTTTTTTCTGCTGGAACCGCTCTCTGCTCTTTTTGTCTGCGGAAGCTTCCACAATTTCTCCGGCCTTTGTAAGCGCCATCTTGGTCAGCATCGGACCGATCAGTTCATAGATCAGCACACTGAACAGGATAATGTTCCGGATCAGAGAAGCTGATTCCTGTCCAAGACACTGGGCGGAAACCACCATGCCAAGAGCCACGCCCGCCTGCGGAAACAGAGTGATCCCCAGATACTTCTGCACCGTCTCGCTGCAATGAGTCGCCTTGCTGCTGATGCTGGCGCCCAGGAATTTACCCGCACACCGGGCCAGAATGTATACGATACCGATCATGATGATAGCCGGATAGCGGAAAACCGAAAGCTCCAGTCCTGCACCGCTCACCACAAAGAAGGTGGCGAACAGCGGTGCCGTCCACTTATCCGCCCTTCCCATGATATCTGCGGAAAACTCACTCATGTTGCAGAAAACCGTGCCCAGCATCATACAGACGAGAAGGGAAGAAAATGAAATCTCCACACTCCCGAGATCGATCCGGATCGACGACAGAGCAATGGTCATAATCACAAAAGCGATCGACAAGGAAAGTCGGTTGGAGTTCGAGAAGAAAATCTTCTCCAGTTCGGTAAGCAGCACTCCCATCAAAGCTCCAAGGATCAGCGAACAGATGATCTCCAGCAGAGGATTGACGATAACAGAGATCACGTTCAGGGTACCGCCCTCCATCGCCTGGGCGATCCCGATGGAAACTGCAAAAATGATCAGCCCCACTGCGTCATCCAACGCAACGATCGGCAGAAGCAGGTCCGTCACAGGTCCTTTGGCTTTATACTGCCGTACAACCATCAGAGTCGCGGCGGGTGCCGTTGCAGAAGCGATGGCTCCCAGGGTAATCGCTGCCGGAAGGGGAAGCACCTTTTCTCCCAGGATAAAATGCAGCAGGATCATGGCGGCGTCCACAAGGACCGATGCCATCACAGACTGAAACACACCGATCACAAAAGCCTGTTTGCCGGTCTGCTTCAGCTGGGACAGCCGGAATTCATTGCCGATGGCAAATGCGATAAAGCCAAGCGCCGTGTTCGTCAATACCCCAAGGCTGTCCACATCCGCCATGGTGGAAAAGCCCAGGCCGTCGATGCCCGTCCGTCCCAGACAGTAAGGTCCCACCAGCAGACCTGCGATCAGAAATGCGGTCACATCCGGGAAATCCAGCTTCAGGTATTTGAAAACACGAGTCATCAGAAGACCCGCCAGAAGCGCGATCGATGTTACTAAAAGAGTTGCCATGATAGTTCCTTCTTTCTTATTTATATTCATCCATTCAAAATCCACCTAATGGTATAGCATTTTCAAGAATTCGTCAAGGGCTGATTCAGACTTCCCGGTTTATCTTCTCATCCCGGGAAAATGTGTCATTTGTATTGATACTAATATAGAAATGTGTGCATTTGACTTATTAAATGTTGATTTGCACTTATGCATATGTTACAATCAAAGTATCAAAGTGGAACTTGTAAACGCAGTATCAAAACAGAAAAGGAGGAAAACCAATGACCAAGAGAAAAATCGCAGCCTTGATCACGGGCTCACTGGTTCTTTCATCACTTGGGACTGTCTGTGTAATGGCAGACGATCTGTACTTTGTTACAGGAGGTCCCATGGGTACCTACTATGCGATTGGCGGAGTGATGGCCGACGTGCTTAACCCTCTGCTTTCCGACACAAGTCTTACGCTGGAATCCAGCGGAGCATCCAGAGCCAATCTGGAAATGATCGAGGAAGGTGACGCCCACCTCGCTACGGTGCAGAACGATGTCATGTACTACGCCTACACCGGCACCAGCCTTTTCGAAGGCGAAGAACCCTTCAAAAACTTCTCCGCCGTAGCCGGCCTGTATGATGAGACCGTACAGATCATCACCTGCGACGAAAGCATTCAGACGGTCGCAGATCTGGCAGGCAAAACGGTTTCCGTCGGTGATGCAGGATCCGGTGTGGAATTCAATGCGAAGGAAATCCTGGAAGCCTACGGCATCACCTTCGACGACATCACCATGGTAAACTCTTCCTTCGGAGACTCTGCCGAGAGTCTGGAAAACGGTGAAATCGACGCCGCTTTCATCGTTGCGGGCGCTCCGACAACCGCCGTGGAAGAGCTGGCAGAAAATACAAAGATCAGCCTGGTTCAGCTGGATGATGAACATATCGCTGCGCTGAAGGAAAACTATGATTTCTATACCGAATCCATCATTCCGGCAGGAACCTATGCCGGCCTGGATGCAGATTCCGTAACCGTATCGGTACGCGCTTCGCTGGTTGCCTCCAATGAGCTCAGTGAAGATGTTGTATATGAGATCGTGAAGGCTGTTTTTGAGAACAAAGAAGCGCTGGCTGCAGGACATCCCAAGTTTGAAGCCCTGAGTCCCGAAGATGCGGTCATTGGCATGAGCGTTCCCTTCCATGCAGGCGCAAAGAAGTATTATGAAGAACAGGGGATCAGCGTCGGCTGACCGCCGGTCCCGTCACCCTGTATTCGCAGCGGCAGCTCTGACAATGCTTTTGGCGGTCACGGCTGCCGCCATTTTCTTTCTCTCCAGGTCTCCAAAAGGGAAGCTGATCCTGGAAGATCCAAGGACGAAAGAACAATATGCCGCATACAGCATGGCGGCGGGCGACCGTTTTGCAGTCACATTTATCCATTCTGTCAATAAGAGTCCTGTGATCGACTGGTTTGTGATCCGTAATGACGGAATCTATGGCGAAAAGACCGTGTACTATGGATTCGGAGCCGGTGTTCCCACCGAACTGGAGGAGGGCCAGACTCTGACCTACGGCGATGACGGAAGCATGATCATTTCCGGCATCGATATCAAAATGAAGGATCTGATCTATCGTGTTGGTACGGTTTCCGATCATATCCTTACACTCCCGGACGGGGAAGAGATCAGCCTCCGGGACCTATGCGGACGCAGTTCCCGGGTCGGCTTTCGATTCGAGCCGTAAACGTATCGCCCGCTTTCAGAAAACAGAAACCACCAACAGAAAATGGGCCGCAGCCGGATAAAACCGGCTGCGGCCCTACGCACATATAAGGAGAGAATCAGTCGTTTTCTTTATTCTGCATAGAATGCATCGAAGTACTTCTGATAGATCTCAAGATAATCTTCCAGACCATAGGCATCCAGGTTGTCCTGAAGATCTTCCCAGTCGTCATCGTCAAATCCATTCATAACCCAGTCAGATTTCGCTGCGTTGATGGTCTTGGTGATGTCTGCCTGCAGGTTGGACAGTTCTTCTGTGTCTTCCATGTTCATGAAAACGTTCGGATACACATACTTGGTGTTCATATCCGGTGTATAGATGTCCTTGATCCAGTCAAGACGATACTGTGCGTCATCCGGGCAGGTCACATATACGCCATAGTACTCATCGAGGATTGCCAGCGGTCCGCCTACAGCTTCTGCTTCACGAACTTCTACAGGAGAAGCATCTCCCAGAGGCGCATGCTGAAGCATCGGTTCGCCGTCAGCGTTCTCACCGAGAACGAAGATATCGAAGTCATCGTCTTCACCGTAGGTTCCCCAGTTGTTCTGCGGAGACTGGAAAGGATCATACATAACATCCAGCCAGCTGCAGACCATATCCGGATCCTCAGCACCACAGGTAACTACGCAGCGGCCGCGGTCGAAACCACTTGTGAAGGAGCCGTTCTGCGGGGTGATGTTTCTCACGTCTGCAGTCAGAGCAGGAAGCGGAACCCAGTCTGTAAGGTTATCGATATTCGCGATATCCCAGGAGAAAGCAACGCCGTAACGGCCGGATTTTCCTTTGGATACAT
>ODAI014478941.1_pt1 | contig 10354 bp, 10 predicted proteins | sample 1539321 | NCBI WGS metagenome assembly ODAI01 (sample SAMN02144231, study PRJEB22623) | gut metagenome | biome: sheep rumen | host: Ovis aries | place: New Zealand | reverse complement strand
GTTCATATTGATGAGGTTTTTCATGATGAAGTTCCCGAGTCAAGTTTAAAAAACGATTAATTTCATTATCAGTTAATTTGACAGATTTCATAAAAATCAGTAGTTATCATTAAAAAAGAGTTTTCATAGTCTAAAATAAAAGGTACAATTTTTTTTGTTGTAAATTAAAGAAGTTTTAAAAAATATTAATGAATTCCCACATTAATTAGTGGGAATGTTCGGTTTAATATAATAATTGTACTGTATGCCTTTATTGGCGTACCATGGTTCCAATACCATCTTTAGTAAAGATTTCCAATAATATGGAATGTTCTCTTCTACCATCAAGAATATGGGCAGTTTTAACACCATTTTCAACAGCATTAATGCATGTTTCAACCTTAGGAATCATTCCACCAGTTATGATTCCTTCTTTCACAAGTTCTTTTAACTCATCAACATGAATCCTTCTGATGATACTATCTGGATCATCAGGATCTGTCATTATGCCAGGAACATCAGTTAAAACAATCAATTTTTCAGCATTGATTTCAGAAGCTATGGAACCTGCAACAGTATCTGCATTAAGGTTAAGTGTATTTCCCTGATTATCAATACCAATTGGTGAAATGACCGGTATGTAATTTTCCTGAGTTAACACATCAACTATGTCACTGTTAATTTTGTCGATTTTTCCAACATATCCTAAGTCAACTTCTAAAATTTCACCGTTTTCTTGTCTGATTTTTGTAGGATCCCTTTTTGAAGATTGGATTAAAAAGTCATCCTTACCGGATATACCTATACTTTTACCGCCGTGTAAACCAATTTTGGACACAATTTCGGTGTTGATTTTTCCAACAAGAACCATTTTCACAATTTCCATGGTTTCAGAATCGGTTACTCTTAAACCACCCACAAATTTAGGTGCCTTTCCCATCTTATCCATGCTACGTGAAATTTCAGGTCCTCCACCATGAACAACCAGAGGTTGCATTCCAACATATTTTAAAAGAACAGTGTCTCTTGCTGTTGAACTCATGGCCTGTTCATCTATCATTGCATGTCCGCCATATTTTATCATAATCTTCTTGTTATGAAATTTCTTGATGTATGGTAATGCTTCAATTAAAACGTTACTTATATCCAGTGGTTCGTATTCAACCATATTATTTTTCCCCCATTATTTAAGTTGTGTAATCTGCATTGATATGTACATATTCACAGGTCAGGTCACAACCATATGCAGTTGCACTGTAATCTCCGTCATTAACGTTAACCTTTATAATTACTGTCTTTTCTTTCATGATGTTCTCTGCTTCTTCAAGTAATTCAGGTTTGTCATATGTGGTAACAAATCCTTCATCCACAATAACAACATCTTTATCCCTGTTTCCTATGCTGATGGAAACCTTTTCAGGATCAAAGTCAACACCTGAATAACCCATTGAACTAATGATTCTACCCCAATTTGGATCTGCACCAGCCAATGCAGTTTTAACAAGGCTGGATGATACAATACTTTTTGATAAAGCAATGGCATCATCTTCACATTTTGCTCCACTGGCAGTTACTTCCATAAACTTGTCTGCACCTTCACCATCTCTTGCAATCTGTTTTGCAAGGCTTGTGCACACGTAATCCAGAGCTTCCTGGAAGTTATCATCAATTTCTCCTTCAACTTCATTGGTTGATAAAAGAAGGACCGTGTCGTTAGTACTTTCATCGCCGTCAACAACAACCATGTTAAATGACTTTTTAATACTTTTATTAAGGGCTTCCTGCAATAAGTTCTGTGGAACCTTTAAGTCTGTAGTGATAAATCCAAGCATTGTACCCATATTCGGTGCTATCATACCTGAACCTTTACATATTCCTGCTACCTTAAACACGCTACCATCATTTAATTCGTGTTCCACTGCACATTCCTTACGCACAGTATCTGTTGTAAGTATAGCATCTGCAGCATTATCTGCACATTCTCTGCTATTTGACAGTTGTGTCAATGATTTTTCTGCAATCGGTTTTAATATTTCCATAGGCATTTGTCTACCTATTACCCCGGTACTTGCAACTGCCACATCCTCAACGGGAATGTTTAATGTGTCTGCTGCAAGTTGGGCTAGTTCCAATCCTTTTTTAATACCGTCTTCTTTGGTATAACAGTTTGCATTTCCACTGTTTACTATGATTGCGGATATTTTACCATTTTCCAAATGCTTTCTTGTTATGTCAATTGGTGCTGCATAAACCTTGTTTGTGGTGTAAACTCCTACAGCAGTAGAGTTTTCATGATAAATAACGGTTACACCATATTTACCTTCCCTGTAACCACTAACCTTAACAGAATCAATTGAACAAATTCCGTCGTCTAAAATTTTCATATTTATTATTCCTTAAAAAATCAATATTATAAAAAAATAATTAAAAGAGGAGATTAATTACTTTAATTTCTAATGAAATTCATTTGTCATTAATTAATGTTTTTTTTTTTCTTGTAAATTTGTGTCTTAATTACTTTAATTGGATGAACTTCCACTGGAGCTACTTCCTGAATATCCACCGGATGATCCTCCTGAACCTCCACTGGAGCTACTTCCTGAACTTCCACCGGATCTACTTCCTGAATCTGATCCACCCTGGCTACCATCATATGAAGATGAGTCACTACTGCTACTTCCACTTGATGAGGAGCCACTGTTGTTACTGCTTGATGATGTGTAACTGGATCTGTAATTTTTGTAGTTTGATTTTGTTGATGTTTTGGTTTGTGTAATATTTGTTGTGTTGTTTGAATCGTTTATGGATAATATTGTGTCATTTTCCAATTCTTCAAATAAGTTATCTTGAGGAAGATCAATATCTACAAATGCTGATACTATTGTTCCACAGGCTAAAGCAGCAAGTCCCACTACTAATACTAATAGTATTTTTGATTTTGTTTCACCATTCATATTTTTTTCCTCCATCAACTGGCGATTGTCACTACCAGTAATGCAAATAGTAATGCTACGAATCCTAGCCATGCATTACCAGTATTCCATCCGATAAGTGTAACAATGAATACAAACAGGAAAACTCCTATTAAAAGGGATGTTTTGTTTGTAATGAAATCCAAGGCGCTTCTTGTAAATTCTGAAGGTATGTAGTATGCGTATTTACCGTTTGCAAGGTCGAATACTATGACCGGTGTTTCTTCATAGATTTTTAATTGGTCACTTAAATGTGCGTTTTCACCGGCTTCTCTTCTGCTTTTACCTATACCTACTCTTAAGTTTAAACCATTGTTCATTGCATACCATGCACAGTCAAGTCCTGTTTTCAGTGCAATTTCCTTATTAGGGAAGTTGATAATCAGGTCGTCTCCGCCTACACGGTATCCTTCAATTTTTCCGTTACTTTCATTGGCAATATATGCGTTGATGTCATTCATTATTTCAATCAGTTTGTCTTTACCATATTTTGAAATAAACCCTGTTGAATCCTTTGCATCTATATACATGAAATTATCTATTTGTACAGGAGTTAAATCTACTTTTTCCATGGTCGGTACTGTTTCAAAGATTACTCCATATTCTCCACCAAGTTTTGTGAATCCCACTCCACTTGTAGGTCCAATTTCCATGTTCATGTCAATTGCACGTTCAATTGATGCTGCACCAGTCATACCGACTGCTGCTCTTACATTGCATCCTTGTTTCATACCTAGTGAAATCAGTCTGATTGCTATTCTGATTCCGTCTTTCTTGGAGGGCATTCTGGAAACAAGTTCTGTTTTACCTTTTTCTATTATTTCACCTTTTGCCTGAATAATCATTTGTGCAAATGTTTCCATAATAGGGGATGGTTTAAAGAGTTCAACGTATAAGTAACGATCATTTCCCATAATGATGTTACTAAGCAGGGCAAATTCATTAACCTCATCTTCTGCAGGTTTTATTTCTATGAATTTCCTGTTTTGTGGTAAATCACGTTGATCTATTTCCTGTTCTAAATTTGCAAATATTGTCTGACTGTTAATCTGTGCAGGTTTAATTTCAACCAGCATAGTTTTAGTAAGATTTATCAAGGAAACATAGTCTGTTTCCAATTCATTTGTTGCAAAGTAACTTGTTCCTATACTTATGACTTTTTTATGAAGAAGCTGACTGAATAATCTTGTCATTAGATTATTGAAAGCCATTTTATCTTCTTCCTCCACGTTCTATTGATATTTCGAACTGTCCTGGTTTTTCCATAAGCATACTTGGTTTTACAGATACAATCGGGAATTTCCATGTTCCTAATCTTGCAGCCATGGTACTTGCAATATTTCTTGAGTTATGTTTGATGAATGAATAGTCGGAATCGTTTATTATGATGTTTAAGTTAAATGGGGATTCTTCCAGTACTTCATCAGAGTAAATGATATTCAGTTCAAAGGTTCCCGGCCTTGTGAATAAATCATTTCTTACAGCTACCAATGGTGAATGATCAAGGTTAAGTTTATTTCTGACAGTGACTGCTATGGTTCCTGCATTTCTGACAGCTTCCTTGTAATCCTTAGGGTTTACCAATACGAATATGAGGAAGTCTGCTTCTTCTACTTCATCATCGACGAAGCTCACCATTTTATTTAGAAGTGGTACTTTCATAAAGATATTTTCTAATTTTGAATCGATAGCATTATCCTCTTCTTTGTTAACTCTGTTAATTGCTTCCTGTGCTACAGCCAAACCTGAAAATTTTCTGTTTTTCTTGGATTTGTAAACGTCAAATCCTCTTGTTTCAAATTCGTTTAATGATTTGGAACAGATTTTTTGCAGTAAGTTTTTGACTTTTTTAGGTGGTGCAGGTTTTCCTATTTGGAATCTGCCGTTTTTTACCCTGTATGGTAATCTTCTACTGTTTATATCTTGGAATTCATCCTGATAATCTCTAAAGAAGTCATTTGATAATATTTTAGCATCTTTTTCATATGCTAAATTTAAGATGTAATGATCGGCTATTGTACCTGCAGGTACAGGGAATACTTGTTCGTTTTGAATCATTTCATTAAAGCCATCTTTATCATCAATTTCATGTCTTAACGGTGCATCTGATAATACAATTGGTTCATGTCCTAATTTTTCAAGAGTGCTTATAGCGACTTTCAGTGTTTTAAGACTTGGTGTTACTTTGCCTGTTTCTTCATCGGGTTGTTGCCCATAGTATGCAACATTTGACCCATCAACAATTATTTTCAAAAGATCACCTTTTTATTTTTTATTTTTTTTATTTCCTGTTCGCTTATTTTTAATATTTTGTATGCTTTTCTTAGTAGTTATCTGTTAAATAGATATACTGTATTTTTCGAGTTTTTTTAGTGTTTTAAAGAATTTTTGCATTTTTTCCTTATTTAAAATGTAAATTCAATATATCTGAATCATTTATAAGAAAATCCATAGCTTAAATATTAATTTATTCATATCTTTGAAGTTATGATAATCTCATAATAGCTTCAGCTAAATCGCCATTAGCTTCTTTTAATGCATTTTCTGCTTCTTCTTTTGTTTTTCCTGTTTGTGAAGCAACTAAATCAATATCATCAGCTGAAATTTCTACTTCTGATACAACATCAGTATCTGCGCCTTTAATTCTTTCTTCAGCTTTTCCAACAATCTGGTATGTTTCTTGACCCATTGCATTCATGATGCTAACTTCAGCATCTTTAATGACAATTTCTTTATCTTTAAGGGTAATGACAACCTGTTCAACACCGTCAAGGTCTTTCATATTCATACCCATTTTCTTCATCTGTCTTTCCATTTGTTTTAATTGTTTTGGACTTATTTTACCGCCTGGAAACATTATTTCTCCTCCTTTATTTAAAAACCTATGAAAAATAAATATTAAATTATTAATTTATTCTATATATATTATATAATTTATTTACTATTAATTTAATTGTTCTAATATGAATTCTTTTAAGATAAGTATTATTTTTTAGACTTACTTTTTTACATAATCATTTTAAAGATACATGTAAAAAAAGATATTTTTTTTAAATAAATATGATTTAGAACATTTGTACCACAAATGCGAAAACCAGTCAAATAATGATAAGATTATTATACTTTGTACTTTCATTAAAAAAAGTTTATTATCTATGTAAAATGTATTCAAAAAAAGTAATTTGAAGATTAGTCATCTTCATGTTCTTTCAGTGCCATTTGGCTGACAAGTTCGTTAATTCTTTTTTTTTGTTGTTCTATGCTATTATATAACTTGAAAACAATATAGAACAGGAAAATGATTGAAACTATATAAACACTATCCAATCCACGTCCAATTCCAAATATGTTGGCAAAACTTGTTGTCAAATTAGGAAATATAGCTACAAGTAGAATAATTATCCATACTACTGTCCATAATGTAAAGACACTATTACTAAAATGGTCGTTTTTGTATCTGTAGATTCCAAGCAATATACATAGGATACTGACAAATAACAATATAATTTGATACATTAACATTTTTCAGTCCCCACATTATTTTTTAAGAGTTTCATTAAGAAACTCCAAAACAATCTTAATTCCAACCAGTGTATTTGTTCCCTTTTGGATTGTTCTGTCATCATATATTGTAGTCATTGGAACTTCCATTAGATTCAGTTTTCTTCGTTTTATTTCACCAATGATTTCACTGGAAACTCCATAGTGAGGACTTTTCAATACAAGTTTACGGGCAGCTTTGTTGGTAAAAGCTCTTAGTCCTGATTGTGAATCCTTAACCATTTTTCCCTGGAAGATGTATGTGATATAGTTCATAACCGTATTTCCGAAACGTCTGCCTGTAGGCATGTCATTAAAATCACGTGCAGCTATAACAACATCTGCTTTGCCCTCTTGTAATGGGGGATACATGTTATATAAGTCATCAGGGTCATGTTGGCCGTCAGCATCGAAGGTAATCATAATGTCTGCTCCTTTGCTTAGGGCAGCTCTAATACCTGTTTTGATTGCTCCTCCCAAACCAACATTGATAATATGCCTGTAATGATATACGTTAGGATAACATTCTTTCACCAAACGTCTGGCAATAACAGGACTGTCATCCTTGGATCCATCATCGACAATTATTACCTTAAATCCACGTTCCACTAACTCCTTAACAACTTCTTCTAGTGTTTGCTCTTCATTATAACAAGATAAAATAATGTATATATCTGATGTAATTGGTGGTTTGTCTTCGTTGTTCATTTTCTGTATAGCCCCTAGTTATATGATGTTAATAAAATTCTTATTCTAGTTATTATAATCTATATTAAATATACTTTTTAAACTTTTTTTAAAAGTAAATGTTCCAACCCAAAATAATCATGCTACTAACAAGGAATATGATGCTTAAAACAAAATATAGGATGAAAATTTTCCAGTTATTGTTTTCATACCTTGTAAAGTAGGTATATATAAGCAGTACCAATGATAAAAACAGGTTAAACTCGAAGAATAATATGTTTGCTCCAAAGAATTGTGGATTTTTCTCAACAAGCAACATATATATTATTGGAAATAGGTAAATCAGAAACATTACCAACAGATAACTTTCCAGATATATTCTTGTGATTTTTCTGGCCAAAAAATGTTTTTTTACCATAACTTTAATCCTCGTTGTTTATTTTCTTTAAAAGGTCACTCATTCTCTTTGCCAGATTTTTGCATGTTGTAAGTGCAATTTCATCATCAGCCGTATCTCCAACTCCCAGTGCACCATAATGGGCTGTAGGTCTATCGTCACCAACAACTATTCCTCCTTGAATAAGGAAAAAATCATAGATTGAATGAACAGTAGTTTCCTGACCACCATTACGAAAACCGCCCGTGGATATTGCACCGCACACCTTATATTTAAATGCATGAACGTTTCTTAATGGTCTTAATCTGTCAATAAAACTTTTTGCCAATCCGGTCATGTTACCGAAGTACACTGGACTGCTCATTATAATTCCATCAGCATCCAATAACTTCTTAGTCAATTCTTGCATATCATCTTTTATTACGCATTCATTGGTTTTTTTACATTCATCACAGCCAACACAATAATTGATGTTTTTGTCATGTAGTTTAACAAGCTCCGTTTCAAAACCTAGCATTTTAAGTTCATTCAATGTATAATTTACCATGTATTCAGTATTGCCCCCATTTCTGGGACTGCCTACTATACCAACTACTTTTAACATAAATGTTACAACTCCAAATATATTTTCTTTCTTATCTAATGTCCAAAAACTTAATAGAATCTTTGTAAAAATAATTATTAAAAAATTTCGTATTTTCAGACAGAGAAAACATTCCCGTGAGAATATTCCATTAAACCTTGGATAAAACTAATTTTAACATCAAAGATAAAGAGACATAAAAACTTTATTAATTGATGGTGAATGTTCACATAGTCTTATTTTGAATAGGATGGTTGTTAATATCCAAACCGGATAGAAGTAATATTTATCTATGATAAATTAAATAGTTCTTAACATAATCAAATAATTGAATATAATATTTTTTCTAAAGTTTAAAAAAGAAAGTATGGAATTTGAAAATTTTCTTTTTCTTACTTTTATGGTGAATAAAATGAAAATATGCATAGTTACAGAGTTTTTTATTCCACATTATTTCGGTGGAGGGGAACGTCGTTTTTATCAACTGGCTAAAAAACTTGTTGAAAGAGGAGTTCAGGTAGATTTAATCTGCATGAAAATAAAGGATGTTCCTGATTATGAAAATATAGATGGAATTAATGTACATCATATTGGACCAACAATAGAAAACCCTCCAGCAAGGAGTATTTTCGATTTTATAAGATACTTGGGGAGTGTTATTTCCTGGTTATTGAAAAACAGTTATGATATAATTGATGCACAATCTTATTCACCATTATTGTCTTCAACAATAGCTTCAAAAATTAAAAAAACACCTATTCTTGGAACAATATATGATACCAGTTCATCCGGTAGTGATCAGTGGATGAATCATTCATTTCTTGCCAACACATTGGAAAAATTTCTGGTAAATTTACCTTTTGATAAAATAATTACCATCAGCAAATCAACAGAAAAGTCATTGACTGATGATTTTGGAGTATCCAAAGACAAGATAGAACTAATCTATATTGGTGTAGACACTCAAAAATACGATGCAATCGACACTATTGAAAAGGTATGTGATAAAATAATATTTGTCGGAAGACTGATACCACATAAACATGTTGATCACTTAGTCGAATCCTTTGAAGAAATATTAAAAAGTATTCCAAACGCTAGACTGGTGATTGTGGGCAGGGGTGATGAAAAAAAGAACATCATCGATTTAGTTTCTTCAAAATCATTGGAGGATTACGTTTCATTTAAGGAAAATCTCTCCGATGAAGATTTGATAACACAAATCAAAGAATCTGAAGTATTAGTGCTGCCTTCTACACGTGAAGGATTTGGTATGGTCTTGGCAGAAGCAAATTATTGTGAAGTTCCGGTTGTAACATATGCTTCCGGAGGTACATTGGATGTTGTTGAAGATGGATACAACGGTTTTTTAGTTGAACCGGGAAATATCCCCAAACTTACGGAAAAAATTATGCTGTTGTTAAACGACAAACAACTACAAAAACAAATGGGAACCAACGGCAGAATAAAAGTAGAAACTCAATTCAATTGGGATAAAATAGTAGATGAATATTTAAAGGTTATTGACGATTTATAGTAACAAATCATTATGGTGAAACAATGAGCTGGAATAACAAAAACGTACTTATTACAGGAATCAGTGGTTTTGTAGGAGCATATCTTGCAGAAGAACTAATAGAACAGAAAGCAAATGTTTATGGATTGATTAGAAGACGTACAGATGGAAGTACTCCAAAAAACATAAAATATCATTCACTCGAAGGTAAATTCAACGAAATTACAGGGGATTTAACTGATATTTCATCATTAGAAAAGGCAGTAAACGAATCTCAGCCGGATTATGTTTTTCATTTGGCTGCTCAATCTTTTGTTCCTCAGTCATTTGACAATCCTACTGATACTGAAACAACTAACTCCAAGGGTACTAATAATCTTTTGGAAGCATTGAGAATTTGTGATAATGATTCGAAATTGGTGTTTGCAGGTTCCAGTGAGGAATATGGTTTGGTATTTTCATCTCAGGAGCAGTATGAAAATGCTAAAAAGCAGTATGGAAATATTTTCCCTGATATAGAAGACGGGATTATTGATGAATTGCCAATTTCTGAAACGAATCCGTTAAGGCCTATGAGTCCTTATGCTGTTTCAAAGGTTTATGGTGAATACCTTTGCAGAAATTATTATCATTCCTATGGTATGGACACAGTAGTGTCTCGTGCATTTAACCATGAAGGT
>ODAI013752585.1_pt1 | contig 10354 bp, 9 predicted proteins | sample 1539321 | NCBI WGS metagenome assembly ODAI01 (sample SAMN02144231, study PRJEB22623) | gut metagenome | biome: sheep rumen | host: Ovis aries | place: New Zealand | reverse complement strand
GGCATGGAGATCTGCAATTATCTGCCCTTTACCTATTTAGCATATCCCGTAGGTGAATTCTTCAACATTGCCACTATTGTTGACAAACCATTGAAAGAGGTTTCCCTTGGTAAAGATAGAAAAGTAAGAAGCATCAAAGATTATTTTTATATATGGGATAATCAGGATTCGAATAAAAAGTATGGATATAAGATTTTCAATTCAGAAGAGTCTGACTATGTCTTGATAAGCAGGTCAGAATATATCACACGCAAGACCCGTCTTAGTGCTACCACAACAACCACTTACTATTATCATGGAAACGAATGTGACTCTATCTGTGAAGAAACCCAAACGACCTATAACAAAGGGCGTATATTCAAGACTGATTACACTCGCGGCTATGGGGCAAACAAAGAGGAAAGAACTACTCGGTATTATTTCCCTGATAACATCTCAAATATCATGGAGAGCGGCTCGTCATCTGAAATAGTAGCTGTTAAAGGGTTGATTGAAAAGAATATTGTTGCCGACCCAATAAAGACGGTCGTTAAACATAAAGACATTATCGTCAGTGGCGAATGTAGGGACTATCAAATGCGTTCAAACAAACCTCTACTGAAGTCGTTGTATAAGGTAAAGAATACAGGAAATAATAGTATAAACACACCTATCGTCAATAATAATACTATCAACTATTTTGCAGACTTATATAAGGATGGAGAAATCATGAAATATGATAGTTACTATAATCCCGAATATGTTAAACTCAATGAAACGCAGAATAGAATCTATGTATGGGGATATAGCGGTCGCTTTCCAATTGCAGTTATCGACAACATGGACTCTACAGCATACCAATCATTAGTCAATTTGAGAACCAAGATATTGGAGTTAGAGACGTATAAGAAGATTGATACTGAGTCAGAATGTACCAGATTGAGGAATACAAATGCTGACATACGGAGCTATCTTCCTGATTCTGCACATATCACGACTTACACTTACGACCCGTATTTTGGCATGACTTCAGAAATTGATGACTCAAATTTAGGTAAAATATATACCTACGATTCATTTGGCAGACTCTTTGCCATCTTTGATGTGAACTATCGGAAAAAAGAAGAATACAACTATCATTATAAGCAACAATAATCATGAGAACCAAGATAATCCTTTCAATAGTCGCTGCATACCTTCTTGCTGTTGATGTTTCTGCACAGACTTCGATAACAAGTCAGTACAACGGCTACCGCGATGATGACAAGCTGTATCGTATCGTTGCCAATGATACGACACTTGGCAACAGAGGAGACAGCTGCGTGTGGGAACTGCCAGCTCTACAGGAAGACGATAATTTTTTCAAGCAGACGGTATATCTGAGGAACGACAGCCTCACCATTGTTGAAGGAGATCTCATGCTTCACTATATAGCGACAGACCAAGGACTGTTCATGCGTGGGTTTCAGACACGTGACATGTATAGCGTACAGGACACGCTCTCAACGGAACTGAAATACCCGTTTGCTTACGGAGACAGCATTTCCGACACCTTTTCCCGTACGTCGACCTATTATAACACGTTTACCGTCAGGGAGGAAGGCAACTGCTATACCGTATGTGACGGCAGGGGCATCCTCACCGACGGGGAGGAGACGCTGAAGGATGTGCTGAGAGTTCATTACCATAGCACCACCATCTCTGAGTATAACAATGTGGAGGATGGCAATGCGCTGCCTGAAGTATCGGAGGTTACCGAGGACAAATACGTGTGGTATTATCCTGGATGCAGATATCCCGTCATGGATACCCGTATTATCACCAGCAAGTCTAACGGGGAAATCATTGCCGATACTACGTTTACATCGTTGTATCTGCCTGAAGTTCAATTCTCAGAGCTACCCTACGACGACGCAAACAATGAACTTATTGCCCAAAGGGAAGCCCTTGAACAGTCTTCTGATCAGGGCGGCAGCGACAATGAAGGACAAGATAAAGGCGACAAGCCGTTTCCGATAACGATGACGGCAACACTGCAGCCTAATCATACGGAGATTACGCTCGACTACTTTGTCTCAGAAGAGACTGACGCTTCATTCTATGCCTGCGATATGGCAGGAAGAATCTTGGGCTGCGTTACCCACCTTTCGCTTAGCGAGGGGGAACATCATGAGACAATGGTGCTCAAGAACCGCCCTATCAACAGCATTGTCATGCTGACAATGGTTGTCGGGAATAGGCAAGAAGTACTTAAAGTCCGTTAACCTACAATAATTATGGATAAAATGCGTTTAGAAAGATATATGATGATACGGACATTGTTTCTTCTGTTAGCACTACTGCTACCTGCTGTCGGTGCCTTTGCCCAGAGCAGCACGAAGAACTTTGTCCAGACGAAGACGTACCTCAATGACACCGGCACCTCATTCCTCAGACATATCGACTACTATGACGAGCTGGGCTTCGTGTCAGAGACCGTTGACGTGGGGGGAAACACCACTCTGACTCCCGTCGTTGTAAAGACAGACTATAACTCTGCGATGAAGCCCCGCAGGCAGTGGTCTCCTATTGCAGCAACCAGTCTGGACTACCTCGACACCCTGACTTATGCAGGGCAGGCAAGGCTTTTTTACAATGACGCCCAGCCCTACAGCGAGAACAGCTATGATGACTTCCATGAACTTTCAAGCAGCAGGAAGGCCGGTAATAGCTGGAGCAGCCACCCGGATACGATTATTCGCACCGTCGTTAATGGCGGTGTCATCAGGAAATACTCCGTTGACTCCAACGGCAACCTCGTCATTAATGACAACAGCTATTACCCCTATGGTCTGCTGACCAGTGCCACCACTATCGATGCGGACGGCCGTAGCGTGACGGTCTTCACCGACTTCCACGGCAACACCGTCCTCGAACGCAGGGGCAGTGACAATGATACCTACTATGTCTATGACCAGTACGGCCGTCTGAGCTATGTGCTCCCTCCCATGTGTAAGGGAGTCAGCAACACTTCCACGCTGTCGAAATACTGGTATCGCTACCAATACGATGACAGGGGGCGTTGCATCTGGAAGCAGCTGCCAGGCTGCGACCCCATCCAGTACTGGTACGACAATGCCAACCGCATCGAGTCGGAGCAGGACGGCTATCTGCGCGAGAAGTCCCAGTACCGAAACTACCGCTATGACGGCACCGGCCGCCTGATGCTACAGACCATTAACGCTACGCGTGGTCAAGCCACCGAGACCAACGCCGTGGTTGTGGAGGTCAAGAACTATTACGACGACTATACATGCAGGCAGGAACTTGCACAGCGTTTTAGCATCTGGTCAGACTCCCTCTATGCCACAAGTCCGGAATCACCTGCTGTGTCGAGGGGTCGCCTAACGGCAACGCTCAGCTATACCAGCGACGGAAAGAAATACTTCGAGATGTACCGCTATGATACGGAAGGACGTGTGTCGTACAAACTCTGCGCATACAGTGACAACTGGCTGAAGGCGGTGCATACGTCGTATAATTTCTCTGGTGATGTGGCATCCGTCTTGGAAAGTGTCTATACCCACAGCCAATGGCAGAAGGTCCTTCTTGCCAGACGCAGGACAAGCAATACCTATCATCTGGGCACACGCCTGCTGGCCTACACCACCGTCAGCCAGACGGACAAGAACGGCACCACGAGCAGCCAGGTCGTCAGCCAGCCCTCATACGACGTCTTCGGCAATGTCACAGCCAACAACCGGCCAGGTACTGCGGCGGACATGACATACACGTACGACACGCTGCATGGATGGGTGAGCGGCATTTCTTCACCGTCGGGTTTCAGCGAACAGCTGCTGCGCGAGACGGCACAGAACGCCCAGTTCAGCGGCAACATCGGCAGCATCAAATGGCAGAACACCAGTAACGGTGAACTGCACGGATACGACTATACCTATGATGGCCTGGGACGACTGACCGAAGGCCGTTACACGTCCTTCACCAAGATGGTCTCTGGATATTATGACGAGTTGGTGTCATACAACGCTAACGGCAGCATTGAGACATTGCAGCGAAAGGGTATGAAGAACAACGGTACGTTCGGGCTGATTGACGACCTCAGCATCGAATATGACGGCAACCACCTCTTGAAGGTGACGGATGCTGCCGAGGCCCTGAACTACAACGGTGCCCTGGACTTCAACGACGGTGCTAATGCAGACTGTGAGTACCACTATGACAGCAACGGAGCCTTGACATACGACAGCAACAGGGGCATCACCAGCATCACCTACGACTACGGGCACCGTCCGTACAAGATCAGCATGCAGGCCAAGAAGAGGACGCACTACAACTGCTATACGTCAGACGGCAGGAAGCTGTTGAGCAAGCATGAGGGAATGATACCTACGGGGACAGGCTACTACAGGCGTTTCTCAACCACCGACCTCTATATTGACGGTCTGATACTGCGTGACGGAGTTCCTTACATCTGGCAGTTCGACGGCGGCTATGTATCGTTGAATGCCAATGCCACTCCCACCAGCTGGAACTACTATATTACCGACCACCTGGGCAGCACGCGGAAGGTGGTGGATAGCAACAATAATATTAAAGAGACCATCAACTACTATCCTTTTGGTAGTGAGATGAAGATGAGTAGTCCTTATCAGATAATTCGAAAAAACGGCAAGATGAACTTGGAGACTGCTGGCATTGAGAAGACAGGCATTGAAACTGGCGGATTCACCTTTCCCGCCGACAGTGCTATCAGCATAAAAGATCCAGGCATCTTGATGCCAAAAGACAGCATGGCTAAAAGTTCTGATCCTCTGTTGGTACAGGACTACTGGCAACCCTACCGCTTCTCTGGCAAGGAGCTGGACAATCAGAACGGCTTGAACATGTACGACTTCGGTGCCCGTTGGTTTGACGTTGCTGGCGTGCCTATGTGGACAAGCGTAGACCCGCTGGCAGAGAAATATTATCCCTTTACACCGTATTCTTATTGTGCAGGAGACCCTGTGAATAAGTTTGATCCGGATGGGAAACAAACATCGCCTGTATATAATCGAGAAGGCGAATTCATGGGAACAGATGACAAAGGCTTGCAAGGCGTCCCCATTGTCATGGAGAATAGTGATTTTAAACAAGGGATGTCACACGAAGAAGCTCTATCAAAAGATTGCGATATAAATTCCTTTGCAAGTGATGAGGCATTTGAAAAGTTCTCAAGTCATTTTCAATCATTACCCAACAGGCCTGACTATGACGGTTATTTAACCTTAAAGGAGGCCAATGATTGGTATAGAAATGGAAATGGAGAATCATTATATACGGACTTGAATAAAATAGATCTTTCATACATAAGGTCTGCTGGGGATAAATATGTTGGGCAAGAAAAGATAGTTAATTTACTATCCAATAGTGCTTCCCTAAATGATGGCCTTGTTTATGGAAACATCAGATTAAAGAGGTATCCCAATAATTCTGTTAGAGCATACTCTGATATTTATGATTTTGATATGAAATCATGGAAAAATCCTCTAAATTGGATCCGTAATGGACTTACAGTAGTTGGCAAAGAAGTCGCGGGAGAAGGAATGCCTTATGAAATAAATATATACGGAAGTAAAACACTTAAAACAAAATAGAAATGAATAAAAGTCATTTTTATTGGGGGGCTTTATTGTTTATAAGCGTTGGGGTCGTCTTTTCATTGTCATCCAATGATGAAGTAAAATTAGGTAACAGCTATGTGTATGTTCCCGAATGTCGTCATATAACTGGAGACATAGATATTCCACCAGTTGTTGATGGTTATAAATTCAATAAAAGGTATATTGTCGCAAAACAAACTCCCGGACCTTTTGATAATGTTATTTATGATAAGATGGAGTACAACTACTACCTTGGTAGAGATACAATATATTATTGGATTATTGACAAACAGACAGGTGATTTTTGGGGGCCTATTGACTATAATAAATACGATTCATTGCTAAGGCATTTTAATGCACCAGAAGATTTTCTAATTTTTGATTCCGAGTCATCAAAATAGATTTGATCAATCAGAGGGACAATCAAAGGGATGACCCTCTGATTGGTTAAATAATTTTAAAGAATAATATTCGCGAGACAAGTTCTCATAAATTATTGTATATTTGCTCATATAAAACCTATTCATAACAATTCAACTACTTAAAATAGTATATTATGATTCATAAATTGTTATACTTATTATGTTTTCTCTTGCCAATAAGAGTCAGTGCTCAAAGTGAATCCCATCATAATATGTTGAACTACGGAAAGTCTTGGGTATATGATTACCATCACTTTGAGGAGCATGAGGATGAGCCTACTACTGAAACTGTCTATCCTGCCCGATATACAATATTAGGTGATACGTTGATCGACAACAAATCCTATTATAAAATGTATCAGGAAGTGGATAACAAGAATACGTATTATGCTGCTTACCGTGAAGATGGGTTAAAGGTGTTTGCGCGTTTCCCACTTATCGATGAAGACATTATAGTTGCAGACTTTGAATATAAAGGACTCTATGACCCAGATGGATATGGAGATAATGATTCCTATTCTGCGGTTGAGGAATATGTTGACTATATTGAAGTTAATGGAATCAAATACAGACGGCATACCTATTATGAAGACGACAAGGAAAATAAATTGGTAATTGGTGTGGAGGGAATCGGATATACTAAATACGGATTACAATACCCCAGCATATATGGACCTGAACCCGATTGTCTGTGCGACTATAAGGTATTTACTTCTTGTGAGATGAATGGGGAATGCATCTTTACAAATGAGGACTTTTACAAGGAAGCTGTTGCCCAAGAGTATTTCCCCGAAGGCACCAAATGGACGGAAATCAGGCTTGACACGCTGAAATATGACAGTTGGTATTCAAAGGATGGTGAAGAATGGATGCCGAACTTTGAAACCGTAGAGTACTATGTGCAAGGCACATATACAAAATATGACGAGACGTTTAAATGCGTGTATACCAGTGGCCCCACATGGACTGACTCCCTTACACTAATGATATTGGAAAAGAATGATAAGGTCTCGGTATCAGTCCCGGCACACAATGACCTTGAAGAACTTTATGTGCCATGGCCGGGAACTGCATATCAGTTTGACTGGAGCATAGGAAAAGGACTATACTATGAAAATATTCTTCAGTGCAATACCACCGACATGCAGAGTTACCATCTTTACTATGGCATTATTGACGAAATAAAAGATGCAGATTTCGGAGGCGTGCGACCACTGCAATACGTTGACTTAGACGGCAAGGCTCCAGAGGAAGATATTTCTTTGCCCATAACTAATCTTAACACAGAGGGTGGTCGTATTATTCATGGGATAGGCATCACAGAATGGAAAGACGGCGAGTGTCTGTTCGGACCTCCCACCCCATATGATGCTTTGAGTATGTTTGATTATAACCATGGGGATTTGTATCCCCAACGCCACTACCGCTCCATGCTCGTTCATTTCGAGCGTAATGGTGATGTGCTGTATAACAGCTGGCCAAAGAAAGGTGGAACCGACGGTATCAAGTCCGTAAACAAAGAGGAAACACCACTAAACAATATCTTCTACGACCTGCAGGGCCGCCTCTTGACGTCGCAGCCGTCTAAAGGTGTGTATATCCAAAGTGGAAAAAAGATCGTAGTGAAATGATTCCATAGACCATCAGAGACAGGTACCTGTCACCTGGTTCACTGAATTCGGTATGGACGGATTAAGGCTTCGTAGAGTCAAAAATCTGAGTGTCGTGGTCAAACCACGCAATCACATCATCAGCCTGCGGATGGTTCCGCGGGACGATAATGGCAACGTACTCTTTTGTACCAGGCTCCTCACCTTTAATCTCTGCCGTTTTGAAATAATAGCGTTCTTGCTGACCAGCTTTATTAAACCAATAAGAGAAAAGTCTCGCACGCTGAGCTTGCTGCTCACCCGCTGTGCTACACATGTAAAGCAGAATGTCCGGATTGGAACGGAAGAACTCATCAATCACGCAAAAAACTGTTTGCATGATTTTTATATCATGATGAGATGCTATTTGGTCAAGATTTGTAAGGCTAAACCAATAGGCATTAAAAACAGGGTGTTCCACTACCTCAAAATCGATAGAGTATCTACACCCATTGTCTGTTTCGAAAAAGAGAATCTCCCCTTTGTTCCAAACTTTATAAGGAGAGAAAACATTGATAAAAGCAATCTCAAGCTTGTTCATAAACTACACGCTTTCCAGATCGTAAACATGCTTTCTTTCAGCTTTCATACGTTGTTCTTCCTTATACATGGCACGAATTTCTTCTTCTCGGGCTGCAATGCGAGCTTTTGCACGATAAAACCATGCTCTAACCTCTTCTGGAGTTCTATGCTCAAAAGTAGTCCCTTTTGCTTCCATAACGATAACTGTTTTATTGATTCTCGCTGCAAAATTAAGAATTATATTTGAATAATCAAAGAAAACAATGAAAGAAATAAAGTATCAGCAAAAATATGTGCACCAGTTGGTGGAAGCAATCAGGGGGACTGGGTCGGTTCCGTTGTGCACCTTTACGCCTTTTCCGTCACGAAGCAGGCCACAAGGCCATAGGTGATGGTGGGGCGTATCCATATCTCGGTGAGCATATAACTGGTGTACTGGTCTTGAAGTTCGAAGAAGACGATGTCGATGTTATAGAGCATCGCTATCAGGGAGTCGATGGCAAAGATGGACCAGAGGTTCCGCTTGGAGTAGCTCTTCCAGTCTTTGCGTGCATAGAAGAAGGTGAGCGTGCAAAGCAATAGCACGGAGAGGGTGAAGCAGACGAGGTGGAGGGGATAGCTGGCCAAAGGTGGCGCAAAGAGGATGTCGCGCAACAGGATGGTGATGGCGACAGAGACGGTACACCAGTAGTTGAACTGTTTGGTAGTGATGCGGTAATTGAAGAAATACATCACTATCATTGCCAGACAGGCTAAATAGAAAATGTTGAGGATCAGTTCGGGCCACGCCTCGCTCAATCCGAAGTGAGCCACGCCATAGAGCATGATGCCAACCGACATGATGCCGCCAAGGGTCGTGATGGCTACATCAAAAATCTTTGCTCTCTTCTTAAATCTGCTTTGCATATTGATAGTTTTAAATTTTTTTGCTGGTTAGTGATGTACTATTGGAGATCATAGTAATATGTTGCAAAGATAAACATTTTTGTGCATATCGCCAAATAATTCATAATTATTTCGTAATTTTGCAGTCGATATGAAGAAAGGACTGGTTTTGGAAGGTGGCGCCATGCGCGGACTATGGACGGCAGGGGTGACAGATGTGATGATGGAACATGACATCCGTCCTGACGGCCTCATCGGTGTGTCGGCGGGGGCTGCATTCGGCTGCAACTACAAGTCGCGACAGATAGGGCGTGCCATCCGCTACAACACACGCTTTGCCAAAGACCCGCGCTACAGTGGATGGAAGTCGCTGCTGAAGAGCGGCGACTACTTCAACGCCGAGTTCGGATACCATGTGGTGCCCTACGAGTACGACATCTTCGACACAGAGACCTTCGAGAAGAATCCCCTGGAGTTTACCGTTGTCTGCACGGATGTAGAGACGGGAGAGGCGGTCTATCACCAGATGGACCACGTGGACTACGAAGAGCTGGAGTGGCTGCGTGCCTCGGCATCGATGCCGCTGGCGTCGAAGATTGTAGAGGTCGGCGGATGGAAACTGCTGGACGGCGGAGTGAGCGACTCCATACCCTTGGAGTACTATGAGCGGCAAGGCTACAAGCGCAACGTCGTCATTCTGACACAGCCCTTAGGCTATCGCAAGAAGCACCTCGCCCTGATGCCACTGATGCGGCTGGCTCTGCGCAAATACCCTCACTTACTGAAAGCGCTGGACGAGCGCCACCTGATGTACAACTGTCAGCTGGACTATGTGGCAGAGGCTGAACGCCTGGGGCGCTGCCTGGTGATTCGTCCTGATGAGAACATACCCATTGGTCACCTCAGCCACGACCCACAGCAGATGCGCTTGGTCTACGACATGGGGCGCAAGGTGGGAGAACGCTACATCGACAAAATAAAAGAATACTATGAGGATTGATATTATTACCGTACTGCCCGAGATGCTGGAGGGCTTCGTACACGAATCGATACTGGCACGTGCCGAGAAGAAAGGACTGGCAGAGATACGTCTGCACAACCTGCGCGACTACACGCTGGACAAGTGGCGCCGCGTAGACGACTACCCCTATGGCGGCTCAGCAGGCATGGTGATGCAGTGCGAGCCCATAGACCGCTGCATCACTGCGCTGAAGGCGGAGCGCGACTACGACGAGGTCATCTTCACCTCGCCCGACGG
>ODAI012345742.1_pt1 | contig 10354 bp, 8 predicted proteins | sample 1539321 | NCBI WGS metagenome assembly ODAI01 (sample SAMN02144231, study PRJEB22623) | gut metagenome | biome: sheep rumen | host: Ovis aries | place: New Zealand | reverse complement strand
TGTATGGGGAAATACATATCTTTAATTCTAAGCCCCCTAAGTTAGGGGGATGGGGGTCTGAACCACCGATGTTATATACTCTCTAATTCTATTTATTACCTTATCAATATCTTGCTCTACTTCTTCATTTCTGAATCGCAGAACATTTATTCTATTGTCAGTCAGAAAAGCTGTTCTGTCTTCATCTTTAACTTTTATATCATCTAAGTCATGAATGCTTCCATCCAGTTCAATGCAAAGTCTAAGTGCTGGACAATAGAAATCCAACACGTATGGCCCAAAGCCGTGTTGCTGTCGAAAGCGATATCCGTCAAGTTGCTTGCCTCTAAGCTTTGTCCACAACATACGCTCCGTAGGGGTTTCTGTTTTTCGCAATAATTGCCTGTACTCTTTGGTAGCAGGATGGTTGGAATAGTTCATTTTTTAGAATTATTCTGCAAAAGTACAATTTTTCTTCGAGAAAAATAGCGAAATCATAGTTTTTTTCGTAACTTTGCACGCAATTTAATATAAAGAGAAAACAAATTAGGGTATTAACTAATGGGGCAAAGAGCTTTGTTCAGACCCCCAACCCCCTAACTTAGGGGGCTTAAAAGAGTAAAATGAAAGTAGCAATTGTTGGCGCCTCGGGTGCCGTAGGACAGGAGTTTCTGAGACTCCTTGACGAGAGAAATTTCCCCATGGATGAACTGGTGCTGTTCGGCTCGGAGCGGTCGGCAGGCACAAAATATACCTTCCGCGGTAAGGAGCTGACGGTGAAGTTGCTGCAGCACAACGACGACTTCAAGGACATCGACATCGCCTTCACCTCTGCCGGTGCAGGCACGTCAAAGGAATTCGCCGAGACCATCACCAAATATGGTGCCGTAATGATTGATAACTCCAGCGCCTTCCGTATGGACAACGACGTGCCCCTGGTGGTTCCTGAGTGCAACGCCAAGGATGCGCTGAACCGTCCTCGCGGCATCATTGCCAACCCCAACTGCACCACTATTATGATGGTGGTGGTACTGCAGCCCCTGGAGAATATCTCGCACATCAAGCGCATCCACGTCAGCTCGTACCAGAGCGCTTCCGGTGCCGGTGCAGCCGCTATGGCCGAGCTGCAGCAGCAGTATAAGGAAATGGTAGAAGAGGGTGAGGTGAAGACCATCAAGAAGTTCCCCCACCAGCTGGCCTACAATGTGATTCCGCAGATTGACGTCTTCCAGCCCAACGGCTATACCAAGGAGGAGATGAAGATGTATAACGAGACCCGCAAGATTATGCATACCGATGCCAAGTGCTCGGCCATGTGCGTGCGTGTCAGTTCGTTGCGCAGCCATTCCGAGAGTGTCTGGATTGAGACAGAGCGTCCGCTGAGCGTCGAAGAGGCCCAGCAGGCCATTGCCCAGGCCCCGGGCTGTAAGTTGGTTGACGACCCTGCCAACCTGGTTTATCCCATGCCCCTTGAGACGGCCGGCAAGGACGATGTCTTTGTGGGACGTGTCCGCAAAGACCTCAGCGACGACTGCGGTCTGACCTTCTGGCTCTCTGGCGACCAGATTCGCAAGGGTGCTGCCCTGAATGCCGTCCAGATTGGCGAGTATTTAATTCAGGTAGGGAACGTGAAATAAAACCTCGTAGAAGTGGGGCTTTACGGTAGTTTGATGAATCGCGGACTGGCCCAGATTTCCAGATAGCTGTTGGCTGACTGGTAGGGCTGTTGTTCGGACCATACGCCGTAGAGTTCCTGATTCTGCGGAAACTTGAAGACGTTATCCTCCTTCGAAGTCCATTCGCTCCATAGCGTCATGCCCTCCAATCGCCCCGTCTGGATGTTTTCGGAAAGGAAATAGAGATATTGCGAATAAGAGGCTACGGGCGTAGTGGCACTGAGCACCCAGCCCAGTCGGCGCTTGTCGTCCTGTTCGGCTGCCGTCACCAGCCAGTCGGCAGCTATGGCGGTGCCGTCCTTGACGCAGAGGGTGTCGGCATGACAGTGCAGACTGCCAGCGTCGTCGGCCAGAGTGGCGGTGAAGCGGATGGTGTCGATGGTGGCTATGCCGATGCCATCGTCGGTATCGATGCCTGCCGGCGATGCCACGAGCATCCAGCGTCCCGTCAGCCCCTCGAACGTGGGCGGCGCATCCTGCTTAAACTCAATGCTTTTGATTCCTGAGGTGGGCCACACTTTGGTGGTGCCGTCCTGCATACGGATTTGCAGGTTATATTCCTGTGCTGTGGCTGTCAGACTAAAAAGTGCAGCCGACAGCAATAGCCATTTGCGTATGGTCTTTTCCATTTTCTTCATAGTAGATATTGTTTGCTTTTCGATGTTGCATGTTAAGTGCGGCGTGCGCCTTCAGGCGGGTGCCAGGCACGATGAAGTCGTATCTCACGTTGCCGCCGACGGTGTATTGCGGTGCCGTCAGATATTGGTATTCCTGCCATAGCCAGGCCTCCATTTCGGCGGGTGGCGTCTGCTTGTCGCTGGGTGTGGCGAAGGTGTCGTCCTCGAAAGGCTCACCGCTGCCCTTGCTGTAGCCAATGCTGGCACCAACGGTCAGCACGCCGTGCCGCATGGCGATGTGGCGGGTGCCCTCTGCTGTCAGACCGGTGGCCGACAGCCGCTGGCGGCGCAGGTAGGGGTAGCAGTAGGCCGTCTGGCGGCGGTGCATGAGTGTCACGACGGCCCGCACGGTCCAGGTGGGCAGTTCGTGGCAGATGCCGTAGTGGCCCGTATAGCCCAGCGTGGTGTTGACCCACCGCTTGTCGCCGGTTTTCACGTCGTCGTAGTATTCGTAGTAGTAGGAGCCCTTCTCGTTCTGCATCTCGCGGTAGGTCTCAGCATTGTTTCGCAGCACTTCGGCGTCGATGTTGGCTGTCAACTGGTGCAGGGTGCCGGCAGACGGGCGGTAGCTCAGTAGGGCGTTGTAGCTGTATCGGTTGCCGTGGTGGTTGGTGAAGGTGATGGTGTAGGGCGAGCGTCGTCCGTAGTAGCCCTTGCGATGTGTGAAGCCGAAGTTGTTGTAGAACGACAGCCCGTCTGCCGGCGTCAGTTCCAGTTGTACGTCCAGCCCGTGCCCTTCGTCGAAGAGCGGCATCTCGCGCGACTTGTCGGTATAGCCGTAGTTGCCGAACTGCTCCACCCGTCCGATGAAGTTTCCGTAGTCGATGAGCGACTTGTACACCTTTTCACCCTTGCCGTAGGTGCTGAAGGTGACGCTCTCCGTTTGGCGGTGGTATCGGTAGTTGGCACCGATGGTGAATAGTGAGCGGTGAGCGGTGAGTGGCGAGAAGGTGAGGCCTGCCGTCAGCGTCAGGTCCATCAGCTTGTTCTTGTGGCGCAGGTCCTTGTATTTGGCGTAGTTGGCGGCGGTATAGTCGATGCGCAGGCCGGCGGCCATGCCTTTGGTGACCTGGCAGCCCACGGCCCCCGTCAACTGGTAGGTGTCGCGATGCTTGCGGCCCAGGTTGGTCAGCGAGTCCTCCACGATGTCGAAGGGCAGGCGTGTCGGGTCGATGAATGCCGACCCCGCCATGTCGCGGCCGGTCCAGTTGTCGTAGTTCATGCGCCCATAGACCACCGTCCGCTGGGAGATGCGGTAGAACGACTCGATGCCTGCCGTCAGCATTAGCGTCTTGGGCGACTCGAAATAGTTGACGAAGCCGCCGCGTCCCATGCCGATGCTCACTTCGGCCTCAGCGATGGCTGCAGACCGGTAGCGCGTCAGTCCGGCGGCATTAGGACCGGTGAGCCATGCCTCCTGCTGCTTCACAAACCGGTAGTCGCGGAGCAGCAGCGAGTCCTGGGCGTGACTGCCGGCATGATATGCCAGCATACAGGACAAGAGAGTGAATGTCAACAGTCGCTTCATGAGGACAAGAGGGTGAATGTCAGTCTCTTAATGAGCATTTCGGACGCTCGTGGAAGTCGGCGGTGGAATTGTTGGTGTCCAGATAGACGATGTGGGCACCGGCGGCGATGCTGGCTTCGGCATCAATGCCGCTGGGGTCGGTGGTGGAGCCATACACCAGTTTGCCGCTGTTCTCGGGCAGACTCTCGGTAAACTCCTTGTCGACATTGCGATAGAGCGAGTGGCCCATCTTGTTGGTCCGCCCCACGTAGCCCGCATCGATGTCGGCAGTCAGCCGTTTCTTGCAGTCGTCGGGTTTCTCCATGGCATACACCTCCATGCCGTCCAGTATCCAGTCGTTGGGCACTTTCACGCAGGTGTGTATCTGGTCCGTCTTGTCGCCGTCGTACCAATAGTTGTCGGCAGTGGTGGCGAACACGTCGGGGGTGACCTCCTGCGTCTGGAACAGGATGACAGCTGGCGACGACATGCTGAACGGCCAGCCGTTGCCCTGGGCATAGCGCACCGCCTTCAGATAGTGGCTGGTGGGGATGACGGCCGAGGGAGTGGGGTAGTAGCTGGTGTGGTTGTAGCCGCTCTCGGGGTCGTACATACAGTAGTAGTCGGCGTTGGCATAGTTAATCGACTGGCTGACGGTAGGCGTGTTGTCGATGGCCCCGCAGATGTTGACCACCACCTGCGAATAAGGTTCGATGACCAGTGAGAACGGGAAATACCAGATGCCGTTCCAGGCCGGTATGAACTTGTCCTTCTCGTATTTCAGTCTGCCGTCGGTGCCGTAGTTGTTGTTCTGGGCCTGGGCGTTGGCCGGTGCTGCCATGCCGATGCACAGATTGTTGGCAACAGCCTGCTGCGGACAGTTGTTGTAGAGGATGATGCACTTGTCGAACTGGAAGTGCGTGCTGCCATCGTCCAGCATGACGCCGCCATTGTAGAGCTCCTTGATGATAATCTGGTCGACATTCCGGTCCTCCAGGCGGGGCATCTGCTGTACGTACTGGATGTCCTTGATGTCGGCTGTCGACACCTCTTGCTGCGAACCGTCGCTCATGGTGATGACCATCTTCCAGGTCTGGGCTTCCACCCCCATCGGGCAGAGCATCAGACACAATATACTCAGTAACAGATAATAGCGTTTCATAGGGCTGTCTTAGTGCTTGATTTTAAAACTATGGGTTGGGGTACGCAGGATGAGGACGCCATGTCCCATTCCGTTCAGGTTGATGCAGGCGCGACCCTCGCCGTCGGCTTTGGTGCTGCCCAAGGTCTTGCCGTCTAAGGAGTACACCGTGACGGCATCGCCGGCCTTCAGACCCTCGAACGCTGCCTCGCCAAAGGCGACGACGGGGCGCACGGCCTTGTTGTCGAGTTCCGCCTGTCGGATGCCTGTGGACACTTCTTCAAAACTGGTCTTCAGACCCTCCATGCTGGTGGTGAGCGTCTCGGTGCCGCAGGTCACGACGAGCTGGCCTTCGCTGAAGGTGATGACGGGCATGTCGGTCAGCGCAAACTTGCTGACGGTGCCGTCCTGTGCAGTCAGCACCAGATACTGCGTGGCGGCTACCCGGAAGGGCAGCAAGGCCATGAGGACGATGGTGCAGAGCAATAATCTTTTCATCATTATAGTATGTATATAGTTAATGTACGATTCTTCGTCTCGACATCTGTAGGTCTATCTTGATTCGGTTGGTGCTGTCGGGCGACACGATGATCATGCTCCGCACACCGTTGAAGTTGTATCGCCACCACGTGTCTCCTGTAGTATCCGTCAGCTGGGTGGCCGTGCTGGCTTCATAGATGCCGGGGGGCACGCGGTAGTGCGCCACCCCCTGTGCATCTGTGCTGTCGACGAAGACGCTGGCCGAGGCATCCTTCAGCTCCACGCGCACCCCCGGGTAGGGGTCTACGCTGTCTTCCGGATACACCAGTTGCACCGTGACGTCGCACAGCTCCATCGTCTCGTCATAGTGGCAGGCACTCACCAGGAGTGCCATGCCCATGATGCTATATAATAGCCTTCTCTTCATTGGTTTATTTCAGCGACCATCCCTTGCGTACGTGGAAGTCGGCGGTAGAGTTGTTGGTGTCCTGATAGACGATCTTGGCACCGTTCTTCATAGAGGCGGCAGCGTCGATACCGCTGGCATCCTGGGTGTCCTCTACGGCCTGGTCGTAGTTGTACACCAGCTTGCCGGCATTGTCCTTGATGGCCTCGGTAGCCTTCTGGTCTACGTTACGATAAGCGGAATACTGCTTGTTTGAGTTGTACAGGGCATAACCGGCGTCGACATCGCTGGTCAGGCGCTTCTTGCTGTCTTCAACCATGGTGGTGCGATAGGTCTCCACACCGTCAACCACCCAACTCTTCTGAATCTTGACGCAGTAGTTGGCTGCTGTCTCCTTGCCGCCGTCATACCAGCTGTTGGCAGCATCGGCACAGTAGGCTGCAGGCTCGATGCCGGCGGGGAACTGGAACAGCACGATGTTGGGGCACATCACGCTGATAGCCCAGGCGTTGCCCAGTCCGAAGACGGCAGCTTTCCAGTAGTTGGCAGCGGGAATACCCTCGAAGGGTGCGGGGTAGGCATTGGGGTTCACATAGGGGCTCGCGGGGTCGTACATGGCATAGTAGCTGGCATCGGCCAGATTGAAAGCCTCAGGAGCCAGTGCCGTGTGGTCGATGGCACCGTTGATGGCTATCACTGCGTCGGCATACGGCTCGATGGTAATCTCGGGAATGTACCAGATGCCGTAAATCATCGGCAGCCAGTTCTCTGCCTCGTACACCAGTTGGCCGGCTTCGTTGTAGTTGCCGTTGTTGGCATGGGCATTGCCCGGGGGCACCGTACCGATAGCCAGATTGGTGGCCTTGACCGTCTTGTCGCTGTTGTTGTGCAGAATCATACCCTTGCACCAGCTGTAGGTCTTGTTGTCTGTGGTCTTGAAACCGCCACCAACATTAATCTCCTTGATAACCAGGCTCGAAGCGTCGCCAAAGGCGGGCTCAGCGGGAACGGGGTTGTCCTCGATGTTGGAACACGACTGCAGGGCAGTGCTCATGCCTGCTGCCATCATCAGGGCAGCGAGAGTTTTTGCGTAAAACTTCATTGTTTTCATTGTTGTTTTGTTTTTTAGTGTGATTAAAAATAGTGATATGTTTATAACTTGAGTCTCAGGGATAGCCCGTAGTAGAAGCTGGGGATGTAGCTGCTGCCGAAGAGCGATGTCTCCAGGTCGGTTTGCGAGGAGTGTACGGTACTCATGTTGCGGAGGAAATTGTTGGCATAGAACGACAGGCTGACGTGGTCGCCAATCTCCTTGGTCACACTCAGGTTGGCCGAATAGTAGGCCGACAGGCGGTTGGGGTTCATTACGTAGGCATAGTTGGAACGAACCACCAGTTTCGTCAGGTCGTTGTAGAGGGTCGGGTCGTTGTCCTTGGCCCACAGGAATTTCTCGGCAAAGGGAATCATCTCCGTGGGGTTGTCCCAGGTGGTATAGTATTCGGGATAGACGGCAATGAACTTGTTCTCGCTGTTGCCGTCATAGGGCGTACCGATGTAGTCGCTGTTGTTGTCCAGCACATAGCCACGTGTTCCGTCGTTTAGCTCGCTCAGCTGGCGACGGTAGTTGTAGAGCGAAGTTTCCAGGCGCAGGGCCACAATCATACGGATTTTAGGGATATGCGTGGTCACCGTCACGTTCAGGTTGGTTTGTTTCGACAGGATGCCGTTGCTGACTGATGCCAGCGCACTGCTGCCCGCCGTAGTCACGCTCGAACCGCGATAGTAGCCCACGTAGCCGTAGGGCTTGTTGCCTGTCATGGTGGTATTGACTCCTAAGGGGATGTCGGCAAACAGCGTCTCGTCGACACCTTTGTAGCGGTAGTAGTTGCCGTCCAGTCGGATACTGGTGCGCAGGGCCTTGATGGGTGCGAAGTCGATGGTCCATTCCACCCCATAGCGGCTCACGGGACTGGCATTGATGTAGTGGTTGTTGACAGCGTAGGTGTTGCGCTCGCTGTAGGTCAGAGCTTTCGGTTCGGCGCTGCCCGTGGCATCGCTGACGGTGACAATACCCGTCAGCCTGTCAACGCTGAAGCGGCGCTGGTCGGCAGGAATGGTGATGCCGTTGAGGGCCGCCGGTGCCGTGTACTTATAGGCCATGGGGGAAAAGATGTCCGTGGACATGTAGGGCCGGAAGGTCTTGTGGTGGAACACCGACAGTGCCACACGCGTTCCCTTGATGTTCAGCTCGATGCCACAGTCGGTCTGTTGGGTGTACTGCCAGCGCAAATCGGGATTGTAGAGAGCCTTCGAGGGATAGGTGTGATAGGCATAGTAGGAACGGTTGTCGCTGGTTGATGTCGAGGCGAAGGCCAGACGGTCGGCATACGACGGACTGGGGTAGATTACCTGGAACGACGGCAACTTGACGCTCTTGCCCCATCCGGCATGCAGCAGCAGGTCGCTGACGATGCGCTTGCGCTGGTTGCGCCAGAAGATGTAACGTCCGTTGAAGCGGGGCGACAGCGTGCTGACCGTGCCATAGTCGGAGCCGCTGATCAGGGTGATGTCGTCGCGCAGACCGGCTGTCAGTTCCAAGGAGGAACGCCGGGCTGTGGGGATGATGACCTTGTCTTCCAGATAGAGCGCTACGTTGTGCATGGTGGGCAGGTCGGCGTAGCGGTATTCACGCCAGGTGGGGGCATAGCGCATGTCGTCGTAGTAGGTGCCGCGACCGCTGTTGTGACTGCCGGAGTAGTCGGCGCCCAGCATCAACCGGTTGGTCCATTGAACATTGAACGTTGAACATTGAACATGGTCTTCGGCTTTCAACTTCACCGACCACGACAGCGGCTTCGAGTCGTTGAAGCTCTTGACATACCAGTAGCCGGTGGGGCCCAGGATGATGCTGGCATCGGGATTTGCATCGTAGTCTTGGGCGATGAAGTAGCCCTCTTCCATCGTGTGGATGTAGGGCTGTGTCGAGGCACTGCTGGTGCTGGCATAGGTCTCGCTGCGCTTGTCGGCATACGACAGCGATGCTTTCAGCGAGAGGTTGGTGAGCCACGACTTGTTCAATAGCCAGTTCAATTCGATGTGTGCCCGGAATGCATTGTCGCGCACTTTGCGGTAGTCGTCTAACTGTTCGTCGGGGTCGGCCTCCGAGTTGTAGCCGCCTATGTTGCCACTAAGCCCTACGTTGAGTGTCAGTGGCATGGTCCGCTTCATCAGCGTGTTCATGTAGTTCAGCGACAGGATGTTGCGCTGGTAAGCCGTGTGGGGCGAGGCGGCATCGCTGAAGCTGCGTGCGTGTTCGAACGATGCGTTCAGCACTCCCTTGCCTTTGCCTAAGTCAAACCCCTTGTTCAGGGCTATCTGGCGCGTGTGCTGGTTGATTTTTCCTTCTACGACGAAGGGCGACTTGCCGCGCCGGGTGTTCACTTTGACCACGCCGTTCGACAGGTCGCCGTATTCCACTGAGGGGATGCCAGTCACCACCTCAATACTCTCTACGTTCGATGCGCTGATGGTGCGGGTGGAGGCTCCGTTGGTCTCGCCCAAGGTGGCATTGTTGTCCATGCGTACCCCGTCCACCTCGATGGCGGTGCCAAAAGAGGCGTTGCCCCGTTCCTGACTGCCCGACCGCAGGGCCATGCGGCTGTCGCTCATCAGCGAAGGGTTCTCCGTCTTGCCACCAGGCAAGAGGGCGGCTACTTCGCCGATGTTCAGCACCTGCTGCTGGTCCAAAGCAACTCGGTCGATGGTGTAACTGGTGGTTGCCTCGTCGGTCTTGCGGCGAGCGGTCACCGTCACTTCGTCCAGTTTCAGACTTTCCTGTTTCATCTTCAACCGGAGATGGTCTACGTTGCGGGTCAACGTCATGGGCAACGTACGCTTCTGATAGCCCAGACACTGTGCGATGAGTGTCAGCTTGCCAGCCCTCACATTGCGGATGGTGAAGCGACCGTCCTCGTCGCTGACGGCCCACTGTCCCGTCTCTTGCAGCAGGATGCTGGCAAACTCAACGGGTTTGCCGTTGTCGTCTTGGATAATCTGTCCGGATAGTGTCAGTTGTTGTGCCCTTGCCGTGCTGACAAAGGTGACTAAGCACAAGAGCATTGAAACATATCTGATGCGAAGCATGGGCACTCTTTATATTCGGGCGCAAAGTTACGAAATAATTGTTTCTTCTGCAATACCTACTTTTAGGTATGTCCTATTGCTCCTCTTTGCATTCGTGCGGCTTTGGCAGCTCTGCCTGGATGCCTGACTGACGAATGGTCTGCAATAGCCGGTCAGCGGTCGTCTCGTCGTTGAAGTAGGTGACGGCCAGTGAATTGCGCTTGGGGTTGACGTTCACGTCCTCTACGCCATCCATCGCCAGAACCGTTTCCAGTGTCTCGGGTGTGGCTTGTCCGGCTGGCACGAGATAGTAGGCAAATTCAATCTTCGGACTGGTGTAGTAGTTGACCGGGGTGTAGCCGAGCT
>ODAI010786116.1_pt1 | contig 10354 bp, 5 predicted proteins | sample 1539321 | NCBI WGS metagenome assembly ODAI01 (sample SAMN02144231, study PRJEB22623) | gut metagenome | biome: sheep rumen | host: Ovis aries | place: New Zealand | reverse complement strand
TTTCAACTCTCTCGATTTTATAAACTGGCGGAAATCCGCACCTTTTTGCCATGTTTTGATTATACAAAAAACCTAGGTTTTTTTCGACACCACATCTGGCAAATTGCGATTTTGAATAACGCATTGTTTTTACGAAAAAAGTGAATTTTAAAATTTTTGAAAAAAGTTGTTGCTTTTAAACCTAGGTTTTTTTTAGACCGGTTTTATTAAAAAAAATCCCCACATTTGTGGGGGTTTCTTTTATTTTTTAACATGGACATCAACTTGCGGAAATGGAAAATTAACCTTCTTTTTCGGCAATGCTTTATACAATGCCTCGCGTATATCACCCATGGTCGCAAAATTATCTGCATACTTTGTCCAATACCATACCGTCAAAACAACCGCACTGTCACCCAGGTCACTGACAAACACAGACGGTTCTGGGGTTTTTAATATGCGTGAATCCGCCGCCAATGTATCCAATATCACTTTGCGTGCCGCATCAACACTGTCGCCATATGAAATACCGATTTTGATTTCTGCGCGACGATTTTTTCTGTCTGACAAATTTATAATTTCACCATTTGCCAACGGACCATTTGGAATAAATACGGCCTGGTTATCAAATGTATGTAATTCAGTTGTAAAAATCATAATTTTTTTAACTGTGCCGGTTCGCCCAGATGCCGTTTGAATCACATCACCGACCTTGAACGGTTTTAAAAACAAAATAATTATACCACCGGCAAAATTCTGGAAAGTCCCAGACAATGCCATACCGACCGCCAATGCACCGGCACCCAACACCGCCACAATTGATGTCATTTGCACACCGACAGTTGTCAGGACTATGATAATCACAAAAATACGCGCCAATATATTTATGAATGAAGAAATGAACGACACCAACGACGGTTCCAATCCGCGTCGTTCCATCGCAAATTTAACAGAACGGGTTATACGTTTTGCAATCCACATACCCACCCACAAAATTGCAACCGCCGCAATCAAACGCAGACAAAAATCCACCGCACCACCCAATAATCCATTGATTAAATCATGCCATTGCTCCGCGGTCTTTGGTTGTGTCAAAGACTGTTGGACTTCTGCCATATGTTGCAAATCATTTTGAATATTTGCGGTGACAACTTCGTTCATATTATCCATAATTCAACCTAACCTTTATTACATTTGAATATCTTCACATTTTTCAACCGGATCTGATTCCTTGCAACTGGTTTCATTCTTTGCACCAATTCCCAAAAAACCACTGGTCGAAGACGAAGAACAACTTTTTGTCACAGTTGATGTACAATAATGGCAATTACGTGTTTCGCGATTAAATATCGCCCACATTTCACGTGTACCACTGCCCGTAGACATCTTTACCTTTTGACCACCCAATCCTGTAAATGATCTCACTGCTTCACTGAACTTAGAAGCACCAGCCGTAGTATCCAAACTGGATTCTGTTCCTGTCGCACTGGAACCACGACCACCCTTGGCCAGCATACTGTTATTCAAACCTGCACCAACATCATAACTGATTGCATATGGTGGTGTTAATTCAACATCAGCATTGGTTGAACCACCAATACCCGCCCCCCCAGTCACAGGAATCATTTGACACATATACTGTGCAATATCTGTTGACGCATTTTTGGTTGCATCGGCAACAGCCGCGGTGAATTTTTTATTGTAATTATCTTGGGCTTGCCGCAGTGCCGCCATAGCAATTTGCATTTTAACTTGGTTCAACAAATTAGGGAAACGCGCTGTTGTTTTTTCGCCTTTTTTACCCGTGATTTGTTCCAAATTGCGCCCAGTGATGCAATATTGAATCTTGGGGTCTTGTTCAATCATTTCAATTGTACGATTGATTGTCCCCGCAATATTATTCAATTCTTCTTCGATTGTTGGGATAATTGCATCTGCATCTGGTTCGTTTGAAAACTTTTCATTCACACGCGCGATATAATCTGCAACACCAATTTCACCCGGTCCCAATTTATCTTCACCATCTTTTGTATTACCAGATGCGTCACCCATTTTAATCGAACCGAATGAAATCATACCTGTCACACGATAAATATTACCGTCTTTTTGCGAACGCAACGAACCAGTTCCAATAACTTCGTCCGCCGCAAATTTATTGCAATCGGTTGTTGAACCGCAAACCTCGGTCATTTTTTCGGTCACCAAGTTTTGACATGTTTCCAGCGCTGCATTATCAATATTCAAATACAATCCCATCAACATAGAATCCAAATCACTCATCGAGAATTTTGGATTTGCCTGTTTGCAAACGACCAATTTATCGATTGGGCAAATATCATGAATATATGCGTAATCCATACCTATACAATTTTGGAAATTTTCGCCGCAACGATTTTCATCGGTAAAGCAATCTTTAACCTCGGCGGTACATGCATCAACACGCATAGCCGCCAATTTATCTTTGACATAAGCCCAAATCTGGGGTTCCATACGTTCGCATGGGTCAATTTCAACCTTGCAGAAACTGCGTGCCATATCAGGACGCGCCAAACATGCGTCCATTGTATCCTTGCCTTTGCCAACAATATCATCTTTACATGCCTTTTGAATACAATTAGAAATGTCAGTCAGGCAAGATTGACGTTTTTTAGATTCTATTTTGCTTTCTGCCAATTTAATTGTTGGTGCGGCTTCGCGTAAAAAGTCGTTCCAAACATTATCACGCACCGCGACACATTGATCCAACACGCGTTCACAAATATAACGTTTGGATTCCAAAATTTCCATCGTAGAATCGGTTATATCATACGTGACTGTTTTTTTGACTTTTGTTTTGGCTGTGCTGACCGCCGCATTATTTTGCATATTTTCCCCCGCGACCGTAAATACACAGTTTTCCCAATCTTTGCCGCATGCATCTGCACCTTGCATACATTTTTTATATTCAACCATACATTCGCCACGATCGTATTTATTCGCCGAATCCAAGGATTCTTTTAATGCGCTACGGACCGCCGCATTTGCAGAATTCATAGCTGTTTTTGCCTCGGCCTCTTTTTTTACAATACTGTTTTCAAATCCTTTACAATCAGACACAATTTGACGCGAATACATTTGTTTTAATAATTTAACATCTGTGCTGCATGTATCCATATCAATCTGTGAACGACATAATTCGTCAGCCGCCGCAAACAAAGCATCACCTGTTTTATCAGCAATCGATTCCATTGAATCAAAAACATCGTCATCATCACCCAATGTATCGTCCCACATTGCCAACAAAGATTTACGTTTTTCCGCCGCAGATTTTATGTCTTTTGCAACATCGCCAGTTTTTTTATCGTATGTGCGTGTGCCATTGAAAATAATATCTGCATTTGCACCCGCCTGAACACGTTCAACTTCTTCGGTTTGCAATCTGTCGGCTTCGGTCAAAGTATCTTTGATTTTTTCTAAACGCGCCTCGTATCCAGCATTTTTATCACTGCATGCGCAAGACCCACCGTCTTCGTTATCCAAAATACAGAATTGATCCATACACCCATAATACGCATCATAACATTCTTGGTTATACAAACCCGCAGCGGTTGTTTTTGCGCGAACCTTGGTTCCTTGTTGAATTGCAGATTGTTTTCCCGACGATTGTGTTGCACAATACCCAGGCATCGCCACAGTACATATCGCAATTAACAATCCAAATCGCAAAAATAATTTTGTTTTCATATCTCTCTCCATCTATGAAAATTATTGTAATTCGTCTAATTCTTCTTGGGTCACACCGGCGATATTAATATCTTCGCACGATTCTAATTCTTGGCAGAATTCTTCTTCGCCCCCAGATATCGCCCCCATCACACCGGCACCAATACCACCAACAACCGCACCAATCGCCGTTCCCCAACCAGGACTGACCATTGTTCCAGCCGACGCACCTGCCGCCAAACCGCCCGCCGCAGATTTCAATGCAGATGTAGATTTCTTTTCACCACCTTTTTCACAAACGCGTTGCATACGACACACATGACAGCTTTGCAAACTTGGTTCGTATGTTGCACTGCGGATATATGAATAACTACCTTCTTTGTCAGGCTCTTGTTCTTGTTGGAACTTTTTCATACAATATTTACGATTTCTATCTGTTTCTTCTTTGATTTTCAATTCGTTCATAACCGATGCCAATTCACGATCCGCGCGTGCGCGTGCATTGGTATATGCAATCATTTTAGCAGTCATATTAATACTGTCTTGCATACCTGTTTTATCTTTAACTTTCTTTGGATTTTTTCCATAAACATCTTGGCATGCAGACAAAGTCAAATCTTTACTAAAATCTGCAAAGAATTCATCAACCGCCGTATTGGCCGCACTTTCTGCATTTGCCAATATTTTTTTACCCTCTGCCGAATTCAAATCAACCCACTTATCAACCGCCGGCAACAGTTTAGACACCGGGATACATGCCATATCTGTTCCGCAAACAGCGGTTAATTTTTCCGCAAATTGATTGATACAACCTGTCAATAACTGATAATCCATATGCAACATCGCAGACGACACCAACACATCATATTGTGTTGCGCCTTTGCAAGACGGGAACATAGATTGAGGACACAATTTCGCAATTTCTGTTGGATTTCTACCAACACATTCCGGTTTTGTAAAATCTGTTCCACATTTATCTTTCAAACAAGCATCTAAATCGTTTTCACAGAATTTTGTTTGCAAATATCCCAATTTATCATTTATAACTGTTTGCAATCCTGGTATTTTGTCATTGCATTCTGTAATAATTGGGCAAATTCCCGCGGCAACATTAACATCTGTCAAACACGCAGAATTCGTAGATGTTGAACAACCTTCTTCCAAACAGTTTTGGATTTTTGCCAAACATGTTGCGCGTTCATTTTTATCAGCATACTTTGCCGCATCTTTTAACACCGCAACAGATTCTTCTTGCCAATCTTTTAAAACATCATCACGCACCGCCATACATTGATCCAACACATCTTCGCATGCGTGCGAACGACGGGTCAGCAAACCTTCGTCCAAACAATTTTCAAAATTCACACCACAACCACCCTTGTCAGCGATACAAGAACGAAACACCAACAAACATTCACCGCGGTTATATTTATTTGTGGTATTTAACATTTCCAAACGCGCAGAACGAACCGCCGCCTCGGCCGTCTTTTTATTCATTTCTGCTTCGCGTTTTTGGTCATTTAAATATGTTCCAAACGCCTTGCAATCATTAACAATCATACGACTGTATAAAGTTTCTTCGGCCTTGGCCTTGGCACCACACGCCGCCAATTCAGCTTTGCACGCATCTGCCGCCATTGCATACAGATTTTGACCAATATCCATATCTTCGCCAACATCTGTATCGTCATCAGTTCCACTATTCAACCAGGCTGAAAAATCCAATCCTGATTTCAAAGAACTTTTTTTTGCCGCATCAGACGAACCAAAAACCAACTTTGCCTTGGCACCTAATTTTTCGCGTTCAACACCTGTCGTATATAAATCATCTGCCTCGCCTTGAATTTTTTGAATTTGTTGAATTAAACTTTTAGACCGTTCAATATTATCACTGCACGCACAACGCGAACCCTCGGTTTCGTCCAGCAAACAAAAATCGTCCATACATTCTCTATACGCATCACGACAATTTTCCGCCGCCACAGTTGCTTTTTTTGTTTCAGTTGCCACGACAACTTCTTCTTCGTCTTCTTCGACAACATCTGTATCATTTGTGGCTGATGAATTTGATGCAACACTTGCACCACTGCGTTGTTCCACGACCGGCGCCGCCGCCACTTTTTTGGTCACAATATTACTGACCGCCGACATACGCGCCCCCGATGCAGAATTGGTTCGTGTCATACCGACACGCGCGCTATTTCCACCGGTTGCAGCCCACGCCGCAATCGGCAAAAAACATAATACCAGTGCAAGATTTTTTATTTTCATATCTCTCTCCACTTAAACTATAATCAAGTATAATTTTATCAAAAAAAACATATTGTTTCAAGCGATAGTAAAAAAAATCTTGATATTTTAGTGTTCTGGCTTTATTATTACCGCGATAAAACAAAAGGATTTATTTTATGGCAAAAGATGACGTTATTGTTTTCACTGGCACAGTCACCGACAAATTACCAAACACAATGTTTCGTGTTATGTTGGACAACGGCCATGAAATCATTGCAACTGTTTGCGGGAAAATGCGTAAAAATCGCATTTGGGTCAATGTTGGAAAAAAGGTCCGCGTTGAAATGACCCCATATGATTTAGACAAAGGTCGCATCACATTTATCGAACGCAACAGTGCGACACCTGACACACCAAACGCATAACGCAAATTTATTCTGTTATTCAATGCACCATGCGGTGCATTTTTTGTTTTTATTTACCACCATTTTTTGATATCATATAGTATATATGTTCAAGAAGGGATTTTTATATTTTGTTTTATCATGCTGTGTCTGCATTGGTGTTGCCAATGCGGCTGAACGGTCTGCATCGTCACCAACACGCACACCAACAAACACAAAAACCCAATCTGTTTCACGTTCGACTGTATCTGTGCGCACCCGCGACACATCACACCAACAAACTGGCGGACAACGTTCTGCAATATCTATATCGCGCCCACAAACAACAAATGCACGCAGCACAAAGAACATAGCAACACGCACACCACAACGCACAGTCATATCATCGCGTTCTGGATTATTATACACACCAATAAGAAATAAAAGTATTGTTGGTCGCGTGGCATCAATTGTACCGACAAATTCTGCAACAAATAATGACAGTGCATTTGGCGCAGATTATACAACATGCCGCGACGCATACTTTACCTGCATGGACCAGTTTTGTGCATCAATGGACGACACATACCGCCGTTGTATTTGTTCGTCCAGATTAAATGAAATCAAACAAAAACAATCTGCCCTATCGCAAAGCACAGATTCATTAACCGCATTTCATGATTTAAATATGGACATAATAAAAAAATCAGCAGGCGAAGTTGCCGCAATGACATCTGCAACGGTTGGCGAACAAACGGCGGCGGCAACACGTGACAATTCGCAATCTGCCCAAACACTCAGCACAATCAGTGATGTTTTAGCCCAGGCAAAAAATAAATCATTATCAACGGCTGGCACATTGGACGCCGGCGGCGACATAAAATCAATATGGACAACCACAGATTTGGCATCGGGCGCAAACATTGCAAACCTGACAGGCGAAACATTGTATAACGCGGTAAATGCACAATGTTCAAACATGGTGGCTGAAAAATGTCCTGAATCCAGTTTAAACATGATAATATCTGCATACGGAATGTATATAGAAAACGATTGTTCTAATCTGGCGACAAATTTGGCAAAACAAAAAAACACCGCCAACAGTGCAATTCGTGAAACAGGTCGTGAAATGGGCACGGCACGTTTGGAAAATTACGATGCGCACAATTCATTATCAATCAACGAATGTATTGCATCTGTCCGTCAAGACCTGACGGCGAATACGGCGTGCGGACCTGACTTTGTGCATTGTTTGGACATCACAGGATTATATTTAAACATTGATTCTGGGGAACCGATATACAGTCCAAACTTTTATAACCTGGCGAATCAAATATCATTATCAGGGAATATATTAAACAATCAAACAAACCACATGATTGTAAATACATTAAACACAAAAAAAGTTTTTGCAGAAAAATCTTTGGATAAATGTCGTGATTTATCTGGCGACATATGGGACGAATTCATGCGCCAGGCGATTATAGAAATCCATCAAAAACAGCAAGAAAAAATTCGTACTGTTCGCACAGAATGTTTGGGTGTTGTAAATGATTGTTATGACACACAAACAAATCAACTAAAAGATTTCAGTAATATAGGCGACAAAACATTATTGGGTTTAAACATGGAAACCGTCGAAGATTTATGTCGTGAAAAATTAGACACATGCAGCAACCTTTACGGTGGCGGACCAAATGGATTGACGGCATTGGTAAATGCAATGCACGACATTGTCAGTCAAAGAATTGTCGCCGAATGTCAAAATCTGTTGCAAGATTTTGGAAATAATTTATGCGCGGTTCAATCAACGGATACATTACATACATATCCATACACATGTCGCGTATATTCACCTGGGGACCAACGATATGCCACGATTGCGAAATGCAACGACACATCATCAATAGACACACAAACCTGTGGTGCTGATTATGCAAACAGTTTATATCAACGTTTTGTAAATTATGCGATGCAGGTTTGTATTCGTCCATCTGAATATGAAACATTGGCAAACAATGTTCCAACCGCTGTATTACAAGACATCAATATAGTTATGGACAAAATGCGTATTGCAATGGGCACAGAATTATCGCGCGAATGCGAACGTTTGGGTGGCATATGGGTATCAAACGCATATAACAGCACATCAGATACATCGATTGAATTATTGGAACAATTCTATACTGAAACAGGTGCAAATAAAAGTTGGGGTTATTGCAAATCACCAATAATAACACCTGCGACATATACAATAACATTTGATTTACAAAACAGCGGCAACAACAATTATACTGCCGAAATAAAACAAGGCACAAAAATCACCATTACCCCACCAACAGACACAAGCTGTAGTTTTAAAGGATATTACACAGAACCGAACGGTGGCGGCACACAATATTTTGATGCATACGGAAACGCAACGCGTGCATGGGACATTACATCAAACACAACATTGTATGCATTTTGCACATATACCGTAACACTTAACCGTAATGGTGGGCAAAATGGTCCAACAAGTGTCATTGTATCATACGGTATGAACATGCCTACACTAAGCACACTTCCCACACAACCAGGTTATACATTTGAAGGATTTTTTGATGCCGCATCTGATGGCAAAAAATATTACAACGCAGACGGTACATCTGCAAACAAATGGGACAAACAAACCACAAACACAACATTGTATGCACACTGGGAAGCTAACTCCTCGGGCAGCTAACAACATATTCCACATGCAAACCGGCGGTTTGCGAACACAAAAAAACAATCAACATAATTTTTTGTTGCGAATACAAAAACAAATTTTATATACTAAAACACAGAATACAACGGGGGTTGTATTCGGGGCCTTAGAAAAGCCTTAAGAATGGTCGGTGCACGACCTGTATCGTTATCCCAAAAAAACCTAAAAAGGTCGATTCGGTCTTTATGACCACGTGATAACTATTCTGTGTTTTGCACCGTCACTATATAAAATCGACGGTGCAAAATTTTTTTTGGCGCGATTTTATATTTCCCAAATGATTTTAACCCTGCGTTTTTTGGCGGGGTGTCTGCGCTTAGCGATATGCGCGGGATCATTACCATTCTTGATTTTTCTAGCACCCCGACCGCTTCTGTTTTTATTCAGCGGTATTTTTTGTGTTTTTTTAAAACACAAAAAATCACGCACACACCAAAAAGCCAAAAGGGGAGAAAAATGAAAAAAATATTATGCGCATTGTTGGGAATGATGTTCGCGATACCGGGTTGGGCAGAAAACGAATCTTATACAAATTTATTAGACAACAATACTTTTTTATATGGCTATCATTATGGACCATCCACTGGTAATCTTGAAAAATATTCCGGTAGAACAGCCACACAACCTATTAGTGTTAAAGACATAGATAGCATATCTATCCGTTTTTCAACAAACAAAAATCAAGTTCAAACAGCTTTTATAGCATATGATGAAAACGGAGCAATGCAACAAAGAAACACGACATCTTTGGGCATGGGAATAACAGAAGGAACTTATGATGTGTCACAATATGATAAAGTTGCTTTTTTTTGGTGGAATACTGATGCTTCGGTTGGACAACCTGGGGCAATTACAAATGTAATGGTCGTCAAAGGCTCAACCCCACAAGATTATACACCGTATTTATACCCAATCAAAATTGCGACGACCGCATATAATTCGGCGCGGTTTAGCCCGGTGGTGACTGAATTGAACGATACGATTGCGACAATACGGTCGGTGGTCACGAATACTATTAATCAGACCAAAGCCATTGCGGATTTGCAGGCAACCAAACAAACCCGCCCGGACGAGAACTGCCCCGCCGGCAAAAAGTGCCTACTCGTCGAGGACGCCAGCGGTGTTCCCCATTGGTATGAAATTGTGGAAAAATATTCCCGCCTGCCAGACGGTTATACGGAATTGGAGTATATAACATTTAATGGAACCCAAGAGTTAGATACTGGTTTTACACCAAACCAAGATACACGTATTGAATCAAAAATTTATGGGGCCACAAATGCTAATATGTGGATTTATGGAACAGGTG
>ODAI013858414.1_pt1 | contig 10355 bp, 8 predicted proteins | sample 1539321 | NCBI WGS metagenome assembly ODAI01 (sample SAMN02144231, study PRJEB22623) | gut metagenome | biome: sheep rumen | host: Ovis aries | place: New Zealand | reverse complement strand
GATGCGGGAGCAGATCCCCGTAGTTGATCTCCGCGAAGTTGACCCATGCGGGTGAGCAGGAGGTGATCATCGGAAGCACGCCGCCGTTCTTGATGCGGCCAAGCAGCTCGTGCGCTTCTTCCATGATGGTCAGGTCTGCGCTGTAGTTGGTGTCGAAGACTTTCTTGAAGCCAAGTCTGCGGAGGGCGGCGACCATCTGACCGGTGACCGGAGTGCCGACCTTCATGCCGAACTCTTCGCCGAGGGCAGCTCTGACTGCCGGAGCCGTCTGTACGACGACATACTTGCCGGCCGCCATCGCGGCGTCGACCTTGGAGATCTCGGATTTTTCCATCAGGGCGCCGGTCGGGCACACGCTGACGCACTGTCCGCAGAGGATGCAGGGCGAATCCGCCAGAGAACGGTTCTCAGCCGGGGCAACGATGGTGTTGAAGCCTCTCTTCTCGAAGCCGAGGACGGACTGGCCGTGGGCGCTCTTGCAGCGCTCGATGCAGCGTCCGCAGAGGACGCACTTGGACGTGTCGCGGATGATGGACGGCGTCACCTCATCGATGAAGGTGGGCGTCTTCTCGCCGGCGAACATATCTTCCCTGGCGCCCGTCGCCTTCGCGACGTAGAGCAGCTCGCAGTACTCGTTCTTGTCGCACTGCTGGCACTTCATGGAATGGTTGGAGAGCAGCAGCTCGACGGAGGCGCGGCGCGCAGCCGTGGCCTTCGGCGAGGAGATGGTGATCTCCATACCCTCGTTGACCGGATATACGCAGGAAGCCACAAGGCCTCTCGCGCCCTTTACTTCAACCAGACATACACGGCAGGAACCCTGAGAGCACTCTCCGTGATTGTAGGTACAAAGCGACGGAATCTGATAACCACAGCGCTTCGCCGCTTCGAGAATGGTCAGTCCCTCATCTACCTGATAAGGGATGCCTTCGATTTTAATATTGATTTTTCCCATTTCGCCCTCCTGTCACTCCTTCGTGATCGCGCCAAACTTGCAGGATGCAATACACATGCCGCACTTGATGCACTTGGACTGATCGATCACGAACGGCTCCTTGCGAACAACGCCGGAGATCGCGCCGACCGGACACTTTCTGGAACACAGACTGCACATCTTGCACTTGTCCGGATCGATCTTGTACTGCATCAGGTTCTTGCAGACATGAGCCGGGCACTTCTTATCGACGATGTGCGCAATATACTCGTCGCGGAAATTCCGCAGAGTGGAGAGAACGGGGTTCGCAGCCGTCTGGCCGAGCGCGCACAGAGAACCGGTCTGGATGGTCGTGCAGATCTCTTCCAGCTCTTCCAGATCCTTCATGGTAGCCTTGCCGTCCGTGATCTTCGTCAGATACTCAAGGATACGGCGCGTACCGATACGGCACGGTGAGCACTTACCGCAGGACTCGTCGCAGATGAAGCCCATGTAGAACTTCGCCACGTCGACCATGCAGTTGTCCTCATCCATGACGATGGCGCCGCCGGAGCCCATCATGGAGCCTCTGGCTACGAGGGTATCGAAATCGATCTCCGCGTCCAGATCCTTCTCCGTCAGGCAGCCGCCGGAAGGTCCGCCGGTCTGGATGGCCTTGAACTTCTTGCCGTTCGGGATGCCGCCGCCGATATCATAGATCAGCTCGCGGAGCGTGGTGCCCATCGGGACCTCGACCAGACCAACGTTGTTGATCTTGCCGCCGAGCGCGAACACCTTCGTGCCCTTGGATCTTTCCGTACCGATGGAAGCGTACTTCGCAGCGCCCTCTCTGAGGATGTAGGGGATGCTGGCCAGCGTCTCAACGTTGTTGACGACGGTGGGACGATCCCACAGACCCTTGACTGCCGGGAAAGGCGGACGGGGCCTGGGCATACCGCGCTGACCCTGGATGGAGTTCAGCAGGGCAGTCTCTTCACCGCAGACGAACGCGCCGGCGCCGAGACGGATATGTACATGGAAGCTGAAATCCGTGCCCAGGATGTTGTCGCCCAGAAGACCGAGCTCTTCAGCCTGCTTGATGGCAAGGTTCAGACGGTTGACGGCGATCGGGTACTCCGCACGTACGTAGAAGTAGCCGTTCTGCGCGCCGATCGCATAGCCGGCGATGGCCATACCTTCGATGACGGCCAGCGGATTGCCTTCCAGGATGGATCTGTCCATGAATGCGCCGGGGTCGCCCTCGTCACCGTTACATACGACATACTTGTCGCCGCCGCCGTTCATGGCGAACATCCACTTTCTGCCGGTCGGGAAACCGGCGCCGCCTCTGCCGCGGATACCCGCGTCGAGGACTTCCTGCACGACATCCTTGCGCTCCATCTTCAGGGCGCGGGCAAGGCCCTTCCAGGCGTCGAGGCCCAGGGCTTCCCGGATGTCTTCCGGATTGATCTGGCCGCAGCCGTGCAGCGCGATTCTCTTCTGCTTCTTGTAGAAGTTGATCTCGTCCTGCTTCGCGATCTTTTCCTGCGTTGCGGGATCGACATAGAGCAGACGCTCAATGATCTCGCCGCCGATGATATCCTTCTCGATGATCTCTTCCACGTCCTCGATCTTGACCAGACGATACAGGGTATCTTCCGGATAGATCTTTACGAACGGACCCTGGGAGCAGAAACCGAAGAAGCCGACCTTGTTGGCCGTGACTTTGTCTTCAAGGCCTTTTTCTTTGATCAGCTCCTCGATCTTGCCGAGGATATCCATGGAATTGGAGGAAATACAGCCGGTACCGCCGCAGACCACGATGGCCCTCTTGCCGTCCGCCCCGCTGAATTTTTCTTTCAGACATGCACCACAGCCGGCAGCCGCGGTACTGAGGTCTTCAAAACTTCTAATCTGTTCCATATTCCCTTAGCTCCTTTCAACCTGCCATTTTGCGGTATTCGTCGATGATGCCCGGAACATCCGAGACACTCAGCTTGGGATAGACCTTACCGTTGATGGATACGGCCGGCGCAATGCCGCACGCACCGATGCAGCGAAGAGCATCCAGCGTGAACAGTCCGTCCTCGGAGGTCTGGCCGGGCTCGATGCCCAGTTCCTCAGAGAACTTGTCGATTACCTGCTGCGCGCCCTTGACGTAGCATGCGGTTCCCAGACAGCAGCCGATGATATATTTGCCCTTGGGCTGCAGTGAGAAGAAGGAATAGAATGTGACCACTCCGTAGATCTCGGCTACGGAGATACCCGTCTTTTCGGAGACGATCTCCTGCACATCCAGCGGAATATAGCCATATTCCTTCTGAATATCGGAGAGGATCATCATCAGCGGAGTCCTCTCATCTACGTAGCGGTCACAGATCTCCAGGATCTGTTTTCTCGCTTCACTTGTGATTGATGACATAAATCTTCCTCCCGGCCCCCTCGGGGCCAAAACTCCCGGAGAACTTCTTCTCCGGTATTAAAGAGTTGATCAGCAGTACATGCTCTGATGCCGGCACCTCCGCGCCCGCACGGCGTCACCTCCTCCTGTACCAGTATTCAGATTTTCTTACATACGTATATTATCTTCAGACATAGAATGTTAATAATATAGCATATATAAAAGAATTATATAACATCTGGGAAGAATATACAAACATAACTTCCTATAATTTATATCATTTTGGTTAGTATTCACTAACTTCCGGATCTCCGCACAGCTCTGCAGCGAAGTCCATCAGCGCAGCCAGGTCAAACACGCAGGTATCCGCGGCGTTTCCCTCCGCCAGGATGGTAAGGTCTTCACCGGAAGCATATTCCACATACAGGGAGTACCCCGGCACATCCACATTGTTTGCCTTGTGATACCCGTTCAGCGCCGGGATGCCCAGGTCCCGGATGAGTCCGGCCAGCGCCCTGCGCATCTCCTCCCCGGCCTCTCCCCGGTCGTCGAAGATAATATAGGAATTGCCCATGCCCCGCACGGACCAGACATAGCCGTCCCCATCGGGCTCCACCGAAAAGTTCCAGCTTCCCGAGTCGCTGCCGAACCGGACGCCGTAGTCACGACCCGGTGCAGCCGTATAGGTCAGGGAAAAGTATTCGATCTCGTCCGAGCTGATCTCTTTCGGCGCGTCCTCATCCGAGTAGTCCGTGATCTCCCGCTCCTTCTCCAGCTGATCCTCACGGACGAACCGGTAGGTCTCGGAGGGGCCGTCCATCACCATCGGATATCCCTCCAGCGAGCCGTCCTGCCTGATCGTCAGCGGGGAAAGGATACCGAAGGAGCCCTCCTCCACGCTCTCGATCTCGGTGCGGTATCCCCTGTCTGCAATGCGGATCTTCCAGGTATCGGTATAGTCTTCTGTCCAGCCGTAGGAGGCGGTAAGGGTATCCCCCTCAAACAAAAGGTTCATTCTGCCGCTGACCTCGAACCATTCTCCCTGAAGCTGTTCCACCGTCTCATCCTTTCCGGATGTCCTGCCGGCTGTCCCTGCACCGAAGACCGCAGCCGGCATCGCAGATACATGCGGCGTCTGTCCTGCCCCGAAGCACGATCCTGCCGGTACAAGTACCGCCGCGGCCGCTGCCAGGACTGCCATCATCCCCAGGTTTCTCATCACTCACCTCCTGTCTCTGTCGATAAACTCCAGCGCGACGATCGTGCCCAGCGCGCACACAACGCCGATGAGCACGAGGGACATCCAGCAGTTGATGACGTTCGCTTTTGTCCTGGCATATGCTTCCGTCTGCGCGCCTATGCGTCCTTTTTCCGTGAGCGCATGCTTGACTGTGTCCTCCCCGGCCAGCTCGAGCACCTCGCCGACCGTAACCCCGTAATGCATCTTTTCCTCAAGAAGAGGCGCAAGGGACGGGTCCTCGAGGGCCGCCTCCAGCACCTGTCTCACCGTCACGCCGTCCGCCGCCTCGGCGTCAAGCACCTTCGCCGCCGCCCCGTCCTGCCTTTCGGTAAAACCGGCGATCAGTTCGGCCGGTATGACATTCCCCTCGATCTCCACATTCTTCATCCGCCGCAGGCTTGCCCATCCGCTCATCATCGGCAGGGAATTGTAGTCCGACTGGGCGGCGATGCACTGCATCCCGTACCCGGAAACGGTCAGGTCCGTGAGGAAGGAGAGCCGTTCGGGGACGCTGAAGATGCCGCCCGAAAAGACCAGCTGGAAGATCAGCAGGAAGGGCATCACCGTCATGGCCGTGGTCGTCGTGTGCACCAGGCTTGAGACAAAGAGGGCCAGGATATCCGAACTGTAGGTGATCAGAAAGATGGTGATGCCGAGGTCCAGGACCAGATGGTTCGTCATAAAGCCTTCTCGAGGGATCTTCACACCGGCCACGCTGATGATGTAGAGGGTGATCGCGGTCTGGGCCAGGCAGAGCACCGCCTGGAAGAGCAGATGCGCGCAGACATAAGACGTCACATGCATGCCGGAGCGGTGCTCCCGCTTGATGATGCTCCTCTCCCGGCAGATCACCTGGATCGAATTGAAGAACCCGTTCCAGATGGAGACGCAGGTGAGAGCCAGCGCACCCTTTAAGGTCCCCTCCATCGTGATAAAAAAGTCGCCGCGCACCACAAGGCTCACCATGCCGGCGATGATCGCCGCCATCGGCAGCACCTTCCAGTCATTCTGAAAAATGAAGATGCGCGTAAATTTCCCCAGATAGATCAGCATCTGCGCCGACCTGCTGCGGGGACGAAGCTCAATTCCTTTATTTTCTGCCGCTTCCTGTGCCATATCTCCCCCCAGTCTCAGCTGCGCTGATAGTCAACATACTCTGAAATATAGTCATCCGCTCTGCCTTCTCCGCCTTCCTCCTCGCGGCAGACGCACATGACGATCTCTTCCATCCTCTCCCTGCCGAAGAACTTCCTGGCCTCCTCGATGGTGCCGTAGAAGGCAAGGCGTCCGGTACGGTTCGCGTCCTTGGCCAGCACGATCACGTCGTCAAACAGGTCGATCACCCGGTCCGGCGTATGGGTGATCACGATCACGATCTTGCCCTGGTCGGCGATCCTGCGCAGCCGGTTCATCAGCTCCCGCGCCATCACGCCGTCAAGGCCGGAATCCGGCTCGTCCAGGATAAAGAGCGACGGGTTCGAGATGAACTCCATGGCGATGGAGAGCCGCTTGCGCTGCCCGCCGGAGAGCTTGTCGACCAGGCTGTCCTGCACCGGGCGAAGACCGAACATCTTCATCACCTCGTCCACCCGCTCCCTTCTCTCCTTCTGGTCAAAGTCCATGGGAAGCCGCAGCGCCGCTGCGTCGGTCAGGGTGCGCAGGACGGTATCGCTGCCCCGCATCAGGTCCTGCTGGGGCACGAAGCCGACCTTGTATTTCATTTTTTTGTATTCTTTATACACATTGCTGCCGTTGAGCACGATCTGCGCGTCGGCCTTTTCGTAGCCGTTGACCGCGTTCAGGAAGGTCGTCTTCCCGGCGCCGGAGCCGCCCAGCAGCAGGACCATCCTGCCCGGCTTGATGTACATGTGGATATCCCGCAGCAGATATTTTTTCCCGAAAAAGCTGCGCACGATGCGCTCCCGGATATCCACGGTCAGGCCCTCGTCAAGGCCGCGGGCGCTGCCGTCAAAGTATTTTTCTTCCACATCGGCAAAGTCGCTGATGAGCCAGCGCGGTGCAAAGCGTTTGCTCCAGCCCCAGACGGCGGAGCAGATTCCCTGGAAAAAGACCCAGAGCACCACCCAGATCTTTCTGCGGTTAAAGGCCAGGGCCAGGCCGTCAAAGACCCGGATCCAGTAGATCAGCATCCAGAGGGCGACAGCGAACTGCGCGGCCATCAGCGCGACCGGAAATCCCGTATTGCCCGGCGGAACGATCAGGATAAGGCCCTGCAGCACCGTGTTGATCACATCCGCCGCCGTCAGCACCCTGCCCTCCGGCTCTCTGCCGGCGCACCTGGCCAATGTATAGGTGCGGCGGAAGGGAACAAGGGCTTCCCATGGCTTCGCCCCGCATTTTTTGAAAATACCCCAGTACCCGAAAATGGTCAGAATCGCTTCCGGCACCGTAAAGATCCCGTACTCACCCAGCGTGAACAGCAAAAGCAGCCGCACGATCACCATACGAAACACCCCCCCCTTCGTCTTTGCCTGTTCTGCTTTTATTATGCCTTACCCTTGCCCAAAAAGCAATCCCGCACGGCGCCGGGCGCCGTGCGGGATCTGATTCTTCTCCTTATTCACTGAAGCTGTAATCCACATCGGGATAGGCCGTCACCCGGCACTGCGGGTACCGCTCCTTCACCTTCTCCTCGATCTGCCTGCACAGGCCCTCCGGGTCGGCGGTACCGAACTCGACGATCACGTCGAAGCGGATCTCCCCCTCCTTCAGGTAAAACCCGTGCACCTGCAGCACATGGGGAAAGCCCATGGCGATGGCAGTGATCTCTTCGCGTGCAAGCCGGGCCTCCTCGCTGCCCGTATTCATGGAATAGATTCCAATCGCCGTCAGCTGCACGCCGAGCTTCAGCCAGACCTTTTCCTCGATCCGCCTCGTCAGTTCGCTGATCTCGTCCGCCCTCATCCGCTCGTCCACCTCGATATGAAGAGCGCCGGTCACCCGGGTCGGCCCGTAGTCGTTGAACATCATGTCGTAGACGCCGCACACCTCGGGGAAGGATTCCACAGTCTGCCTGACCTGCCGCGCAAGATGGGCGTCCACTCTCTCCCCCAGCATCTCGGAGAAGGTCTGCTGCACCATGTCAAGGCCCGTCCGGATGATCACCAGGGAGATGACGGCGCCGAGCCAGGCCTCCAGGGAGACTCCGGTGAAGATAAAGATCAGCGCAGCCGCCAGGGTCGAGGCGGAGATGACCGCGTCCATCAGGGCGTCCTTGCCGGAACCCGTCAGGGTCTCCGAGTCTGTCCGCTTCCCCGCGTCGATCACGTATCTGCCCAGGGCGATCTTGACCAGCACGCAGACCCCGATGATGACCAGGGAGGTCACCGTGTAGGCGGGTTCCCGCGGATGCAGGATCTTCCTGACCGCCTCCGCGAAGGAGGAGAGCCCCGCCGACATCACGATGGCACCCAGAATCATGGCGCTCATGTATTCAATTCTGCCGTGACCGTAGGGATGCTCCCTGTCCGGCTTTTTCGCCGCGAGCAGCGTTCCCCCGATGGTGATCACGCTCGATCCCGCGTCCGTAATGTTGTTCACCGCGTCCAGGGTGACCGCGATGGACCGCGTGATGATGCCGACGCCCGCCTTGAACAGCGCCAGCAGAAGGTTTGCCGCGATGCCGAGCACACTGGTGCGCACGATCACGCTGTTTCTGCTTTTATCCATCATTTTCATGACCTTTGTGTGACTTTTTCAAAAGCGGACGATCATCTCGGTCCCCTTCCCCTCTTCGCTCAGGCATTCGATCCGCCCGCCCAGAAGGTCAAGGATCTTCCTGACGATGGAGAGGCCAAGGCCGTTCCCGCTCTTTTTGTGTGACTCCTCACACTGGTAGAACATCTCGAAAATGTGCTCCCGCTTCTCCTCCGGGATGCCGATTCCCTCGTCCTGGATGCTGACGGCAAAGCCGTCCGGGCCTGCCGTGCCCCGGATGTGGATGGTCGTGTCGGGCTCGGAGTATTTCATCGCGTTCTCGATCAGGTTGATCCAGACCTCCTGCAGAAGGTCGGCGTCCGTCATGGCCGTGATGGCCGGCAGCGCCAGGTCGAACCGGCGCCCGGGCTGGTTCTCCGCAAGCAGGATGACTGCCCTGCGGATCTGCTCATCCACGCGCACCCTGCGCTTTTTCGCCACGGTGCCCTGGTTGTCCAGGCGGGAGATCCGCAGCATGTTTTCGCTGAGTCTGGAGATGCGTCTTGCCTCGTCGTAGAGCAGCCGCAGATATTCGTTTCTCTCCTCCTCAGAGAGCCCCTTTTCCTGGAGCATCTCGGAGATACCCATGATCGCGGCCAACGGCGTCTTCATCTCGTGGGAGACATTGCTCACAAAATCCCTGCGCATGTGATCCATGCCGGACAGCTCCACGGCCAGGCGGTTCACGTTCCGCTGCAGTTCATCGAGCTCGTGCAGATACTGCGCTCCCTTCCGGTCGGTCTGGATCTCAGGTATCCGGGTATCGAACTGTCCCTCCGTGATCCGCACGACCGCGTCATTCGCGGTCTCCACCAGGCCGACAAAATGCCCGGCAACCTGATTGGTCACATAGATGCCGGTCGCCATGGTCAGCAGACAGGTGAAGACGCTCATCACGATGCCGACATGGGCCGTATACATCGCCTGATAAAACATATGGATCACGAAGACGCTGATCAGCAGCGAGATCAGACACGATGCCGTGATCGCGATGGCGGAGGTCGCTGCCGAGTACTTTCTCAGACGAAGCCGGTACTTTTTCTGCTGGTTTTTCACTGCCCGGACTCCCCCTCTCCATGCGGCGCCTGGCCGAAAACGGCCTTGTAGCCGAGTCCGCGCACCGTCACGATCTCAAAATCCGCGACGCCGCCGAACCGCCGGCGCAGCTTTTTGATGTGCGCGTCCACGTTCCGCTCGTCCGTATCCTTCTCCATCCCCCAGATCTCCTCCAGGAGCTCGAGCCGGGTAAAGACCTTGTTCGGGTTGTTCAGCAGCTTGAACAGCAGGTAGAACTCCTTGGGCGGAAGCTCGCTCACCGTACCCTTTACGGTCACGGTAAGCCCGGCGTAGTCCAGCATGGTCTCCCCGATCATGATCTGCTTCTTCGTTTCCAGCTGGGCGCGCCGCAGCAGCGCGTTCACCCGGAGCACCATCTCCCGCAGGTTCACGGGCTTGATCATGTAGTCGTCCGTCCCCGCCCGGAAGCCCTTCTCCATGTCCTCCATCTGGTTCTTCGCGGTGATCATCAGGATCGGCAGGGTAAAGCGCGAATCCCGCAGTAGCTTCGTCAGTTCGTAGCCGTCCACCCTGGGCATCATGATATCGCAGATGATCAGGTCGATGTGCTCCCTCTCCATCAGGTCGAGGGCTTCCTGCCCGTCAAAGACGGGAAAGGTCTTAAAATCCTCCCTCTCCAGCCTGGCACAGATCATGCGGTTAAGTACAGCGTCATCCTCCGCAACAAGAATATGAAACATGCGGAAACCTCCCATCCTGAAAAACGCCGGAAAGGCCAGAGTTTTGCACAAGGGCCCCGCCCGGCCGCCTGCGCGGCCTTGCGGGGCCCCCCACTCCTTAATTATTCAGGAGCTTATTTGTTGTAGTTGACGATCTTGCCGAAGTCGGGCTTCAGGGAAGCGCCGCCGATCAGGCCGCCGTCGATGTCGGGCTTCGCCAGAAGCTCGGCGCAGTTGCCCGCGTTCATGGAGCCCCCGTACTGGATGCGGATGGCTTCAGCGGTGGGGGCGTCGTAGGTGTGGCAGAGCAGCTCACGCATGGCCTTCCAGCCTTCCTCCTCCGGGTCG
>ODAI013657548.1_pt1 | contig 10355 bp, 13 predicted proteins | sample 1539321 | NCBI WGS metagenome assembly ODAI01 (sample SAMN02144231, study PRJEB22623) | gut metagenome | biome: sheep rumen | host: Ovis aries | place: New Zealand | reverse complement strand
TTAAATGAATTAGGTTTTGAATTGCCTTTTATGGTTAGTTTATCTAATAAGTTATCTTATTATGATTTATTGGATAAGGTTGTTTATGATATGGAAGATATGGTTGATTTATTATGGAAGTAAAGTTTAATGATGTATCTTTTTCTTATGGCGATAATAAAATATTTTCTAATTTTTCTTGTTCTATAAAGAGTGGTTTAATAAGTGGTATTATTGGTGCTTCTGGAAGTGGAAAGAGTACTATGCTTGATTTAATTGATGGATTAGTTGATTGTTCTAATGGATATGTTAGTATTGGTAGTTATAAGGTTAATGATAGTATAAGGAAAAGTATTGGTTATTTATTTCAATTTTCTGAGGATCAAATTTTTAATTCTAGTGTTTATAAGGAAATTGAGTTTGGCTTAAAGTGTTTTAAGTGTGATAATATTGATTCTAAGATTAGAGATTCTATTAAGTTGGTTGGATTTGATGAAAGTGTTTTGGCTATGAATCCATATAAACTTAGTAATGGAGAAAAGCGTAAGGTTGCGATTGCTTCTGTTTTAGCATATGATCCTGATATTTTAATTCTTGATGAGCCTACTGTTGGTCTTGATAATATTAGTAAGAATAGTTTAATGAAATTATTGAAGGATTTGAAGAAATCGGGTAAAACGATTATAATTGTTAGTCATGATATTAATTTTATACATAAGTTTGTTGATTATATTTATTTGATTAAGAATGGTAAAATTTTTTTAGAGGGAAATAAGTATGATGTTTTATCTAATGAAGAGGCAATGACTGAGTGTGGTTTAGTTGTTCCTAGTCTTTTGCATTTTTCTAATTTGGTTTATGATAAGAAAGGTGTTAAAATTGGATATAGAGATGAGATAAATGATTTAATAAAGGATGTGTATAGATATGCGAAATGGTAGTTTTTCTAGGTATTATAATACCAATTCTATTATTCATATGATTAATCCTTTGTGTAAGATTTTAGCTTTGATAATTTTTGTTATTATGACAATGGTTGGGTCTTGCGTTAGAGTTATGTGTGGTTTATCTATCATATTGTTGTTTTTAATGGTTTTATCTTTGGTTCCTTTGAAGAAGTATTTATTATCTATTTATAGTATGAAGTTCTTGTTTTTAGTTGTTTTTATTATAAATTTATTGTTTGGTGTAAGTGTTTATAATAGTTTTATTATGATATGTCGTATTTGTCTTGTTGTTTTATATTCCTCTTTGTTGCTTTATACTACTACTACTAATGAGTTAGCTTTAGGTTTTTCTTCTCTTTTAAGACCATTAGGTGTTTTTGGTTTTCCTGTTTCTAAGGTTTCTATGGCTATTGCTTTGTCTTTGAATTTTGTACCTATTTTATTTATGGAATCTAGCAAGATTATTAAAAGTCAAACAAGTCGTGGTTTTAATTATAAGAATGGTTCTTTTAAGGATAAAATTATTGGTTTAAAGAGTGTTGTCATTCCTATGTTTGTTCTTTCTATGAAACGTGCGGATAGTGTGAGTGATGCGATGGAGGTTAAACAGTTTTGTTTTAATTCTAATCGCAGTAGTATTAAGGGTGTTAGATGGCATATTAGTGATTTTTATATGATTGGTTGTCATTTACTTGTTTTGGTTTTTGTTTTGATTAAAGAGGTGGTATTGTGAGGTATTTAGTTTCTATTGCTTATGATGGCTCTAAGTATAATGGGTATCAGAAGCAAGTTCAAGGTAATACTATTCAGGATAAGTTGGAAGAGGTATTAACTACTATTAATGATAAAAAGCATGTAAGTGTTAGTGCTTCTGGCAGAACTGATAGTGGGGTTCATGCTTTGAATCAGAAGGCTCATTTTGATTTAAAGATTAAGATTACTCCTGATAGTTTGAAGAAGGCTATGAATAGTTTATTGCCTAAGGATATTTATGTTAGGGATTGCGTCAGTGTTTCTGATGATTTCCATGCAAGATTTGATGTTAAGGCCAAGGAATATATTTATAAAATAAATATGGGTGAATATGATCCTATTTCTAAAGATTATATTTTTCAGTATTGCAAAAAATTGGATGTTGTTGAGATGGAGAGAGCTTTGAAGTATTTAGAGGGAACTCATGATTTTAAGTCTTTTACTTCTGGTGATGATGTTCGTGATGATTATGTTAGAACTATTATTCAAACTAATTTAATTCGTGATTTAAAGAATGTTAATATGATTACTATTTCTTTTTTGGGTACAGGTTTTATGAGGTATATGGTAAGAAATTTGGTTGGAACTCTTATTCAAATTGGTGAAGGTAAGTATAAAAGTACTGATATTATTGATATTTTAGAGGCACATGACAGAAGGAAAGCGGGTATGTGTGCGGATGCATGTGGTTTATATTTAAAGGATGTTTTTTATAGATGAGATTAGCTGTTATTAGTGATGTTCATGGTAATTTACCTGCTTTAGAGAAGGCTTTCGCTTTTATTGATAAAATTAATATCGATGGTATCATATGGTGTGGTGATTATATAACTGATATTTTACTTTCTTCTGAAGTTTTAGAGTTTATTAAGTAAAAGAATAAGAAGTATAAGCATTGGATTATTAAGGGTAATCGTGAGGATTATATGATTGATTATCATAATAGTTCTGATAAGGATTTTAGTTTGATTGATGCGACTGGTAGTTTATTGCTTACTTATAATTCATTAAGTAAGGATGATATTAAATATATTTCATCTTTACCTGATGAGGTTGTTGTTGATATTAAGGGTTGTCCTCAAATTTATGTTAGACATAAAGTGAATAGTGAATCTAAATATAAGTATCATGTTTTTGGTCATATTCATAAACAAGGTTTGTTTATTAAGAATGATTGTAGGTTTATTAATCCAGGAAGTGTTGGGCAGTGTTGTAGTGGTGCTCCTGGTGTGGAATTTGCTTTGATGGAACTTGTTGATGGTGAATGGAATACTCATTTTTATCATATGAGTTATAATTATGATTATGTTATTAAGTTTATTCACAATAGTGATTTATCTACTTGTAAGTATCACTGGGATGAGGTTTTGATTAAGACTTTATCTACTGGCCATAATTATGTTGAGGATTATACTAATTTAGTTAGGGAAATTGCGAAAAAATGTGGTATTGATGTTAAAACATTAGCTGATATTCCTGATAAAGTATGGGAATATGTGTATGATAAGTTAGATATTGGTGAAAAAAGTTAACTATTTCTTGTTTTTAGTTGACTTTTTCTTTACTTTAATATTAATTGTTTTAATTGACTTATAGTGCTTTTCATGTTAAACTGATTTTGAATTATGAGGTGTTGTTATGAATGATAAATATAAGAGATTTGCTGCATTAGGTTTAATTCCTTTTTTGATGTCTGGTTGTGGTGTTAAAAAAGCTGATATTGTTGAACCAATGTCATCTACTAAGTCAATTGATGAAATTCATGATGATTTTTATGATGTATATGTTACAGTTGTGCAAACTGATAAAGGAGTAACAATTGATTCTAATAATCCAGTTGTTGAGGATATTTTGAAGAAAATTTTGCCATATGATTTGTCTGTGCTTAACATTAATAAGATTACTATTACACGTGCCCGTGATAGAAAAAATAATTCTGTATGGATTAGTATTTATGGTAAAAAAGAAACTTTGAATAAGTATTCTGCAGAGGAATTTCTTGATAGTCTTATAACTGAATTGGTAGATAATAATATTGCAGATAAGAATGGAATTGATTTGGATATTGGTTATTATGAGTTTGATAGCAAGACTTCTTTTCCAAATAATCTTGATATTCTTTCAATTAATGATTGTACTGGTATATTAAATGAGAAAGAGGTTATATCAAGGGATTCTGTGTTTATTAGTGATTGCGATTTGTTTTTGTTGGATAAGGAAAAAACTTATCCTAAAATAGAAACGTTATATTATTGTCCATTTGCTAAGGAAATAAATATAGGATCAACTTCGGAATATTTACAACAGATAATTGATTATATTTCTCCATTTTGTAAGGATGATTATCATTTTTATATTACTCCATCTTTAGAAAATGAAAATGTTGTTTCATATGATTTTGATTTGTCTTTTATTCCTTCTATGATTGGTGTAGTAATGTGCGATGATAATCCTGTGACAATGGATATTCGAAATGTTAATAATATTGAATTTGATGTAATTGATGAAAATGGTAGGTATAATCTGGAGAAATCTGATTTTTTAAATGGTGCTGTTAAGAAACAATTTGAGGAAGATAAAAGTATTAATATTACAGTATCTAATATTGGAAATGAACCTTCTATTTATTTAGGTTCAAACAAAAAAATATCAAATTAATTTATTTTTAATTCTTAAATGTATGAAAAAAGTTAACTATTTCTTGTTTTTAGTTGACTTTTTTTAGGTTTTTTAGTAGAATTATTCTTGGTACATTTATACATCCCACATTTTAATAAACCCTGGGAAAGTTTATTAATTTGTAATGGAGAAAGGAAAATATTATGAAAGATTCTTATATGCAAAGAAAAGAAGATATAGTACGTAATTGGTATGTTATCGATGCTGAAGGAATGAATTTAGGTCGTTTAGCTACTAAAGCTGCTCATATCTTAAGAGGTAAGCATAAACCAACATTTACTCCTCATATGGATTGTGGAGATTATGTTATTATTGTTAATGCTTCAAAAGTTAATTTAACTGGTAATAAGTTAGATGACAAAATTTATTATAATCACAGTGGATATACTGGTGGATTAAGAGAAAGAACTGCTCGTGAAATGAGAGATAATTATCCTGTTGAAATGATCGAAAGAGCTGTTAAAGGTATGCTTCCAAAAGGAAGATTAGGACGTTCTACTTACAAAAAGTTATTTGTTTATGCAGGTAGTGAACATCCACATATGGCACAAAAGCCAGTAAAGATGGATTAAGGAGGGTTTTAAATGGCTAATAAAAGAGTTTTTTTAGGAACTGGTAGAAGAAAAGCATCTGTAGCTCAAGTTAAGATGGTTCCTGGTAAAGGAAAAATAACTGTTAATGGTAGAGATGTTAGAGATTTCTTCCCATACGAAACTAATGTTATGGATTTAAAACAACCTTTAGTTGCAACAGGAACTGAAGAATCATTTGATATTGAAGTTAAAGTTAATGGTGGTGGATTTACAGGAGCTACTGGAGCTATTAGATTAGGTATTACTCGTGCATTGTTAGAGTATGATAAAGTTAATGAAGATAGTGAAAATAGTTTTAGAAAAATCCTTAAGAGAGCTGGATTTATTACAAGAGATTCTCGTGTTAAAGAACGTAAAAAACCAGGTCTTAAAGCAGCACGTCGTGCACCACAATTCTCAAAGAGATAATATATTGCAGTTCAGAGATACATTTTGTATCTCTTTTTTTTTATTGACTAAACTAATTTAATTAGTTATAATATTAATGTGATTAGTTTGGAGGTAGTTATGGCGAGAATCAGTATTAGTGATGATTTAATTGTTGCTACTTCAGCAAGATTATCTAATGAAGTTGGATTGGATAATTTATCTTTGAAGATGATAGCTGATGAGTTGAATATTAAATCACCGTCTTTATATAATCATGTTGCAAGTTTAGATGATATTAAGAAGAAATTAATGATTTATGGCTGGAAACAGTTGGGGGAAAAAGCAATTGATTCTGCTGTAGGTGTTTCAGGTTATGAAGCGTTAAGAATAATGTGTAATACTTTTTTTGATTATACTACAAGTAATAAAGGCGTTTTTTCTGCTATGCTCTGGTATAACAAATTTGAAAGTGAAGAAATGAATGATGCTACAACTAGATTGTTTGGTGTATTACATAAGATATTATCTCCATTAAATATTAGTTCAAATAATATTGAACATATTATTAGGACTTTAAGGAGTTTTTTGGAAGGCTTTTCTTTATTAGTTAATAATAATGCTTTTGGTAATCCAATATCTATTAAAGATAGTTTTGATTTGTCGTTAGATATTATTATTAATGGAATAAAGTCTTTGGAAGGAGTTAAGTAAAATGAATGAGTATATTAATTTGAGTTTAGAAAATATTGATGATGAGCACATTTGTTGTGCTATTGGTGATCCAAAACATCAAGATGGTGTTGATGCTAAAAAAGAATGGATCAAGAGTAAGCTAAATGATGGACATGTATTTAGAAAGTTAAATGCAAGAGGTAAAATTTTTATTGAGTATGAACCAATTGAAACAGCTTGGGTTCCTATTGTTGGTAAAAACTATATGCATATTTATTGTTTATGGGTTGCTGGTAGTTTTAAAGGAAAAGGAATCGGTAAGGAATTATTGGAATATGCAATTAATGACGCTAAAGATAAAAAAATGAGTGGTATATGTACTTTGGTATCTCAAAAGAAAAAACCTTTTATAGGTGATAAAAAGTTTTTTGAGCATTATGGTTTTAAGGTAGTAGATACTATAAATGATTATGAATTAATGGTACTTTCTTTTGATGATGGAGAAGTTCCTAAATTTAGTGATAGTGCTAGAAAAATGGAGATTGAAAGTCAAGATTTTACAATTTATTATTCTAATGAATGTCCTTATGTTGAATATGAGGTAAAGGAATTATCTGATTATGCTAGAGATAATGGTATTAAATTAGATTTTATTAAAATTGATTCTTTGGATAAAGCAAAAAATGCACCATGTGTTTTTAATAATTGGGCAAATTTCTATAAAGGCAAATTTATTTCTAATACAATATTGAATGCTAATGCTTTTGAAAAGTTGATTAAGTAGTATGGAATTTATAAAATCGAAAACTATATTATCTAAGGTTAAATATGGTAATGAATGGTTTGGCATTGATTACAATATGAATTTATATAGAGGTTGTTCTCATGGTTGTATATATTGTGATAGCAGAAGTAATTGCTACCATATTGATAATTTTGATGTGCCTAAAGGTAAAGAGAATGCACTTATCTTATTAGAAAATGAATTATCTAAAAAAAAGGATAAAGGCGTTATTGGTATTGGTTCAATGTCTGATACATATAATCCATTTGAGAAAGAATATGAACAAACAAGAGGAGCATTAAAATTAATATCTAAATATAATTTTGGTGTTTCTATTGATACAAAGAGTGATATGATCTTAAGGGATATTGATTTACTTAAGGAAATAAATTTAAAGAATAATGTAATAGTTAAGTTTACAGTTACTACCTCAAGTGATGAATTGTCAAAGATGATTGAACCTAATGTATGTGTTTCTTCTAAGAGGTTTCAAGCTATAAAAATATTATCTGATAATGGTATATTTGCAGGTATTATGATGAATCCAGTTTTGCCATTTATTACTGATAGTGAAGAGAACATAAAAAAAATAGTAAAACTAGCTCATGAAAGTGGCGCTAAATTCATTCATACTTATATGGGAATGACTTTGAGGGAAAATCAAAGGGATTATTATTTTAAGAAGTTAGATATACTTTTTCCAGGTTTAAAGGATAAGTATATTAAGTATTATGGTGAAAGATATAATTGCGTTGTTCCTGATTATAAAAGATTATATAAAGTGTTTACTGATGAATGTGATAAATATGGAATACTTTATAATATGAAGGATATTATTAGTGCGTATAAAAAAAGTATTAAAACTAATGAGCAAATTTCTTTATTTTAGTTGATTTGTATATGTGTTTTATAATTGTTTTTATTAAATTTTAAAAAATTCAAAAAAAAGTGTTGACTCTAACATTATGGTAGGCTTTATATTATTAATGAGCTCAAGAAAAAATCCATGGAGGTAAGATTTATGATAAGAATTGGAGATTTCTCAAAGTTATCCAGAGTAAGCATCAGAATGCTTAGACATTACGATGATATTGGTTTGCTGAAGCCTGCTTTTATTGATGAGTTTTCTGGTTATCGTTATTATTCTGAGGAACAATTATTTGTTATTGGTAGAATTAATTCATTAAAGGATATGGGTTTTGCTTTAGCAGATATTGTTCGTATTTTAGAAATATATGATGATAAGGAAAAAATGGATGCATTTTTATGTGAAAGGCAAAGAGAGTTAACTGATCTTTCTAAGCAAACTGAGTATAAGTTGATGCTTTTGGATACTGCCCGAAAGAGGCTTAGAAAGGAAAAAAATATGAATTATGATGTTACTATAAAAACAATTCCAGAGAGATATGCTGCTACTGTTCATACTGTTATACCACGTTATGAGGATGAGGGAATGGCATGGGCTATGTTTGGTGAATGTGAAAAACCATTAGTTCCAGCAGATCCTTGTCTTGCTGCTACAGAGTTCCTTGATAAAGAATATAAAGAAGAAAATGTAGAGATTATTGCATGGATGACAGTAAAGGGAACTTATTCTGATACTGAACATGTTAAGTTTAAAACACTTCCTGCTGTAAAAGTGGCTAGTTGCGTTATTAAAGGAAGTTATGATCAAATGGGTGATGCCACTGCAACTGTTGTTTCATGGGTAAAGGATAATGGTTATAAACTTAATGGTCCAATGTTTAATATTTATCATGTTGGACCAGTTCAAACAAAGAATCCTGATGAATATGTAACAGAGATTTGTTTCCCAGTAGAGTAGAATTGTTTATTATTTTAAGAGATATGTTTTGTATCTCTTTTTGTTTTTTGGTATAATAATCATGGTGATTTTTATGAGATTATGTCATGACTGGAAAGATTATAAATTAATTGATGCGGGTAATGGTGAAAAGTTAGAGAGTTGGAATGGTGTGATACTCAGAAGACCTGATCCTCAAGCTATGTGGCCTATTAATAGTAGTTCTTCTTGGAAGAATGTTGATGGTTTTTATCATAGAAGTGATAAAGGTGGAGGTTATTGGGATTTTTATAAGAAACTTGATGATTATTGGACTGTTAATTATAAGGATTTAACTTTTAAGGTTAGTCCTACTAATTTTAAGCATACTGGTTTATTTCCTGAGCAAGCTGTTAATTGGGATTTTATGATGGATAAGATTAAGAATAGTAATCGTCCTATTAAGGTTTTAAATTTATTTGCTTATACAGGTGGAGCTACTATGGCTTGTAGTCGTGCCGGAGCTATAGAGGTAGTTCATGTTGATGCTTCTAAGGGTATGGTTTCTTGGGCTAAGGAGAATATGCAGTTGTCTCATTTGGAGAATAATAAGATTAGATTTATTGTTGATGATTGTTTGAAGTTTGTTCTTCGTGAGGCTCGTCGTGGTAATAAGTATGATGCGATTGTTATGGATCCACCTAGTTATGGGCGTGGACCTAATGGTGAGGTATGGAAGTTTGAACATAATTTATATAATTTAATTACTGCATGTATGGATATTTTATCTGATGAACCATTGTTTTTCTTGATTAATGCTTATACTACTGGTATTTCTAGTACTGTTTTATATAATATTTTGAAAACTACTCTTGTTCCAAAGTTTGGCGGAGTGGTTGATGCTGATGAGGTTGGATTACCTATTGATAATAATGATTTAATTTTACCTTGTGGTATTTGTGGAAGATGGCAGTCTAATGATTAAGATTTTGTATGAGGATAATCATTTATTGGTTGTTGTTAAACCTATAAATATGCCTGTTTGTGAGGATAGTAGTGGAGATTTGGATTTACTTACTTATTTAAAGGGTTATATTAAGGAAAAGTATAATAAACCTGGTAATGTTTATTTGGGTTTGATTCATCGCTTGGATAGGCCTGTTAGTGGAGTTATGGTTTTTGCAAAGACTAGTAAGTGTGCTTCTAGATTGAGTGAACAGGTTAGAAGTGGTAAGCTTAATAAGAAGTATTATGCTGTTGTTTGTGGTAATTTGAGTGGTAGTGGTATTTTTAATGATAAATTATTAAAGGATACTCGTACAAATATGGTTCGTGTTGATTCTCATGGTAAAGATTCAAGTTTAAAGTATTGTGTTGTTTCTAGTAAGTCCAATTATTCTTTAGTTGATATTGATTTAATTACTGGTAGGTCTCATCAAATTCGTGTTCAGTTTTCTAGTCGAGGTTATCCTTTATATGGTGATCAAAGGTATAATAAGGGAGCTTTAGTTGGGGAACAGATTGCTTTATTTTCTTATTATTTGAGTTTTTATCATCCTATTAGTGGTGAGTTAATGGAATTTAAGGAGAGTATTCCTAATAGAAAACCTTTTAATTTATTTATAGACATTTAGTTGTCTATTTTTTTTATTTATTTTTTTTTGTATATTTTTTTAATAATGGGTTAATGATATAATATATTTAGAATGGGATGGTTATATGAGTGATAGGAGATTAAATTATAAGTTATTGAATATTTTATTGGTATTAGGTATTTGTTTTATGTTTTATAATAC
>ODAI014003594.1_pt1 | contig 10356 bp, 9 predicted proteins | sample 1539321 | NCBI WGS metagenome assembly ODAI01 (sample SAMN02144231, study PRJEB22623) | gut metagenome | biome: sheep rumen | host: Ovis aries | place: New Zealand | reverse complement strand
TTATTTTGGCGGATATTGGTAGTGCTCGCAACAATCATTTCATCCAGAAACGGAGTTAACTGGCGGCAGTCATAAATCTTAATATCATATCCTTTTTTTTCGCTGATTGCCTTTAATACAACTTCTTTGAGTTCCATTCTAATTTTCCTTCTAAATACTGATCATTGGCTTTTTTTACAGCCTCAAATCCTTTATATATGTCATTCATACATGCATCGATCAGTGGCTTACTGTCATACCCACGAAGCGGATCTAATTTATCGGCACAGAATACAATCATTGAATAAGGATCTGTGCCTGTTCCTAATACATGATGATAAATCGCATTTTTTATCACCGGATCATGTATATAGAAAATACGGTCTACTATTTCAGAGCCCACAAAACCATGCCATACCGGCAGATCATATTTCATATTTTCCGGACAGATGATTTCCATCCATGGCTGCATATGCTCTTTATCCATCGATTTTGCGATATCATGAAACAATCCGATCAAATAAGCCTTCTGTGTATCCAAACCATTGGATGCAGCTAATTTTTCACATAAATCTGCTACCGATAAGGAATGCAGATATCTTTTTTCTTTTACTCTTGTTCGCACAAAATCGGTAATATATAACCGATTGGCATAGATATATTCCATTACAGGGGACGGTACATAGTTTAATCTATCCCCATTTCTGATCTGAGAAGACGATACCGGCATCGGTGTCATATGAATCTTTTGAATATCATATTTTGACGTTCCAAACTTTCCATCCCGATCCACGCACACAAAGTGCGCCATAGTCACAAGTTTATCGGCACCCTTCCACTTATCAAACTGCTCCAATTGGTCATTTCCAATCAGCCACCAGAAATCGTGTTCCGGATATCTTTCTTTTAAAATTGTTAAGGTATCGATGGTAAAGCTTTTACCTTCTCGTTCCAATTCAATAGTACACGGTTTAAGGTTAGGCTCCCTTACCAGAGCAAGCTCCAACATCTTCAACCGGTGTTTATCCTCGGTTAAGCTTCGATCCTTTAACGGTGTGCTCTTTGTGAGCATAAACCAAACTTCATCGACCGGCAGTTTTTCTAAAGCAGTATGTCCAATCGCAATATGTCCGTAATGGATGGGATCAAAAGATCCACCTAATATCGCGATGTTCACTTTTTCAACCCCAGCTTATTTTCTTTTGAGCGGCGGTACAGCACAAAAGTATGTCCTACAATATGAATAATTTCGCTGTGTGTTTGCGAAGCACATTCGATAGCTGCTTCCCTTGTTTCAATCGGAGAAGTCTTGAGCAAAGACACCTTTAAAAGTTCATGGGCTTCTAAAGAATCATTCATCGATTGAATCATATTATATGAGATGCCTTCCTTACCGATTTGAAATAACGGACGGTAGGACATCGATAATTTTCGTAAATATTTTTTATTTGCGGAACTGATCATTAAATCATCGCCTTTCTAAATGTTACTTGAATTCCTTTATGTACACGCACATAGATACTCTTTACCGAGCCGCTGATACAAAACCAGCCAAGTCCATGAATCACTACATCCATTTTCTCTTCATTCATTTTCGGAGCATGGAAGGTGTGCATGGTCAACATCGACGTATCAAGGCATGGTGTCAACATTTCATTTAAGTGATTTTGCCAGAGATCATCGGCATTGGATAATTTACCGCGATGAATCGCAAGACTTCTGGAAAAATATCCGACAACCGATGCCTTTCCCTCCGGTACGATATCCAATCTTGCCAAACCTCCTACCGCATAGGATTGATCCTCATAAATCTGCGATACAAAAGGCCGTATCGGCTTGGTAGGAATGACTGTTTTTAAATCCTTTGGCTGCAGATAGGTAAGCACACTGTGTGTATTTTCAATACCCGGAGAATCATAAAGAGTATACCCTTCCTGGGCTAACGGTATTAAATCGATCGTTGTGCCCGGATTGCGCGATATTGTCAAATCCGTACTATTCAACAATTGATTCAACAAGGTCGATTTCCCTGCATTGGCAATTCCCATAAAGACTACATCTTTATTACCCCGGTACTTGCGGATGGCATTTTCTACCTTATGAATATTTTCGTTTGCCTTATCCCCATTTTTTAGGAAATATCCGGTAATCAAAATATCTTTTACCTTAATTCCTTCTTCTGAAAGACGGTTTTCGACAAATGAAATAATCTTTTCATCAGCTAATGTCTTAGGCAATACATCCCGCTTGGTCAAAACCATGATAATATCCTTACCCGGCAGTTTCTGGTTTAAGCGGCTGATCATGCTGGCTTCAAATGTAAACAAATCCACAACCCAGAACACAACCGCATCAATTTCATTGATTTTATCCAATGTAATGTTGGACTCAATACCGGTCTGCATATTAATGGTTACCTGGCCATAGTTGCGGATTTTAAAACACCGCTGACAATAATCCGATTCTAAAGTCGGTACATACCCTAATGTATTTTCATCTTCCGTTTGGAGCAGAGCTCCGCACCCTTTACAATATTTATTCATGGAAAGTCCCCCTCTATTCTTTCCCTTTTCCTTTTAACTTTCTCTTGGTTTCTGAATGTATTGTATATACTCTATTTCGGCTTGTCAAAGCTTGAAATAAGACTTTCCGCCACGCGTAATCCATCTATTGCACTGGTCATAATTCCCCCGGCATAACCACTGCCTTCCCCACATGGATAGATACCGCAAATGCTGGATTCTAACGCATCATTTCTTGTTAAACGAACAGCTGCAGAACTTCTCGATTCAACAGCTGTCATGAGCGCATCATCACTCACAAAACCGGGTATTTTTCTTTCAAAATATTCTAAGCCCTCATGGAGCGCTTTATTCACATTCTCATCAAATAGTTCATTCAAATCTACAAATCCCGTGCCTCTTGGATAGGTTGGTTTTACCTTTCCAAAAGAAGTAGATACTTTATGATTCAGATAATCTTTTGCCAATTGAACAGGAGCTTTAAAATCATTCGCAAATGAGAAAGCCCGTTTTTCTAAATCCTCCTGATACTTAAGACCATCCAAGATGCCATCTCCATAATCAGAGCTGTTGACCTGGATCAGAATGGCCGCATTGGCATTGATGCCATCACGCTTGGAATAGCTCATTCCATTGACTACAAGATTTCCCTGTTTGCTGGAGGCATCTACGACATATCCTCCCGGACACATACAGAAGGAATAGGCACCCTTATTGTTGGAAGCAGTCATCGAAACCTGATACCGTGCCGGTACAAAACGGGGATCATCCGCAAACTCTTTCAACATCGCTTCATTAATGAAGTTTTGATGATGTTCGATACGCACTCCTACCGCAAAAGGTTTGGATGTCATCTCCATTCCTTTTTCCTTCAACATTAAGATGGTATCTACAGCACTGTGTCCAATCGCAAGGATCAAAGTATCTGTATCAAAGGTTCCATTATTCGTAATCACCCTTGTGATGTGATTATCTTTTGTTTCAATATCCTCTACTTTGGTGTCAAAATGAATCTTACCGCCTAAAGAAATGATTTCCTTTCGGATACTTTCAATGATCTTTAAGAACACATCACTTCCGACATGCGGATAGGCATCGATCAAAATATCTGCATCAGCCCCATGCCTTACTAATTCTTCTAAAATCATGTGACAGCGGGAGTCCTTGGATCTTGTGGTGAGCTTGCCATCACTGAAGGCACCGGCTCCTCCTTCCCCGAACTGCACATTACACTCCGGATTCAGAACACCGCCTGCCCAAAAGTCATCGACGACTTTTTTGCGGGCATAAACCTCCGATCCTCTTTCCAAAATGATCGGCTTATAGCCGGATTTTGCCAGAAGTAATCCGGCAAACATGCCTGCCGGCCCCATACCGGCTATAATCGGACGATGATGTAACGGCCTTGTTCCCGGAGTTACCGGATGATATGTTTCATCAGGCGTTAACTTGACATCTTTATGCCGCAGATACTTTTTCTCATTTCGTACTTTGGCATCGATAATATAAGAAAAACAGACCTTTTGATGACGGGCATCCACACTTTTACGATGAATTGTCCATGACAAAAGATCTTCAGGTTTCATATTCAGTTTTTTAAGAATTAGTGCCTCGATTTCAGAAGAATCAAGGCACTTAATTTGTGAAATTCTAATCATAATTTAATATAGGTTTTCTAATATAGGTAGACGATCCTTATTTCGAAGTACCAGCGTCGCAAAGCCCTGTGCCAGAGCTATGGTTAAGAAATAAACAACGATGTTGGCATCCGGTAAAAGCGTCCATAAAGGTTTTGCGAATAAGATATGCGATGTATAGATCAATGTCGAATCATTTCGTAATTCACGATGAATCGGTTTATAAGGCATGCGTACACGAAGCAGCCAGCTAACTAAGAAATAGATTACCGGAATAACGGTCAAGAACATGCAGGAAAGATCCTGTAAAATTCCTGTCAGACGGTAAACGGTCACTTCCAAAAATAACAGAATCATGCTGACAATAAAGCCGATCATCGAAGATCTTTTCGGTAAACGCTTGGTCCTTGTCATCAACAGACCCATTGTGACATAGATTGGTCCCATAAAGAAACCGTTTCTTGCGGTTGTGAAGATACGGATATATAAACCGTATAATAAGCTGATTCCCGGGATAGTTTCCCAAACCGGGCCAAAGATATTGATCAAATATCCAATCGCATAGGCAGCTAAAGAAGCCTTGATGGTAAAGTTCAATCCTTTTTTCTGATAACTGTAGAAGACCAGAATAAAGGCAATGATCGATGCCGGGAAATACCATAAATGATAGTAGCTTCCCGCAAAGAAGAAGTCACGTACATAGCTGATGATGGCAGAAAGTCCGCTTCCGGCAGCTACATAATCATAAATCTTATACGGAAGATAAATGACACTCCATATCACATATAATTTCAGCAGGCGGAAAAGATAATCCTGCAGCGTATATTGATCCGTTTCCGGGTCCCCGGTATATTTTTTAAAGAAGAAATAACCCGCAACCGTAAAGAAAAACGGAACTGCCACATGTCCAAAACAATGAATCAAGTATGAATTCAATACTTCAGATACACCTGATAACGGAAATGTATGCACCGCTACCACCAACAGAGCTGCTACATACTTCGCTATGTCAATGGCTGCATATTGTCTTTTCGCCATAATCTTTTTTACCCTTTCTTTTTAATTCGCGGTACCCTTGCAGAAATACCGCATAATGTTTCATTATTGATTGTGTTTGCCTTACGGCTGATTTCATCGATTGTCACTTTCTGGTCACCCTGTACACCGACGATGCAGACTACATCGCCTGCCTTGACATCTTCCACATCCGTTACATCCACCATACATTGGTCCATACAGATATTTCCGATAATCTTACAGCGTTTTCCATGAACTAAAACTTCCAGTCCCTTGTTGGAGCAGATGCGCGGCAGACCGTCTGCATATCCGATGGTAATGGAGGCCACTTTGGTTGGCTTTTCAGCAATGAAATGACGGCCATAGCTGATGGACTGTCCTTTGTCGATTTCCTTGATCATGCTGATGTTGGCATAAAGCGACATGATCGGAATGAAATCCGGATTGGATGCGATTGGAATCGTATCATCACTGGTAACACCCATATATAATAAGCCCGGTCGACAGTAATCATATCCTAAATCCCCGAAATTCAAGATGCCGTAGCTGTTTTGTATATGACGGATACCCGGATCAATTCCGGCTTTCTTTAAATTGGTTAAAACCTCTTCAAACAATTCAACCTGATGATCGGAATAGGCTTTCTTATCCAATTCATCACTGATTGGGAAATGTGAGAAAATACCTTCTACCTGAACATTCGGCAATTGGTACTCCTCAATAATTTCATCCATATGTTTATGGTTGTCCTGGTAAACAATACCGATTCTTCCCATTCCGGTATCCACCTTGCAGTGTCCGCGGATTACCGTATTGTTCTTTTTGGCATATGTATTTAGTTCTTTGGCATAATCCAAAGACACTAAGGTTTGGATCAAATTCTTTTCTACCAGATAATGAATATGTTCCAAAGGCGTATATCCTAAAATCAGAATATTCTCCTCGATGCCGCCTTCTCTTAATTGTAAGGCTTCATCAATGGTCGCAACCGCAAAAAAGTCAACACCGGCTGCTTTTAAAGCTTTGGCACATTCCACAGCTCCATGTCCATATGCGTTTGCCTTAACGATTCCCATGATTTTTTCATTGCCGACAAGCTTTTGAATCTCTTCGACATTGTGGGCAATCGCATCATAATCGATTATTTCCCAGGCTCTTGACTTGCTGACTAACATGCTCCAATCGTCCTTTGCATCGCAAGATCAATCAACTTGTCAATTAAATCCGGGAATTCAATGCCGACTTCTTTCATCATAGAAGGATAGCGGGATGTTGCGGTTAGACCCGGAATCGTATTGACTTCGTTTAAGACAACCTTCTTTTCATCTGTCACAAACATATCAACACGAGCCATACCGGAACAATTCATCGCAATATATACTCTGCGTGCTAAGTCGCGTGCTTCATCAAATGTCTTTTGATCGATGCGCGCCGGGCAGTAAATAGCCGCACCTTTCATTTCATATTTTCCTTCGAAATCAAAGAAACCGCCATTAATTTCAATTTCATCACAGCTTCCGGTAAAGATTTCATCATTTCCCATAACGGCACATCCGATTTCAAATCCGGAAATGGCATTTTCTACCAGGATCTTTCCTCTTCCATCCCAATAGAAGGCATCTTTGCAGGCTTCCACAAAGCTGTCCTTGTCATCTACATAATGAACACCGTAGCTGCTTCCCGCATTACATGGTTTTACAATCCATGGTAAAGGAATCTCTTCCTGAATTTCTTCAAAGCTTGGATTCTTGCCGTGTTCTCTTAAGCAGATATACTGTGCACACGGAATATTAGCCTGGTCACATAAAATATGCATGATTTCTTTGTCCATACATACAGCGCTGGATAAAATATCACATCCTACATAGTGGATATTCATAATTTCCAACAATCCCTGGATACATCCATCTTCCCCGTTTTTACCGTGTAATACCGGGAATACACAATCCAATTCGATTTTTTCATTGGATCCGTCAAGTACAACAATACCGCCTTTTACCCATGCACATGGTACGGCTTTATCCGGTGTACACCAATGATCATGTTCTATGTCTTCGATGTTTCCTTTATATAAATAGAATTCACCCTTATCGGTAATTCCAATCTTTGTGATATTGTACTTTTCTTCATGAATCTGTCTTAAAAAAGATCCTGTTGAATGAAGAGATACAGAATACTCAGAGCTCTGTCCTCCAAAAATAACACCTAAATTCATACTAATCTTCCTCCTGTAAATCACGAACAATTGTATCCATAGCCATTGCACGGCTTCCTTTTATTAGAATCACGACATCCTGATCCAAATATGATTTTAAATCATTCACAATGGAATCTTTGGATGCGAACCATACCGCATCCATATCCGCACTGTTGGCAGTATGTTTAGATAATGGCCCGGTACAATATAATAGGTCCACATGTTTCGCTTCTGCATAACGTCCGATGCCTGCATGTAATTCATTTTCATCTTCGCCTAAATCTAACATATCCGCAAGTACCGCAATATGCTTAGCGGCCGGAATTGACATTAATGTATCAATGGCAGCCATGGCACTGTCCGGATTGGATTTATAAGAATCATCTAATATCTTAGCGCTCTTGATCGAAATCAATTGGGTACGCATACGCGTCATTTCCAATTCCTTTAATCCTGTTAAAATGGATTGATCGGAAATACCTTCATGTTTGGCAGCCGCAATTACAGGTAATGCGTTGTATGCCATCACTTCGCCAAGGGCGTTCAATTCAACCGGCTCATCCAATAGATTGCAGCTAAAGCGCATTGAATTTCCGGTAAATTCAATATCGGATGTAACCATCACATCGGCTTGTCTGCCAAAAGATTGAATCTCGATATCTTTGGAATAATTCATGCCCTTCATCGCTTCTTCAATCTCAGGGCTGTCTTTGTGATATAAGAACAAACCTTTCGGATTCATATTTTGTAGTATTTCTAACTTTGCCTGCGCAATCTGAAGCTTGCCGCCCAGGTTCTCCTTGTGTGCAGAACCTATCGTTGTGATAACGGCAATGTCCGGTCTGGCGATTGAGGTTAGAAACTCAATCTCACCCCAGTTTTCCATTCCCATTTCCAGTACCGCAACTTCGATATCTTCATCAAAGTCAAGAATTGTCAAAGGCAATCCAATTTCGTTATTACGATTTCCCTGCGTTTTCTGAGTCTTTTTCTCTTTTGAGAAAACACTGTACATCATATCTTTGCAGCTTGTCTTGCCGTTAGATCCGGTAATACCGATAATCTTGCAGTTTAATGTTTCTAAGTACGCTTTTGCCAGCTGCTGCAAAGCTTTCTGTGTATCTTCAACAAGAATACACGGAATGCCTTCCGGTATATCTTTATGATCTTTCTGCCATAAAACAGCGGCCGCCTTTTTCTCGATGACAGAATCAATAAAAGAGTGGCCATCCGCTCTGGCTCCGATCAATGGGATATATAACATATTTTCTTCAACGGTTCTGGAGTCAATGGTCACACCGCATATCATTCGATCATCGCTACCGGTGTATTCTCCGTTCACCATTTGTTTGATTTCTTGAATTGTTTTATGTATCATTGATAGAAACCCCCAATTCTGAATCATTATAACATACTTACTCCATGAATTGGGCTTTTTTAAAAGGAAATACCACCTAATCCGGGTGACCACTTGAAAGCGTATTCATCACACTTTTTCATCTGTTTTTAACCTAAAATATCCAAAAATGACACATTTTATCCCAAAAAATCCATTTTTTTCGTGTTTTCACACATTTTTCCCACAATTCAAAGGGTTCCCTGTGCTATACTTTGGGCAAGCAAGGAAGTAGAAGGCCTTGCCGGTATGGATTTTTTGATATTCATACTATTTTCTATCCCCTTAATTTTTGAAGAGTCAGGCACCCCCTTAGCCTGGCTTTTCATTTACCCAAAAATAGGTATATAATAGGACGCAAGGAGGGCTTTACTATGTGTATTTTCTGCTCAATTGCCAAAGGTGATATTCCAAGCCATAAATTATATGAAGATGATTCCGTTATTGTATTCTTAGATGTGAATCCGACATCGTACGGACATTGTCTGGTTGTTCCAAAAGAACATTGTTCTTCATTTTTAGACTGCCCGGCTTCCATTCGTGATCATGTCTTTGAAGTTGCACAGATGATTGCCAATAAGTTAGAAAAGAATTTAAAATGCGATGGCATTAATCTTTTGTCCAATATGCATGAAGCAGCCGGACAGAGCGTAGAACATTTCCATGTTCATTTGATTCCGCGCTACAAGAATAACGATACCGTTACTTTAGAGTTCCAAGCAATTGAACCCGTAGACTTTGAAGAAATTAAAGAAAAGATGAAGTAAAAAACGGCCATGCCGTTTTTTATTTTTTCACTTCAAGATCTTTCGATTGTTCATCTTTTTTATAAAATTCAATGCCGAAAGGATGGATAATTTCCACCCATCTCCAGAATAACTTTTTTGTTTTATCTTTCATTCCTGAATCGGAAGGTTTTTTATCATTCTTTTCTGCCATAACTTTATTTCAACTCAATCTCACAACAAAGAAGATAGTGGTCCGAAGGATAGATGCCGTCAAACTTATCTGTAAGGATCCTGTTATTTATAACTTGAATTCCCTTTTTACAGAAAAAATGATCGATGGGGTCTTTCCGCATACTGAAGCCCGGTATTTCACGGACCGACGGTCCATCATTTTCCGCTATCATTTCTTCCATCCCCGTCATATCTTTTAATGTTTTAATGCAGGAAGCATTTCTTGGTGCATTAAAATCACCGGTCACAATCATCCGATCGGATAGATAATTCTCATTTAAAAGGTTTGCGAGCACAACCGACTGGCGAAGGCGTACCGGTTCTAAAAGGTGGTCTAAATGCGTATCAGCCACATAAAAGGTATTCTTGGCGTCGGTGAATTCTCCAATCACAACAATACGCGGAAACATGCTGTTTTTAAATTTACTTCCCGGTATCTTAGGGGTATAACTTAACCAATATACCTGACACTGTACTTGATCAAAACTTCCTTTCTTGACAAGAAAGCCGCATTCTTCGCCTTGTTTATTGGTTTTGCCCCGTCCATACAGCACCCATTGGTACATATTGTTTAAACTATTTAAATCTCTGTACATGAAATTACCAAATTCCTGCACAGCTACAATATCCGGCTTATATTTCAAAATCA
>ODAI013560249.1_pt1 | contig 10356 bp, 12 predicted proteins | sample 1539321 | NCBI WGS metagenome assembly ODAI01 (sample SAMN02144231, study PRJEB22623) | gut metagenome | biome: sheep rumen | host: Ovis aries | place: New Zealand | reverse complement strand
ATCCAAAAAGGCAATAGCGAAAGCAAATACCAAATACCTAACAACCCGTAATGAGCTGCTAGTTTTAAGGTTCTGTATCGCTCTTTATTATATGCCATGCGCTTTTTGACTTGTGGTGTTACAAAGGTACGGATAATTCTTTGTATATGCAAATTTCAAGGTTAATATTCCCAGATATTTTTGATTTTTACATCTCTGAATATTGTTAACAAGCGCTTCAGTTTACTGCGCAATAGGTCTTTCTTCAAGTTTGAAGACGGCTGTTGCTGAAGATGGTCGTTCCAAGGTTCTCCTCGATGTAACAAGTCACGCATAAAAGATGCAGAGGTAATACCCCATTTGCGAAGGAATTGGGTTGAGCCGTCGTTTTTGGTAATTCTATGGGTAGAGCGAGCCTCAAAATGATATACACGGCTTTTGTCAACCCCCTTAAACAGCCTGACACCTGCTTTCCATAGTTTTGCAGAGAAGTCAGGGTCGCTATACATGCCAGGGCTATATTCAATGCTATAGCCTCCAACCAAATCCCAGATGTCACGATGAACGATGTTTGGCGGCCAAGTAGCTCCCATCCAGTCGCCATGTTTCAGTGTTTGGTATTCCGCAAGCAATCGTTGTTCTTCAAAAGTCTCCACGCTCTCACCATAGTTGGCTGGAGCTATTACGCTTTTGCAGAAGAACTTACGTGGCTGTATCAGGGTAGATGACAGAAAGAACATTTTATGTCCGATGGTCTGTATTTCGTCATAGAGTGCTTTGTCCCATTCTGGACATACATACATATCGTCGTTCATAAAGAGCACATAGTCTGTGGTAACCTGTGTGCGCAATTTGTTCAGTGCGTAACATACCCCAATATTTTCTTTAGAGTGAGTGTAGCCCAATCCTTGTTCTTTCACCCATTCAAGGGTACCGTCTGTTCCCTCGTTTATGTGTATGAGAATTTCGTGTTGAAATGTGGAGTTCTTCCGAATACTCTCTATGCATAGTTTCAGAAACGTCAGATTGTTCCAAGTTGGAATGAGGATAGAGAATAATTTCTTCTGGTCTGCCATAATCATTATTATTATTATCAGAAAAAATTCTAATTATATCTTATAATGTTTGTTTATGTATTTTTTTTAATCCAAAGAAACGTCGAATCTTTTCCCAAGGAGTAGGGTGCCAAGAGTGTGCACACAAGTGAATAGCATAGCTGTTCTTAGTTGCTTCATGCTTATTGCCTGCAAAAGTTTCTGATGGATAGATATGTATTCTATCAAGCAACAGTTGGTCAATATCTTTATAGACAAACCCTTTGGATTCAAGTACCCTTGCATAGATATAGGGTGAGAGTATATCAGTCTGTAGTGATCCGTCTTCTTTGACGAAATGCTTGCCTTCATACCAGTCGAGCACTTCCTTCACGAAAGGACAACCCTTTTCTGCCCCCAAAACGGCTGCTTGAATTTGAATACCGATGATGAATACATCGTCAATCCGATGTCCTTCTGCGTCCAAATGCTGTGTCGAATTAAATCTTTCAACTAAAACAGGATGATATTCCAAACAGGAGAAGAAAGAGTTGTCAAGGAAATCGTCAAGTCTCTTTTGCAATAGCACGTCAGAATCCAGATAAATACCACCTTGAGTGTAGAGCGCATACATACGAATATAGTCCGCAGCAAAAGCCCATTTATGGGCATCATAGGCCTCTTTGACGTATGGCACAGAATTAATATCGAAGTTTTGTGTACTCCACCTCACAATCTCATAATCAGGATGTGTCTTCTGCCATGTATCCATACATTTCCGTATTTTCTTAGGAAATGGCTCATCACTCAACCAACAGTAATGTATCTTTTTAGGAATCATCTTGACTTTATTTCATTCTGCTGCAAAGTTAATGAAAATGCAGCATATTACCAAAAAAAAGAAGATTTCTATCAGAAAAAAACAAAGATATATATTTTTTTGCTAACTTTGCAGAAAAAAGGAGAATACGTTATAAAGTAACAAACGAAATGATTTTTGGGAATGTAGAATGAATTGGGAAAAGAAAAAGAGAGAACTTCGATATAGGTGGTTTTCGTGGAAACATTTTCCGGAACTTACACCGTCAGTAGAAGAGATAGATGTTATCATTCCTATCGTTTCCAAGGACTTGCGAACCCTACCCTTGTGCCTGGATGGCATAAGAAAGTGTGTGGTTAATAAGGTGAAGGATATTTTTATTGTGGCACCTGCACAGCAGGACATTCTATCATTTTGCGAAGCTAATGGCCTTGTTTTTATTGATGAGAATACGGTATTCGGATATTCTCCCAAAAGCCTCCATATTATTACCAATGAAGGCCGCGATAGAAGCGGATGGCTTTTCCAGCAATTCGTGAAGTTATCTGGCAAGATAGGTAGTTGCCGTTATTACCTTTGTGTTGATGCCGACCACGTATTGATACGTCCCCATGTATTTCTCACCGACAAAGATGAGACTGTTTTCTATCTCAGTTATGAGGAAAATCAGTTTTATTATGATATGATACATCGTTTGCTTCCAGAACTGGAGATTCTCAATCTCTCGTATGTGGACCATAAGATGCTGTTTGACAAGGAGCAAGTGGCTCAACTGCAAGAAGCCATCTGCAAGAATTGTGGAGTAGACTCTTGGCAGAAGGCTATTATCGACAATTTGGATCTTAGTACGATATCAGGATTCTCGGAGTTTGAGACGTATGGTAATTTTGTGCAGAAAAAGGTGTTGCGACCTTGGTTACAGAAACGTTTGCCTTATAGTAAAATGAAGGATTACGATACGCTTCGGCGTAAATACAGTGGGAGTCGTTGGTCGCTTACCTTCCCTGATTATATGCGACAGAATCAAAAATACAAAACAATTTATAATGAAAAGAATTATTAGTGCTATTAACGCTTTTTTTTCCAATCCAAAGTGTGTTTTTATACTAGGATTGTTAGTTGTCTTTGTGGCGACATTTCTTGAAACCATCAGAGGAAGAAATACAAACTGGATGGACTACCATGATTCCACCATGTATTTCTGGAGTGGTTTGAGCCCTTACACCAATGAGTATGTTGAGTCCCGGCACATCTATTTTCTTTATCTGCCCACATTCAATATCGTGTTTGCTCCTATATATTTCCTTCATCAATATATAGGACCGTTTGTGTGGAATATGGGAAATTACGCACTTACGTTTTTGGCAGTTTGGACGTTGCCGGAGTATTTCCGTAAATACAGGTTACAGATATTCCTGGGAATTATCCTCGTCTTGGAGCAAGGGTTGTTCTCATGTCAGTTCAATGTCGTCCAGTGTTATGTTGCTTTGTTCGCTTTCTCTCTACTTGAGCGAGGCAAGTATTTTTGGGCAATATTCCTGCTCACCTTTGCCCTCTGTTCTAAAGTATATGGTGGCATAGAATTGGGCTTGCTGTTTTGTTATCCTAAGTTCTGGAGGAATGTAGGTTTGACATTGTGTTGCATTGTCTTTTGGTTGTTATTGCCAGCCGTCGCTCTTGGCTTTGATGGGCTTATTAGTACATATCAAGAGTGGATGGCTATGATTAACCAGCATCATAGTGATTCTGATTTCTGTGGCATACTCTTCGCTTATGGTTTGAAACCATTGCTCTTGCCTAACTATAGGTTGGTACAGGGTTTAGTACTTGCCATGCTCATGGCGATGTTCTTCCTGATGCATAAGCGGTGGAACAGAATTGAATTCAGAACATCCGTGTTTGCCACGATGATGGGCTTTGTGATACTCTTTAGCGACTGTCCTGAGACGCATACTTATGTTATTTCCCTGCCAGGATATATGATGTGCTATTATTGCGTATGGAAAAACCGTACTCTTTGGGACAAGGTCCTCTTCTGGGGACTTATCGTTTTCATGGGTCTCATGCCTTGTGATGTGTTCTGCCCAACCCCAGTTCACGACCTCCTCAATGGTCACTTCTTTGTAGATATATATATCTATTTCTTCATTTGGCTTACTATTATTTACCGAACAATAACATATGATTATGAAAAGAATACTGTCAATACTCCTGTTGCTCCTGCTGCTTAATGCTCAGTCTTTTGGTCAGAAAGACAAATATTATAATGTTCGTGGAGTGAAGTTCGCGATGAAATTCATCAAGGGAGGCACTTCGGTGATGGGAGCTACCAAGGAAATGGGCGAGCATGATGATGACGAGGTGGTACACCGTGTCAATGTTGAGTCGTTCTATCTTGGTGAAACAGAGGTGACGCAGGAATTGTGGGAAGCAGTGATGGGTAAGAATCCGTCAAAGTTTCATGGTGAGAATCATCCTGTAGAGTGGATTACATGGGATGATTGTCAGGAGTTCATCACCAAACTTAATGCTTTGACGCACCAGCACTTCCGTCTGCCGACAGAGACTGAATGGGAATATGCTGCACGCGGGGGTTGTTATAGCAAACATTATCGTTATGCTGGAGGTAACAATCTTGAAGAGGTGGCGTGGTGTTGGAAAAATGCCGAAGGATTGAAGAAAAAACATCAGCCTGTTCGCCAGAAGAAACCTAATGAACTTGGTTTGTATGATATGACAGGCAATGTGTCTGAGTGGTGTCAAGACTATTATAACCCATATGGAACGGATCCAATGAAGAAGCCCAGTAACTTGGCACGTCGGAAATTCCGTATTATAAGGGGAGGTTGTTATAATAACTCCGATTATTATTTGAGAATCTCCAATAGGAACTTTTTTATCCATTGGCGCCACGATGATAATTTGGGGTTACGTTTGGCGCAGTAATATGTACTTAAAAAGGCTTGAACGATGATTTTCGCAAGGGATAAAAGTCAGATGTGCAACAATCTTCTCCAGTTTGCACATGTCTATGCATGGGGGCGTAAGCATGGCCAGCGCGTCATATCTATGCGCTTTAGTTATAAATATCCTTACTTTAAAATACAGAAGACGCAATACACAGGTTTTTTCTGGTATCTCTTTGCTAAATACACAGCTGCACTTGGGTTGTTGCATACAGTAAGTTTTAAACGTGCTGATCACTTAGAAGAGAAGATTCATTATATGGAGACCCACCGCCATTTTGTGGTGAGTGGTTGGCTTGTACGCTTCTATGACGATTTCTTGGTGTATAGGAATGAGATTTGTGACCTTTTCCAATTGAGAGAAGAATATGCAGAGCCTCTGCGCAAACGCATGGAGATGGCTATGTTAGGCACAAGTAAGGACACGCTTCGTCTCGGACTTCATATCCGTCGGGGCGACTATAAGGATTTTTATGCAGGTAAGTTTTTCTACGACGATGCCACTTATGCCAATTATGTTCTGGAGTATGCGCGACAGCATGCTACAAAGGATATAGTTGTGTTCATCTCAACGAACGACCGTACGGTCTCTGCTGGTCATTTTGAAACGCTGTGTCAGCAGTGTCAGAATAGATTAAAATTCGTTGTGATGCCTGAGAACAATCCTGCTCAGGATTTGATGATGCTGTCTGAATGCGATGCTATTATAGGACCTCCCAGCACTTTCTCTCTGACGGCATGCATGTATCATGACATTCCGCTTTGTTGGATGGAAGAGGCTTCACCTGCCAATATGCAGTTTGACAAGTTTGAGAACCATTTCAGGAATATAAGATAACGCAGACTCTAAAAGCCTTACAATTGTCCACTGGCTTTGAAGTATTTCTGTAGAACGAGGACACTGATTATGTCTTCTCTCTCTTTGTTCTGGAATTGTGAGCACCATTCGTGGGCATGCTGAACTATCTGTTTCGCTTCTTCGGGGTGTGCCTCATAGTAATTGATACGTTCTATGAGGTCCGAATAGTCTTCCCGTATCTCTATGTAGTGATAATTAGGGATTAGCTCTCCCTCCATGAACCATGTCTCACAAGTGGGACGTGTCATAACCGCTATGCTGTTGCTGGACATGACCCATTTTAAATTGGATGCTACGTCATTACCTTCAAGAGCCATGATATAGCGATATTCTAAATGGTCATACAATGTGAGTCCCTTTTTCTGTTGCCATTCGGGAGGGTTGGATGAGTCGTAAGCCGTATCTTTGATATCGAAGAGGGGATTATTAATAAATGATTGAAGGAATAATTCCCGTCGGGGCTTACCATGACAGGCTCCACGGAAAAGGACAAGCGATTTCTTTTCCTCCCACGTAAAAGGATCATGTATAAAGCAGAAGTGTCGTACTTTATCCTGATTGATGATAATCTCATTAGCGTATTCCCCTGCTGCTGGAATGAGTCTGCTTTTGGTGATAGCAGGTGCTGGCAGTTTGTAGAATACATCTCCAGCAAGATGAAGCCATTTCAGGTTCTGAGGAAAATACCTGGTGTATTCGTAGGTGTCAAAGAAATAAACAGTGTTTCCTGTCTTATTTTGAAAGGTATGTTCACAAAGCTTCTTAACTTTAGGAGCGTTACCGTTTGGTAACTGCTCATGGATGTCAGCTAATACAATGCTGTTGGGTATCTTGCAATAGTAGTTTACTCTGTGGTCTATATATTCTCTCTCTTTACTGTTAAGGGCTTCATATTGTTTTAAAATGAGTTTTCTTTTGTGCCTGTAGTAACATTTAGGAGTTATGAGCATAAGTATTCCATGAACCATGTAGGGCAACTTTAGGTTCATATGCACACCGCGGAATATTATGTAGAACAGGCGTTTCATGATTAGATACCTATTTGTTTCTCATAGAGTTTACAAAGTACGGTGAATTTATATTGTGCACTGCGAAAAGCATCTATATAGCCTGGAATGCCGTAAAATATACCACCTTTAATGAAATATTGTTTGATGAAACGTATCATTGGTGAGGCAAAAAGTTTAAATAATGTCACTTTTTGACCTGCATGTTTCTCAACCTCGTTGTCAGTATAATTGTTGAGGCGGTTAATGCTGGCGCGAGTGGAGTCGTCCAGATGGTCAAATGCACAGTCTCTTCTGGATTTGGGTATATAGTCGAGTGCTCCCTGAACCTTTGGGAAAGTATGTACATACGGAGGCCATGTGGTGCCTTCTTTAATAAAGAAGCGTAACTGATAATCAGGGTAAGATGAGGGTAAGAATACTTTCATCGTGTAATTTTTGCGAGGAATATAGAGTCCACGAATCTTGCCTGGGTCCTTGATAAAGTCATAGAGATATGAACGCAGAGATTCACTCACAACTTCATCGGCATCTACTACCAGTACCCAATCCGATGTTGCCGACTGAATGGCAAAGGTACGTGCAGGCTCAGCACTCTTATGGTTTGCTTTAGGGAAGGTAACGATTTTGCATCCATGCTCACGGGCAATATCAATGGTATCATCGGTAGATTCCATGTCGCAGACCACTATTTCATCAAAGTTCTTAACAGCGTCAAGAACCCGTGCCAAGTACTTGCTTGCATTGTAGGTGTTAATAACAACGGAGATTTTTTGATTCGTCATTTCTTATACACTTTAGATTAAAGTTTCTTGCTTTCAACCACTTCCGATATGAGATAGGTCGGACGTTTCTTTACTTCATCGAAGATGCTGCCTATATAGACGGCAATGACTCCCATTATCATAATCATAATACCAGCAATGAACCACATGGAAATAAACAGGGTAACCCAACCGCTGACGTGCTCGTCCATGATGAGTGTCTTCACAACGAGGGCGATGGCACCGATGATGGCAGCAAGGGTCACGAGAGTTCCGAAATAGACAATCAGCCGTAACGATTTTGTGGAGAAACTGACAGCTGTTGAAACGGCGAGTTCAATACGTTTCCTCATGGAGTACGACGACTCCTTACCATCTGTGCGTACAGCATGTTCAACATCTACTTTAGCCGTATTGAAACCCACCCATTGTGTCATCAGTGGGTAATAACGGCGATAGTCGCCCATAGCTGCCATAGCTTTGATGACCTTCCTACTGAAAATAGCAAATTCTGCCACTGCTTCATCCTGACGTGTGTCCGTGAGGAATCCCATCAATCGGTTGAAAAGGCGCGAGCCTTGTGTCATGAAGAAATTGTCAGGACGGTTCCGACGGGTGGCATATACGATATCGTAACCTTCCTTTGCCTTCAGGTAGAGGTCGCGTATCTGAGCTGGTGGGTTCTGTAAGTCGCAATCCAGTGTTACAATATAATCTCCCGTGGCGCTGTCATAACCTGCATTCAGGGCAGCTTGTTGGCCGAAGTTTCTGCTTAGGAAGATTCCTTTTACGTGAGGGTCCTGTGCACAGATTTCACGAATGATGTCTCGGCTGTTATCAGGACTCCCGTCTTCCACCAGCAGAATTTCGTAACTCTCCGTTAATGGGGCTACTGCTTCAGTGATTTCCTTAACCAACTGTCGTAGTAAGGTGGGGGCACCATAACATGGACTGACAACTGATAGTTCCATATACAGATTCTGTTTTTAATTTTCAAGAGCCAGACGATAACTTGTGAAGGATGAGCTTCACAATCAGGTCTATCTCATCGTCTTTCAATTCATAATAAAGAGGCAGTCGTACCAATGTATCGGCATAGCGGTCGCAGTTTGGCAATTGTCGTCCGTCATGTCTGTCCTCATAGTATTTCCTTGAGTGCAAGGGCAGATAGTGGAACGTTGTCTGCACACCATTGTTCTTCAGATAGCTCATCAATTCTTCCCGAGCTTCGAGCGACGGGCAGAGGATGTAATACATGTGGTAGTTATTCGTGGCATAGTCGGGCAATTCGGGTAAGCAGTATCCTTTGGGGAGATGGTTGCGAAGTGCCTGATCGTAACGTTCCCATATGTGGCGCCTGCGTCCCTGTATGTCGTCTAATTGCTCAAGCTGTGCCCACAAGAAAGCTGCATTGAGTTCAGAGGGAAGGAATGAAGAACCGATGTCGCACCAGCCGTATTTGTTGACCATACCCCGATAAAACTCAGCACGGTTAGTTCCTTTTTCCCAAATGATTTCCGAACGGCGTATAAAACGTTCGTCATTGACCACTAACATTCCTCCTTCGCCACAATTGATGTTCTTGGTTTCGTGGAAAGAGAAGGCTGCCAGATGACCAATTCCTCCCAATGGTTTCCCCTTGTAGAATGAGTCTATGCTATGGGCAGCATCTTCCACCACCAGTAGGTGATGTTTCTCTGCTAATGCCATAATACGGTCCATGTCGCAGGCTACACCGGCATAATGTACTACGACAATAACGCGCGTTCTCTCGTTGATGAGAGGCTCTATGTTCTCAACCGTGATATTGGGATTGTCTTTGCCGCTGTCGGCAAAAACTACTTTTGCACCTTCTCGCAGGAAAGCAATAGCTGATGAGACAAAGGTGTATGAAGGAACGATTACTTCGTCGCCTGGCTTCAATTCACAGAGCATGGCACACATCTCCAGTGCGTCAGTACCCGAGGTACATAGAAGGCACTTCTTAAATCCATATCGCTTCTCAAAAAAACCGTGGCAGAGTTTCGTAAATTGTCCATTACCTGACATGGTGGTAGAATGGCACACCTCTTGTATGTAACCGAGTTCTCGCCCTGAGCAATATGGCTTATTAAATGGAATCATCTGATGTCTTTAAAAGTTTTACTTATCATATTTTGTTGGCAAAGTTACTAAAAAGGGAGCAAAGTGCCAAAGGAAAAGCGGTTTTTAACCACTTCACTCTTTTTTCTTCCCCCACCGCGAGAAGACTTGGCGGAGGATGGTGAATTGCACCAGCATGGCAACCAGCATGACCAAAGGCGGAGCTATCAGCCGGTGAACGCCTAAGTAGAGGAACAGGTTGAAAAGCACAATATGCAGGAAGTAATTGACACCATGACTGCCTGCAAAACCGATGAAGTTCTTCCACGTAGGCGACGTGTGGAACGTGTAATAGTTGGTGGCTATGAAATTATAGACAAAACTGATCAGATAGCCTGCCGTGTAGGCTATATTCACGTCAATCCATAGTTGCAGAAGGAAATAGATGCCATAGTGAATACTGGCTGAAATAACTCCGTTCACCACGAAGCGCATGAACTGCTGTGCGCTCTCTTTTTCCTTTAACTGATTAATACTTTTCATACGTGTCTTCATCGTGCTCATGCATGTTGATGAGCTCTAACCAGTCGCATGCCCTGATGGCATCCACCTTATGGCCCGACATGGCACTGTGGAAATATAGTTTTCCGTTATCATAGACATAACTGATGGGTATAGCATACGGATAGCCTCCATCACCCAGCAAAGCCAATGTGCCGGAAGTAGCCTTCTCCAAGATGCCGATGCTCTCTTCGTCTGAAAGCTGCTGGCGCTTACGTCTCATCCCTCTGAATTCCATACTCTAAAAACTTATTTTTGTTCTTCTTTGGTGCAAAGGTACGATT
>ODAI011458954.1_pt1 | contig 10356 bp, 5 predicted proteins | sample 1539321 | NCBI WGS metagenome assembly ODAI01 (sample SAMN02144231, study PRJEB22623) | gut metagenome | biome: sheep rumen | host: Ovis aries | place: New Zealand | reverse complement strand
GCAAAAAATTTATCGCCTATGCAGAGGGGAAGAATAAATAAAATTTTAGGCGCAAGGCTACGTTATGACGATAAAATACAAACTCGCGCCCAAAACATCGAGGCTTTATTCTTAGGCGGTAAATTAGCTTTTACATACAATGATTTTGGCAAAACAAAATACGCTATTGAATCTCCTTCCATGGGAAGTTATTATTCCGTCACAAAGGCGGAATTTGATCACGGCACCACCAGGAACCTGGGAGTGAGCTTCTCGGAGACGCCGTACTTTGTGCTGATGACCCAGGACGCGGTGCCGGTGGACACCCATCTTCTGGAGAAACTTCTGATAAGGATCAAAGGCCGGGTCAGAATGTGCTACGCGCGCCAGCTTCCCGCGAAGGATGCGGACCTGATCGAGCGGTACTCACGGCACTTTAATTACGGCCCGGAAAGTCTGACAAAGACGGTCTCGGATCTGCCCCATCTGGGGATCAAGACGTGGTTCGCGTCGAATGTCTGCGCGGCCTATGACCGGTCGGTGTTTGACAAGCTCGGCGGATTTGCGGACCATTCGATCTTCAACGAAGATATGATCTACTGCGCCGGTCTCCTGAAGGCAGGATACGCTGCGCGGTACTGCGCCGATGCCCGTGTGGTCCATTCCCATCATTTTACCGGGATCCAGCAGCTCCGGAGAAATTTCGACCTTGCGGTGTCCCAGGCGGATCATCCGGAAGTTTTTGAGGGGATCTGGTCGGAATCGGAAGGCGTCCACATGGTGATGAACAATGTGCGGTGGCTCTGCAGGAAAAGACGTGTGGATCTCATACCGGAACTGATCTGGGTATCGGGATGCAAGTATATCGGCTACAGGCTCGGCAAAGCCTATCGGAAACTGCCGGTTTCCCTGGTGAAACGCATCAGCACCAACCGGAGCTACTGGGAACAGGGGAAAAAGAGGAATGAGGTACTGGTCAGATGAATGAGGTGCTGGTCATCATACCTGCGTACAACGAAGAAGCGAATATCGGCCGCGTCGCGGAGAACCTGATCCGGAACTATCCGGAGCTGGATTACGTCATTGTGAACGACGGGTCGGCGGACCGGACGGCGGAGATCTGCCGCGAAAACGGATACTGTCTTCTGGATCTGCCGGTGAACCTCGGACTTGCCGGAGCGTTTCAGGCGGGAATGAAGTACGCGGACCGCAAAGGCTACCGCTTTGCCGTGCAGTTTGACGGTGACGGGCAGCACCGGGCAGAGTTCATCGGCCCCATGCGGGAAAAGATGGAAGAGGGCTACAACATTGTTATCGCCTCCCGGTTCGTGACAGAGAAAAAGCCTCACAGTATGAGGATGCTGGGAAGCAGGATCATCGCTGCGGCGATCCGTCTTTCTTCCGGAGCCTCTATTGCGGATCCGACTTCCGGAATGCGGATGTATGACAGGCGGATGATCCACCTGTTCGCGAACCAGATCAACTATCCTCCGGAACCTGACACGGTGTCCTGGCTCGTGAAGAACGGGGCTAAGGTGGCAGAGGTCCAGGCAGTCATGGACGAGCGCACGGGAGGCGTCAGCTACCTCACCCCCATGAACGCGGTGCGCTACATGACGCGGACGCTGATCTCCATCCTGTTTATCCAGTCCTTCCGCGTAAAAGAAAAACTGAAGGGAGCATCATCGTGATCCTGAATCTGAAAGGAGCTGCACTGTGACCCTGACTTTGAGAGCACTGCTGATCATCGTTTCCATTCTCGCGACGACGGGGGTGATCGGCCGCATCCGCAAGGCAAAAATGCAGATCGAGGACGCCGTTTTCTGGGTGCTGTTCTCTTTTCTGCTCATCCTCCTTGCGGTCGTCCCGCGGGTCCTGTACTTTTTCACGGAGCTGCTGGGAATGCAGTCCCCGGCAAACCTCCTGTTCCTGGTCATCATCGGCCTGCTTCTGATGAAGGTGTTCTCCATGAGCATCAAGCTCTCCCTTCTGGAGGAGAAGCTGAAGACACTGGCGCAGAACGAAGCGCTGGAGAAGCTGGTGCAGGACGAAGGGCCGGAGAAGCTTGCGCAGGAGAGAACTGACGGGAAGCCGCGGATCTGACCCGGATCCTGAGAGAAGATACAGATGAATAAAAACAAGTTCCTGCCGCTCTGCGGCACAGTCCCGGTGCTTGCCGCCGGACTATATTACGCGATACTGCTGAAAGACATCGCTCAGCAGACAGGGGATATGCTTCCGCTGAAGCTCTATGCCCTGCTTCTGCCGGCGGTGCTTTTTGGCGTCGCGGCGGCGGGGCTGGTGCTTTTTGGCGCGGCGGCGGGGCTGGCGATATCCGGGAGGATCAGGCTTCTTTCCGGACGGCCTGGCGGCCGGAATTTCTCCCGCTCCGGCGGGATCGGAAGCGCCGGCGGGATCGGAAGGTTTTACTTCCTGGCGGGACTTTTCCTCGGTGTTCTTTTCATCCTGGTCATGCCGGGACTTTCCGCACCGGATGAGATGAGTCATTACCTGACAGCCTATCGTCTTTCCTCCCGGATGCTCGGAAAAGCGGACCTGGAGCCGGTGACAGGACTGGCGGCGGTCCGGACAGAGGATTATCCCCTGGAAGACCTGTCCGGTGTCAAGACGCCGGCGATCCCGGACGATGAAGAACCCGCTGCGGAAGTCCTGGGAAATCCGGTGACGTATTACACTTACCGCACCATCGCTGACTGGGACCTGCGGTATCCGGAGCAGGGAGGAATGGTCATCTCCGGGCTTGCGGATGTGCGCACCACACCGGTGATGTATCTGCCCCAGGCGGCCGGAATGGCCCTCGTGCGGGCTTTCGGGGGCAGCGCACTGAGCCTTGTGTTTGCGGCGCGGTTCCTGAACCTGCTTGCGTTCCTGCTCCTGACCTCCGCGGCGATCTGCAGAATGCCCTTCGGCAGGGAGATCCTGTGCGGCGTGGGCCTGCTTCCCATGACGCTGCACCTCGCCGCGTCCATGTCCTATGATGCAGGTATACTCGGCTGTTCCTTCCTTCTCTGTGCGGAGATCTTCCGATTCGCTTACGGAAGGGCTGCCGGAGCTTTTGTCAGAGGAAGGGATCTTTTGCTGCTCTGTGTCCTGACAGCGGCACTTTCTCCCTGCAAAATGGTCTATTCCTGCCTTGTCCTGCTGTTCCTGCTGATCCCTGCGGAACGGTTCCCGGCGGGAAGGCGTGGTGCGGCCCAGGTTGCTGAAGAAGGAAGTCGTACAGATGGGGCCTCTGCCGGTGCTTCTGTCAGAAATTCCGGAATCAAAAACAAACAGATTCTGGTCAAAATTGTCTGCTTTTGTTTCCTTCTTGCGGTCTCCGCCGGATCGATCGCAGCAGTGAACGCTTCCATCATCCGCGGATACGCTGCGGCATCCCAGGTTGACGCCTCTGCCGTCGGCACAGTTTCCGAGACCACCGGGCAGGCGATCACGGAGGGAGCCGTCGTCACCGGGGAAGGAGAGGTGCTCCGGAGCGGATTTACTGTTTCGGAACTGGTGCACAGGCCTTTCTTCATCTTCCGCATGGTCTGCAGCACCTTTTCGCTGCAGAGCGGCGAGATGATCGGAGATATGATGGGAATGAGGCTCGGAAATCTGGACCCGCTTCTGGGGATTCCGTTTTTCCTGGCGCTGCTGTTCCTGCTGGGGCTTATGCTCCTTTCCTTGAAGACAGAAACCGGAGGGAGCGACCCGCAAACTTCTGAGGCGGGAGAGGGGGCGCATACCGGCGCATCCCCCGGTGCATCCCCCGGCACATCCCCCGGCGCGGAGGAACGTCTCTGGATCGCCGCTGTGGCGGTCCTGGTCATGCTTCTCACAGCCGGTGCCATGCTCGTATCCTGGACCAGCAGGGATTCCATGATCATTGAAGGGCTCCAGGGCCGCTATTTTCTTCCGGTCCTGCCGCTGTTTCTCCTTCTGCTGAAGAATGAGACTGTTGTGCTGAAGCGGGATATCTCCCGCGGGATCCTCTATACTTTCTTCTGTATGGACGCTTATGCCCTGCTCCGCATCTTCACGCTGGCATGCATGCGGATCTAAGAAAAGCAGGTGAGTGCGGCTGCTCATGGCACTTGATTTGTCTGCTGCTCATGGCACTTGGGCGTTTTACAAAGGTTTTTTGAAATCTGTACCCCTTTTTAGGGGCGAATTAAGGCAAAATTATCGGTTTTAGAAGGATTTTGGGCGTTTTCAGCACATTTTCAAATATTTGTACCCTTTTAGCCTCAAAAATAAGGGGCAAAAACTCAAAAAAAGGGAACAAAAACCGAAAAATCTCAAAAAAACGCCCACGCTTCTCATAATATGTCTTTCTGCCGGCCGAATTCCGGCGGAAAAGGGGAACAAAAATAAAAAAATGCGCTAAAAACGCCCACTGAGGCAAGACCTTCCAAAACGGGCCCATCCGGGAAGCAAGTTCTTCCAGGAGAGGAGCAGCGCCCGTGGAAGCAGGCCTCTCCAAAAGAAAAAGCAGCGGGCGCGCGATTAATGACAGGAAAACAGGAAACTATCTTATGAAATCAGTACTTCAGTTGATCAGTGAGATCACAGCTTCGCGGAAGCTGATCTGGGAGCTGGCGAAATCGGATTTTAAGAAGCGGTTCGCCGGGTCCTATTTCGGCGTGGTCTGGATGTTTGTCCAGCCGGTGGTCACGGTCCTTATTTATTTCATGATCTTCCAGCTGGGATTCAAAAGTGTGCCGCCCATTCCGGGCGTGCCCTACGTCCTGTGGCTGGTGCCCGGCATTGTCCCGTGGTTTTATTTCAATGAGGCGTTGAATGCCGGAACCTCGTGTCTCCAGGAATACCACTATCTGGTGAAAAAGGTGGTGTTCAACGTGGAGGTACTGCCGGTGATCAAGCTCCTTTCCTGCGCGGTTGTCCACTGCATCTTTCTGATGATCATGACAGCCATGTTTTTCTGCTACGGGAAGCTTCCAATTGCGACCTGGATCCAGATCCCTTATTACAGTTTCGCCATTTCGGTGCTGATCCTGGGGCTGACATTCATCACCGCGTCCATCAACGTCTTTTTCAAGGATATGGCTCAGATCGTCAGCATCTGCCTTCAGTTCGGCATGTGGCTCACGCCCATCATGTGGGACCCGGTGATGTTCCCGAACCGGCCGGCACTGCTGGAACAGATACTGAAGATCAATCCGGTGTTCTACATTGTGACCGGCTTCCGCGACAGCATGCTCGCAGGGAACTGGTTCTGGCAGCGACCCACACTGACGGTCTATTACTGGGCAGTGACGATCCTTGTCCTGATCCTGGGGCTCCGGGTGTTCCGGAAGCTGCGGCCCCACTTTTCCGACGTCCTCTGACGCCGGCCTGCAGCCCGCGGGGGAAAGAGGACCGCGGGAGAAAGAGGACCGCGGGGGAAAGAGGACCGCGGGGGAAAGAGAACAACAGGAGAACAGCAGGAGAAAAGGACAGCAGGAGTTTAAGATATGGACAGTAATCTCGCGATCTCCGTCCGGGAGGTCACAAAAGTATACCGGCTCTACGATAAACCCATCGACCGGCTGAAAGAATCCCTGAGCCTTACAAAAAAGAAGCTGCACAAGGATTTCTTCGCTCTGGACAAGCTCTCTTTTGAAGTGAAAAAGGGAGAGACCGTGGGGATCATCGGAACCAACGGATCCGGAAAATCAACAATACTGAAGATCATTACCGGGGTGCTTACGCCGACCACCGGAACGGTCGAGGTGGACGGCAATATTTCCGCTCTGCTGGAGCTGGGGGCCGGCTTCAATTCCGACTACACCGGCATGGAAAACATCTACATGAACGGCACCATGATGGGCTTTTCCAGGGAGCAGATGGACGAAAAGATCCCGGATATCCTGGAGTTTGCGGACATCGGCGACTTCGTGTACCAGCCCGTGAAGACTTATTCCTCCGGCATGTTCGTCCGGCTTGCCTTCGCACTTGCCATCAACGTGGAGCCTGAGATCCTGATCGTGGACGAAGCCCTGTCCGTGGGCGATGTCTTCTTCCAGTCGAAGTGCTACGCCCGCATGGAGCAGATGATGAAGAACGGCACCACGATCCTGATGGTGAGCCACGACATGGGCAGCATCATCAAGTACTGCGACAAGGTGGTCCTCCTGAACCGCGGAAAGTTCGTCGCGGAGGGCGATGCCGGCGAGATGGTGGATCTGTACAAGAAGATCCTGGCAAACCAGATGGACGATCTGGCGGCTGCGCTGTCGGAGAGAAGCAGCGCAGACGGAGCCGCGGGCGATGACGCCGGCGCGGGAAGCAGCCTCAGCGGAAGCGCAGGGACCGGCACCACCGGAGAATCGGGCGGCCCGCAGGGAGGATCCGGCGGAGACGATGATGCCGGCAAAGAAAACGGCAGAGCCGAAGGATATTTCGGCATGCCGCTCATGAAGCGGAAGATGACACTGAACCCGGATGTGCAGGAGTACGGAGACCGCAGGGCAGAGTTCCTGGATCTCGGAACGCTGGACGGGAACGGCAATGTGACGAACCTTCTCCTGAAGGGGGAGATGTTCACGATCCGCGAGATCATCCGCTTCCACGCCCCGCTTGCAATGCCTATTTTCACCTACACGATCCGCGACAAAAAAGGAACGGACCTGAGCGGGACAAACACCATGTTTGAAGGGTGCGACGTGCGGCCGGTGAAAGCGGGCGATACCTATGAGGTCAGATTTACCCAGAAGATGACGCTGCAGGGAGGGGAATATCTTCTTTCCATGAGCTGCACCGGGTATGAGAACGGTGAGCACGTGGTCTATCACCGCCTCTACAATGTGGCGAGCCTCACCGTCATCTCCAACAAAAACACGGTGGGCGTCTACGATATGGAATCTGAAGTGAAGCTTCGGCTGATGACTCCGGAGGATGACAGTAAATGAGCGAGAGAACAGATGAACTGAAACGGTTGTGCAGACGCTTCGGCGGGGATACCAAAGCGCTGCTCACCGAATACCCGGCACTGGAGAATCTCAGAGTGTTTTCCGACCGGAGAGAAGGACTGCTGGAGTGGTTTTCCTTCAGGAAAGGCGCGTCGCTCCTGCAAGCCGGCAGCGGCGCGGGATCCCTGACCCGGATGCTTCTGGAGAAGGGGCTGAAGGTCACGGTCCAGGAAGAGGATCCGGAGCTTCTGGATTTTGTGAAGCTGCGTTTCAGCATGAACAGTGGAACCGGCGCCGGCGCGGAAGCTTCTGCACCGGAATATTTCAGCGGCGCACTGGGAGACATCCCGGCCGGCCGCCGCTTCGATTACATTCTGTTTGACGGCACGCTGAAGAAAAACGATCACGCCGCAGTGGCAGCGGCAAAGCGTCTCCTGGCGGCAGGCGGCGTCCTGATCGTAGCCGCAGACAATTCCTACGGCGTCCGGGCCTTCGCCGGCGCGGAGCGGGAGGAGAATTCCATGAGCCGCGAAGCGCTGGAATCCCTTCTGCTGGAGAGCGGAAATGACGCCGGAAACAGCAGCGCAGCCGGCGGCGGAAACGCGGGCGGAAATGCGGGTATCCTGACCCGCTATTATGTGGAGCCCATGCGGGCCCTTCCATCCACCATCTATTCTGACCGGAGACTTCCGGAAGCAGGGGAACTGTCCCGCGTCATTCCGGCCTATGGCTTCCCGGCATATCTTGCCATCGATATCGGGGCAAAGTATGACGAAGTGTGCCGGGACGGCGTCTATCCGCAGTTTGCGGACGCCTTCCTGTTCTTCTGGACCGCCGGCGCCCCCGGCAGGGATCAGGAGAATACCGGCGCCGCTCCGGCGGACAGCGCTGTTTTTGTGAAATACAACCGCAACCGGCGGGAAGAGTACCAACTGAAGACCGTGATCCGGGAGACCGGCATAACTTCCGCGGCATCAGGACAGACCGGCGCCGCCCTTGCCTTATCAGGACAGACCGGCGCCGCCGGCTCAGCTGAAGAACAGAGTGGCCCCGGCTTTATCGTCGAAAAAAGCGCCCTTGGCAGCGCAGGGATCCCGCACATCCGCGATTTTGAAAAGCGTTACCGGATCCTCTGCGCAGAGCAGGAGAAAAAGCCGGAAGAGGAAAGAGTCGTTTACGCGGAGCCTTGTATCTCCGAAGACGGAAAAACGGCTTCCTTCCCGTGGATCACGGGAGAATCCTTCGGAGCGGAGGTAACGAAAAAGATCCTCGGCGGCGCGCCCCTTGTGGAGACTCTGGAGGAGGCATTCCTGAGGGTGCTGCCGGAAGAAGCTGAAGACGCCGAAGCCAGGAAGACTGCCGGCGTCCACAACCTGGACTCCATCCTGGACAACTTCCTGCTGTCCGCGGAAACCGGCAAAACGGCAGCATCGTCCGCTTCCAGGCTCTCGGGCATCGACTACGAGTGGGTCACGGAACAGCCGGCGGACCGCGGATTCGTGAAATACCGCGCCCTCATTTCCTTCTACGAGCAGAACAGGGAAGTGCTTTCTCTGGGAAGCCGCGCGGAATTCCTGCAGCTCTTCGGCATCGGGGAGACGGAGGCAGACCGCTTCGCGAAGATGGAGGAGGAGTTCCAGCAGAAAGTTGCGGGGGACGACCAGTCCGTCTATCTGGACCGCTTTGTGGTGGAAGTCCGGGACGGCAGCGTGATCGAAAAGACGGAGCGGGATCTCCGCATCGCGAACGAGCGGCTGCAGGGCTTCCGGGCCGAGCTCCGGGAGAAGGAGACCACCATCCGTAAGATGACGGAGGTGAAGCGTCTCACGGACAACCATGTCACCAACCTGGAGATCATCATCCAGAACCTGCGTCCTGAGAACAACGAGCCGGGGAAGACCCTGACGTATCTCGACAAGCATCAGACTGCATTGTCCCGCCTCCGCCGGAAAGCGGGCGATGCTTTCAACAGGAAGTATCCGAAGGGATCCCGGGAGCGGAAAGAGCTGGACTACAAAAAAGATGCGGTCCTGCACCCGCTCCGGCACCGTAAGATGATCTCTACCCCGGAGGGCCGCAACCTGATCGAAGGCGATTTCGCCATCGGCGACATCTACAAAGAACACGGGAAACTGAAGTTCCCGAAAGTCAGTGAGCCGCTGGTCAGCGTCATCCTGCCGGTCTACAACCAGATCGGCTACACCTACGCCTGCCTGGTGTCTCTGCTCGAGCACCCGGACGGTATCCCCTTCGAAGTGATCATCGCGGACGATGTCTCCACTGACGCGACGAAGAATCTGGACCACTTCGCCGAGGGCCTGGTCATCAGCCGCAATACCGTGAACCAGGGCTTTCTCCGGAACTGCAACCAGGCGGCGAAGAAGGCGCGGGGCAAGTACCTGTTCTTCCTGAACAACGACACGAAGGTCAATGAGGGCTGGTGCAAATGGCTCGTGAAGCTTCTGGAGGAGGACCCCTCCATCGGCATGACCGGATCGAAGCTGGTGTACCCGGACGGAAGGCTGCAGGAAGCGGGCGGCATCATCTGGAGCGATGCCTCCGGCTGGAACTACGGGCGCCTGCAGAATCCGGATCTTCCGGAATTCAACTACGTGAAGGACGTGGACTATATCTCCGGCGCCGCCATCATGATCCGCCGCAGCCTCTGGGAGGAAATCGGCGGTTTCGACGAACGCTATGCCCCGGCCTACTGCGAGGACTCGGACCTGGCTTTCGAAGTCCGGAAGCACGGATACCGCGTCGTATATCAGCCGAAGTCCGTCATCACCCACTTTGAAGGTGTATCCAACGGCACCGATGTACAGGGGACCGGCCTGAAGCGCTACCAGGTGGAGAATACGGAAAAGCTGAAGGAAAAATGGAAAGCGGAGTTCGCGAAGCAGAGCGAGAATACCGGAAACCCGGATCCCTTCCGCGCCAGGGAGCGCAGCCAGGGAAAGAAGATCCTCCTGGTGGTGGATCACTATGTGCCCACCTACGACAGGGACGCCGGGTCCAGGACGACCTGGCAGTATATCCGCATGTTCCTGAAGCAGGGATATGTGGTGAAGTTCCTCGGCGACAACTTTGCCCACGAGGAGCCCTACACCACGGAGCTCACCCAGATGGGTGTGGAGGTCCTGTACGGGCAGGAGATGCAGGCCGGCATCTGGGAGTGGATCGAGCATCATGAGAAGGATCTGCACCTGGTCTACCTGAATCGTCCGCACATCGCGACGAAATATATTGATTTCATCCAGTCCAGGACCCACCTGAAGGTGATCTACTACGGTCACGATCTCCATTTCCTCCGGGAGAGGAGAGAGTATGAGCTGACCGGAGAACGGGAGCACAAGGAATCCTCCGAGTACTGGAAGACCATCGAGCTCTCCCTGATGCACAAGGCGGACATGTCCTACTATCCGTCGGAAGTGGAGTGTGCCGCCATTCACCGCCTGGACAG
>ODAI013240922.1_pt1 | contig 10359 bp, 9 predicted proteins | sample 1539321 | NCBI WGS metagenome assembly ODAI01 (sample SAMN02144231, study PRJEB22623) | gut metagenome | biome: sheep rumen | host: Ovis aries | place: New Zealand | reverse complement strand
CCATTTCCAGAGAAAAGCTGGAAAGCACTCTGAAGACGCTTGCCAATGATGAGCATACCGTGATCCTTCGTTCCAAAGGCATGCTGAAGGCTGCGGACGCTGACACCTGGTACTACTTCGATATGGTCCCGGGAGAGTATGAGATCCGCGAAGGCGCTCCGGACTACACCGGAAAGGTCTGCGTGATCGGCAGTGAGCTTCACGAGGACGACCTGAAGAAGCTTTTCTTCTGAGGAACTTAAACCATGGCAGATACGATTCAGAACAATGAAATACCGGTTTTCCTGATCAACGGATTTCTGGAGGCGGGAAAAACCTCCTTCATTGCATATACACTCGGAGAAGAGTATTTCCATATTGACGGAAATACGCTGCTGATCGTCGGTGAAGAAGGTGAAACCGAGTATGATCCGAAGCTTCTGAAGCGGGAGAAGACGCATCTCGTCATTGTCGATGACCGTGAACAACTGACAAAGGAATACCTTGCCAGGCTGGGGGCCATGACCAGGGCTGAACGCGTGCTGATCGAATACAACGGCATGTGGAGCGACCCCGGCCTTCTGGATCTTCCTGACAGCTGGGTCCTTTATCAGCAGATCACCGTAATGGACGGAAGCACGCTTGGGACCTATCTGACCAACATGCGCTCACTGATGGGACCTCTTCTTCGCAATTCAGAGCTTTGCATTGTAAACCGCTGTGACGGAAAAACCACTGACGAGCTGCAGGAATACAAGAAGCAGCTCCGTCCCATGCTGCTGAAGGGCTCCATGATCGTTATGGAGAACAAATACGGCGAGGTCCAGCTTGATACTCTGCCGGAAGATCTTCCGTATGATGTCAGTGGGGATACGGTCGTCCTGCAGCCGGAGGACTACGGGACCTGGTTTTTCGATGCCAAGGACTATCCCGACCGCTATATCGGCAAGACGATTGAATTTACAGCAAGGATCATGAAATCCAAGCGGCTTGAAAAGGGTGTGTTTGTTCCCGGCCGCATGTCCATGACCTGCTGCGAGGCTGATATGACCTTCCTGGGTTATCTTTCCTATTATAGGGAGCTGGACGCGTACAGTGACGGCGCCTGGGTACACCTCAAGGCAAAGTTTGAGCTCAGGAACAGAAAAGAATACGAGGGCGAGGGACCATTTCTCATGGTTCAGTCCATGAGCCTGACCGGTCCGATCACAGAACCGGCCGGTTTCTGAGGCTCCCGGTCCTCATGTAACTGCCGCCGGAACACCCTGATAAGTGAACTTTATTTGATATGTCGAAAAGAGCAGACTACAATATCATCGTAAAACCCGGCAGTTCTGATGTGGAAGTTAAGAAGTCCCACTTTATCACTTCCCTGAAATGCTGCAGAACAGAGGATGAAGCAAAAGCCTTCATAGAGGAGATACGAAGAGCCAACCGGGACGCCCGACACAACTGCTTTGCCATGAGGATCGGCGATCCTTCCCGGATATTTGAGCGCTTCAGTGATGACGGCGAGCCGCAGGGAACTGCCGGCAAGCCCATGCTTGAACTGCTGAAAGGGGCTCAGCTGACAGATGTCTGTGCTGTTGTGACGCGTTACTTTGGAGGCACCCTGCTTGGTACCGGCGGTCTTGTGCGGGCATATTCCGACTCTCTGAAGGAAGCGCTTTTATCGACCGAAACGGCAGCATTGAACACCGGATACCGTATCGATGTGTGCTGTGACTACAGCACTGCCAACCGTCTGAAGCGTCTTGCTGCATCCATGGAGCTTTATACGATGGATGAAGTCTATGGCACCGGCTGCGAACTGATTTACCTCGTTCCTGAGGAACAGACGGACGGGTTTATCCGGAAGATCACGGATGCAAGCTCCGGAAGTGCCCGTATAAAAACAGGCGAAAAGGTCCTTTATTACGGCACGGAAAAGCCGGCGGTTTATGCCGTATCTGAAGCTGAAAGCGATCCGCGGAAAGGAGCAACTTAATGATCAATTTTCAGGAAGAGATCAAGCGCTTTAAGCCATCCCTTGATGTGGATGATATTGAAGATACGATCACGGGTATTGACCTCACCGATATGAATGATCTGATGCTGCAGATGGTGAAGGAGACCTCTGAGCGCAGCCGACGCGCAAACGCAAGGACGCCCGTTGTGGCGGAACATGAGGCATCCGGCCATCCTGCTGACGGATTTACGGAATTATGATCTATCCTGCAGACCTGTCTAAAATAGCAAACGCATACTATAACCGCGGTCTTGAACGGGCTCAGCTGCAGGACTTAAGCGGAGCTGCCATTTATCTGAAGGAGGCGCTCCGTTTTGACAAATACTGCACGGATGCGAGAAATCTTCTGGGGCTGATCTTTTTTGAAATGGGTGAAACAGCCGCTGCGCTGGTGCAGTGGGTCATCAGCCTGAACCTTGACCCGGAGAACAATCCTGCCGACAGGTATCTCGATGAGATCCAGAGGAAGCCGGCAGTTCTTTCCAATGCCGCTTCCACGATCAAACGCTTCAATCAGGCGCTGTTTCTTGCGCAGAACGGCCAGGAGGATTTTGCTGTAATCGAGCTGAGGGATATTGCCGGAAAGAATCCGAAGTATGTAAAAGCACAGCTTCTCCTTTCGATCCTGTATATGCAGAGCTCCGACAATGTCAAGGCCGGCCGGGCTCTGATGGAAGTCCTGAAGGTGGACCGCAACAATCCGCAGGCACTGGTGCTCATGGACGAAGTCAAAAAGCGAACCGGCCGTGCGGATATTGAGAAATCAAAGCTGGAAAATGCCTTTTCACACAGGCAGATGGAAGATGACGACGTCATATTGCCGAAAGCCAGAAGACAGGCGACCGCCGAGCAGATCCTCCTCTATGTGATCGCCGGCATCGCAGTGGGACTCCTGAGCTTTTATCTGCTGATCCTTCCGACGATCCGCAAGGGATACCGGGACGAACTGAACCGGAATCTGATCGACAACAGCCAGGAGCTTTCCTCGATCAATGCGGATTATACACGTCTGAAAGAAAACTTCGACAGCCTGCAGGCAGAGTATTTGGATGTCAGTCAGAAGCTGACCGCATATGAGGAGGAAAATGCCGCCTTCACCTCCATGTACGAGAAGCTGAACTCCATCATCGACGATTACAATGCCGGCGACATCGTGAGCGCCGTCAATTCCTATCTGGAGATCGACAGGGAACGTGCTTCCCAGGAGCCGCTTCTGGGACAGCTTCAGGAAGTTGACCGCCTGATCATCAACGACGGATTCAATACCATCCTGGAGACAGGAACGACTGAGTGGAACGCCGGAAAGGTCCAGGAGGCGGAGTATTATTATGACCTGGCGCTGAAGATCAAAAACGATGATCCTGAAGCAATGTATCTGATGGCGCGGCTGATGCAGTCGCAGGACCGTATAACGGAGGCAAACGCGCTGTTTGACCGTATTGTCGGCGAGCATCCCGAAAGCCGCTATGCGCAGCGAGCCATTGAAGCCAGAGGATATTGATTATTCCTGTGATTTTTTTGGAATCCCGGACATTATCCGTGCCGGAGATCCGTATATAAATGTATATCCTCCCGGGCTGTGATCGCGGGAGAAAGCAAGAGGTTATATGAGCGTACAGAAAAGAGAAGACATTCGAAACGTAGCAATTATCGCACATGTCGACCATGGCAAAACGACTCTGGTCGACGCCCTGCTTCATCAGAGCGGCGTGTTCCGTGACAATCAGGAGGTGGCGGAACGCGTAATGGATTCCAATGCCATCGAGCGTGAGCGTGGAATCACGATCCTGAGCAAGAATACCGCGATCAATTATAAGGGTCACAAGATCAATATCGTTGACACTCCCGGTCATGCTGATTTCGGCGGAGAAGTCGAGCGTGTCTTAAAGATGGTCGACGGCGTTGTACTGCTGGTCGATGCATTTGAGGGTCCCATGCCTCAGACTAAATTTGTTCTCGGAAGAGCAATGGAGCTGGACCTTCCCGTCGTTGTCTGCGTCAACAAGATCGACCGTGACGGCGCCCGTCCGCAGGAGGTAGTGGACGAGGTCCTTGAGCTTCTCCTGGATCTCGGCGCATCCGACGAACAGATCGACTGTCCCTTTGTATTCGCCAGCGCAAGAGCCGGCGCATCATCCCTGGATCCTGATGAGCCCGGGGTCAACATGCAGCCGCTCCTTGATACGATCATCGAGCATATTCCCTGTCCGGAGGGAGATCCGGATGCTCCGCTGCAGATGCTGGTCTCAACGATCGACTATAATGACTATGTCGGCAGGATCGGCGTCGGCAAGGTATCCAACGGCAAAATCAGAGTCAACCAGCAGGTCGTGCTGTGCAACCATCATGACAGCAGCAAAATGGTCCGCACGAAGATCTCCAAACTGTATGAATACAACGGACTTGCGCGCACGGAGGTCAACGAGGCCGGCATCGGTTCCATTGTTGCGATCTCCGGCATACCCGAGATCCATATCGGAGATACGATCTGTGCCGCTGACCATGCAGCGCCGATCCCGTTCCAGAAGATCTCGGAGCCCACGATCGCAATGTATTTCATGGTCAATGACAGCCCGCTTGCAGGTACGGAAGGAAAGTACGTCACCTCCCGTCATATCCGGGACCGTCTGTTCCGCGAGCTGAATACCGACGTATCTCTTCGTGTGGAGGAAACCGAAAACGCGGACTGCTTCAAGGTCTCGGGACGCGGCGAGCTGCACTTAAGCGTCCTGATCGAAAACATGAGAAGAGAAGGCTATGAGTTTGCGGTTTCCAAGGCTGAGGTCCTTTATAAGACGGATGAAAACGGAAAACGTCTTGAGCCTATGGAGACAGTCTATATTGATGTGCCTGAGGAGTTTTCCGGAACGATCATCCAGAAGCTGACACAGAGAAAAGGCGAGCTGATCGGCATGACTCCCGTCGGCACAACAAATACGCGCCTGCAGTTTTCCATTCCGTCCCGCGGTCTGATCGGTTACCGGAATGAGTTCATGACCGACACAAAGGGCAACGGTATCATGAATACTGCTTTTGACTGCTATGGTCCCTATAAGGGAGATTTAAGCTATCGGCCGACCGGGTCGATCATCGCGTGCGAGGCAGGCGAAGCGATCACTTACGGACTGTTCAACGCGCAGGAAAGAGGCACCCTGTTCATCGGTCCCGGCACAAAGGTATATAATGGCATGGTCGTGGGCCAGTCTCCCAAGACAGAGGATGTCGAGATCAATGTTTGCAAGACAAAGAAGCTGACCAACACGCGTGCTTCCGGTTCCGATGAGGCGCTGCACCTGACGCCTCCCAGGATCATGTCTCTTGAGCAGTGCATGGACTTCATCGATACGGATGAACTTTTAGAGGTCACGCCGAAGTCTCTCAGGATCCGAAAGAAGATCCTGGACCCGCTGCTCCGCAAGAGGGCATCTTTCAAAAAGGGCTGAAATATTCCGAATTGCTGCGGTTTTTACAGGAGGAAGGCTTATGTTTAACGGATTTATTAAAACTGCTGCAGTCACCCCCAGGATGATCGTAGGAGACGTTGACTATAATGTCTCGGAGATCATCGACAATATGTACAAGGCTTCCGATGAGGGCGTGAGGATCCTTGTCTTTCCGGAGCTCTGCATCACCGGTTCCACCTGCGGGGATCTCTTCCGGCAGGATCGTCTGATCGAAGCTGCCCAGTATGGCCTGCAGGACATTCTGGATGCCAGCACGGACCTGGATATGCTGGTCTTCGTCGGACTGCCATGGCGTAAGGACGGAAAGCTTTATAACGTGACTGCTGCTGTCAAGAGCGGCACACTGCTTGGTCTCGTTCCAAAGGTCTATCCGGAAACAAGCCTTGATTCTGATGAATGCCGCTGGTTTGAAAGCGGACAGGAGGTTCCGGAGCTGATCACTACGGAACTGATGTACGGTATCGGTCCCGTTTTTGACGATGACGACGATGATGACGATGAGGGTTCCGGTCCCGTGCTTGTAGAGGATGAGAACAATGAGCTTTCCGATGATCCTCTTGAGATCGATCCGGAATACTTCAAGGACTGGAAGGATGTCTCCGACTTCGATGATGATGACGCCGATGACGACGACTTCGATGATGATGATGATGACGATGATGACGACGATGACGACGATTCCGGTTTTGAACAGATCGAAGTCTCATTCGGACACAATCTGATCTTCGAATGCACGGACGCCGAAGGTCTGGCGATCGCAGTCATGTCCGGAGACGAATACAAAATGGCGTTTTCTCCTGCGGCATCGATGGCATCGGCCGGCGCATGCATTATTGTCAATCCGTGTGCCCACATTGCGGAAGCAGGGTGTATGAAAGAGGCGGAAAACGATCTGGAGCTCGCTTCAAGACAGCTTTTCTGCGCCATTATCAGAGCCGGTGCCGGCACCGATGAGTCCACCACGGACTTTGTGTATGACGGATGCCGTCATATCGTTGAAAACGGCGAGACGATTGCCTCGGCAAAGGCGCTTACAAACGGCATGCTCATCACCGACATTCATTATGCGGCTCTGGATGCGCTCCGGAGAAACAGCCGGGTCTTTGCTCCCCTGGATGAGGCGGAGGCTGATGTCTGTTATGATTATATCGGGTTTATGTACTCTGATCTGTCCGGTGCTCCCCTCGGCAGAAAGATCGAAACCAATCCTTTTGTTCCGAAATCACGCACGAAAAGCATCTGCAGGGATGTATTCGACATCCAGGCAGCGGCCCTTGCCAGACGCATGCGTCATACCGGTTCCCGAAAAATGGTCCTCGGGCTTTCGGGCGGACTGGATTCTGCCCAGGCGCTTCTTGTCTGTACTCAGACTGCAAAGCTGCTTGGCCTTCCTTCTTCCTCCGTGCTCTGCCTTTCAATGCCTGCGTTCGGCACCTCCGAAAGGACACATGATAACTCGGCGGCCCTTGCCAAAGCGCTTGGAGCGGATTTCCGTGAGATCGATCTGAAAGCAAGCCTTTTGCAGCACTTTGCGGATATCGGCCATCCTGTCGATGTACACGATGCGGCGTATGAAAATGCGCAGGCACGTGAGCGCACGCAGATCCTCATGGACATTGCCAACATGGAAAACGGCATTGTTGTCGGAACAGGAGACATGTCCGAGGCGGCACTGGGATGGTGTACCTATAACGGAGACCAGATGTCCATGTACAACGTCAACGCCGGTGTGCCGAAGTCGGTGATCCGGCTTACGGTCCGATACGCGGCGGACACAGCCGATGATCCGCAGCTTCGGGATATACTTACAGATATCCTGGACACTCCGGTATCTCCCGAGCTTCTTCCGGCCGGATCTGACGGAGAGATCTCCCAGGTCACGGAGGACCTGGTCGGACCGTATGAACTGCATGATTTCTTCCTCTATTACATGCTGAAATACGGATTTGCTCCGGACAGGCTCGCCTGGCTTGCCGAGCAGGCCTTTGCCGGAAAATACAGCCGCAAAGAGATCCTGCACTGGCTCATGATTTTCAGCAAACGCTTTTTTGCTTCACAGTTCAAACGAAGCTGTGCTGTGGACGCACCGAAGGTATTCGATATCTCCTTAAGCCCGCGCGGCGGTCTGAATATGCCGTCGGACGCATCCTCGATCCTCTGGACGCGTGATCTTGAGATCCTTTCCATGATCGAAGAGCAATACGGAGAAAAATAATATAGGACTGTTAAAGGTGGACGGACGGAAACGCAAGTTTATACTTGAATTGCAGAAAAAATCCCGGCTCCGGCGGGAGTCGGGACTGTATGTCATAGACGGTCCCAAAATGGCAAAGGAAGTGCCGTCTGAGATCGTTGAGGAGATCTGTGTAACAAAGGAGTTTATGAGCTCCGTCCACATGGCGGAATGCTCACAGCTTCTTAAGGAGGCCGGATTTACTGTCATCAGTGAATCCGAAATGCGCCAGATATCGGATACAGTTTCCCCGCAGGGAATTCTTATTGTGGCTCGTCAGAACAGGATCCGCGGTCTTAAGGAACTCCTTTCATCCGGCGGAACGCCCCTTCTGCTGATTCTGGAGACTATCCAGGACCCCGGGAATCTCGGCACGATCTTAAGAGCCTCGGAAGCCGCAGGCGTCACCGGCGTGATCATGGACAGGGAAACCGTGGATGTTTATTCACCGAAGGTCGTCCGTTCGACGATGGGTGCGATACTGAGGGTTCCCTTCCTGTGTGTGGAGGATCTCGTGAAAGCGGCTGTCACGCTGAAGGAGGGCGGCATTCCCGGACAGCCTCCCGTGACTCTTTACGCTGCACATCTTCTGGGGGCGGCAGATTACACCGAAGTAAGCTACCGCGGTCCGTCTGCAGTAATGATCGGAAATGAGTCAAAAGGCCTCAGCGATACTCTGGCCTCTCTGGCTGACCGCCGCATCCTGATCCCGATGTGCGGACATGTGGAATCACTGAATGCTGCAATGGCAGCCGCCGTCATTTCCTTTGAGGCTGCAAGACAGCGCAGGGGAACCGGAATTTTGACAGAAAAACAGGAACTGTGATATAATAATTATTTAAGCCCGTTAATTCAGGCATGACCCGCAGTATGATGAGCTGCGGCCCGAAAGGAGAACACATGGCCCCCAAGCGTAGCTACTCACCGAGAAAGCTCGGCACCATGCTTGACACAGCACATATCGTGATCGGTCTGGCAGTGGTGATCATGGCTTTCTTTGCGGTGCTGGAGCCCATGAAATATATGTTTCTATTCCCTGTGATCTTCCTGCTGGCTGCAGTACTGACTCTGATTACTTCATGGTTTATGTTTACCGCGTTTAAACGTAATTCACGAAAAAAGATCGCAGGCATCATCTATCTGATCACGGGACTTCTGCTCATGGGCCTTTTTGTGATCAGCGGGATCTCCATCTGGATCCGCGGCTGATCATTCAGTTTTGAGAGCGGTATGTCTGAAGCGTAGCATTTGCAGGAAAGGTGGAAGTGAAGTGGATAAAGACAAGCTTCTGGAAAAAGTCAGCAAACTTGCGGAAAATGCAAAAAATGCTCATAACACGCTGAGCTATGAGGAAATCGGAGAGGCATTCAAGGAAGACGATCTCAATGCCGATCAGATGGATAAGCTCTATGCGCTCATTGAGTCAAAAGGCATTGATATCGTCAATTCCGACAAGGATACGGACGACGAGCCGATCCCTGATGACGGTTTCGCAAATCTCGATCTGAATAAACTCGATAATGTTGACGACGTGCTCGGCGACGAACTTGATGATGATTATTCGGATGAATTTTCCGAAAAAGAGATCGATGACAATGTGGATCTCGATGCCGTTGACCTTTTAGAGGGTGTCGGTACAGACGACCCTGTCCGCATGTATCTGAAAGAGATCGGCACGGTGCCGCTGCTTTCCGCGGATGAAGAGATTGAACTTGCAAAGCGCAAGGCCGACGGCGATGAGGCTGCAAAGGAGCGTCTGATCGAGGCAAACCTTCGTCTGGTCGTCAGTATCGCAAAACGCTATACAGGCCGCGGCATGAGCTTTCTTGATCTTGTCCAGGAGGGAAATCTCGGCCTGATCAAGGGTGTTGAAAAGTTCGACTATACCAAGGGCTATAAGCTTTCCACCTATGCAACCTGGTGGATCCGTCAGTCCGTGACCAGAGCGCTTGCGGATCAGGCACGTACCATCCGTGTGCCGGTACACATGGTCGAAACGATCAATAAGATGTCCAAGATGCAGAGAAAGCTCACGCTGGAGCTCGGTTATGAGCCCAGTATTCCGGAGCTGGCAAAGGCACTGGATATGTCAGAGGAAAAGGTCATGGAGATCATGCAGATCGCCCGTGAGCCTGCCTCCCTGGAGACCCCGATCGGTGAGGAAGATGATTCCAACCTCGGCGATTTCGTCGCCGACTCCAATGTGGTCACCCCTGAGCAGAACGTGGAATCCGTGATGCTCAGAGAACACATCGACACGCTTCTCGGAGACCTCAAGGAAAGAGAGCGGCAGGTCATTGTCCTTCGTTTCGGTCTTGAGGGCGGCCATCCCCGTACACTGGAGGAAGTCGGCAAGGAATTCAATGTTACGCGCGAGCGAATCCGCCAGATCGAAGCAAAGGCGCTTCGCAAGCTTCGCAATCCGGTGCGCTCGAAGCGGATACGCGATTTCCTGCAGTAAATGATATACCTAAGTTTATATCCATGTATGTGTCCGACAATGCTTCGGCACTTCGACTTGGAAATGCTGCGCCGCCTATGAGGGGCTGCCTCCGCAAACTCGGCGGGGCCCCTCACAGCAGGCCCCTACGGGGAGGGGACCGGCTCCAACAGGTGCTCCCGGCAGGCCCAGCCCTGCCCGCGCTTCTCGCGGCTCCGGGCTCGCACGCCCCCAT
>ODAI013840009.1_pt1 | contig 10360 bp, 9 predicted proteins | sample 1539321 | NCBI WGS metagenome assembly ODAI01 (sample SAMN02144231, study PRJEB22623) | gut metagenome | biome: sheep rumen | host: Ovis aries | place: New Zealand | reverse complement strand
GCCATTGCACTTGCAATCTTGTCAGGATAGGCAGCAGCAAAGTCTATTGTGCCGTAACCGCCAAGGCTCATACCGTAAACATATATTCTTGATTCGTCAATGGCATAATGCTCCTTTGCCCATTCCACAATCTTCATCAGTTTCTCTGGATTCCATGCCCCTCCCGGGTTCTGTGGTGCCATGATATAACTATCTATGTTAGCCCCCTTTGCAACAGCATGTATTGGTCCATACCTCTTTACTCTGTCAAGGTTTGTACCACAAAGACTTCTGCCATGAAGGAAGATGAGTAATGGGAAATGTGCCCTTGGGTCATGCTCCTCTTCCGGGTCGTAGAACCAAAAGTTATAGCTGCCCTGTACTTCGCCCTTGTGTGCCACAAACTCCTTACCAGCAAAGGACTTGACGCACACCAGAAGCATGATTATTACACTTGTTATTCTTAATTTCATAATGTTGCGCTTAAAACATGTGCAAAGGTACACTTTTTCCTATTCTTATCCTATAATGCATAGAACTTTTATAAGACGACTTTTAATATTGGAATGAATATATACCAGTATTTTGTTTAAGACAAATTAGAATAACTCATTCTATTTTATTTTCCAAACAGAGTGTTTATAATCATATTTCCGATTTTTCTTTCTATACCAGCTTTACTTGTTGGTATTCCTGTTTGACGAGCAATTTCTTGCTTTGCTTTTGTTATTCCAATAGCCCTTTTCCATGAGAAAGAGAGACCTGGGATTGGTGTTGATTTCTTATTTGCCATTATTATTCATTGTTATATATTTAGAAGGCTCTTTCTTTACCTCTGCCATAGTTTGTTCTTTCCATTCTGCAATTACAGACTGGATAATATCTGCTTGTGCCTTTGAGAGTTGAGTAATAAACTCCTTATTAGCATTAAGTTCTGCTTCTAATTGTGAATTGATTTTTTTATTTTCAATATTTATTTCCGCATCATATTCCTTTATTTTTCTCTCAGAGTAGTTTTTAACTCTATGCATTTCTGCTCTTAGCATATCATCGTAAGGACCAGAGGCAGTCATCATCTTGAAGAAAGTTGGTGCTGTTTCTATGATAACAAATAAGAGCATAATGAACAAAGCTGATATTTGTGTAGAAGTGCTTTCTTCTTTTAATTCAGAAAAAGCCTTCATCTTTGCTTGGAATCCTTTATATTCTACATCAAGTTTGTCTCGGAACGATCCTTGTTCTTTTATTTTATCTTCACTCCAATCATTATGTCTTGTATTTGCTTCGCTGATAATTCTATTAAGTGAATCAACTTCCGTCTGTAATCTTGCACATTCTTTTGATGTTTCTTTTTGTTTGCTTTCTGCAAGTTTATTTAATGTTTGATTTGATGCAGCTGCTTGTCCTGTTTTTTCCCTTATTTCAGAGGCTAAATCGTTTCTTTTGTTTATCTCCGAATTACGTTTGTATTTTATGTTGTTTATACGTTTAGATATAGATGAATATCTGGAATCGTTTGGATTCGTCTTATCTATCTGGTGGCTCAAAGATGCAAGTTCTCCGTTCAATTTGTTAATTGAAGCATTGACAATGCCCAATTTTTTCTGCAAAGATTGGATGTCTGATAATAATGCATTTGTCTGGATGTTATTTGTCGTCATTTGAGAATCAAACATAGTCACACCATTCATGACTTCATCCTTTTTTGATGCAATAGAATCTCTCTCTTGTACAGTATGCTTGATTCTTTCATTTACTAAGAAATCCTTGTCTTGTTCCAATTTAATGTCTATTGCATCTTCAAAGATTTTCAATTCCAATGGCGTAGAGATTACAACACCCAAGAATAATGCCATGATAATACGAGGGAGACCGCATTTGAATTCCTGCCAACTTATTGTGACCTTTCCATCTGAATACATCGTATTTACAATGTATCTATCAAGATTGAAAATAAGTAACCCCCAAAAACATCCAAAGAAAATGGATGTGCTCGTGTCGTTAAATACAGAGTTCAATGCATATCCTGCTGACAATGCTGCCATAACTGCCGTGCCAAGAATGATACCACCAACTCCAACATACTTTGAGTATTCTGTTGGACATTGTCTAAGAATGTCTCGATTAACTCCTGCACATATCCAGAAAAACTCACGAATGAAGCCTCCCCATTCATTTGATTCTTTATTATCGTTCATACTGTTTTGTATAATTTATTGTCAATTAAATTTTTCTAGTAGTTCTTTATTGTAATTTAATTATTCATCTTATTTTGTTACTTTGACAGATTTTCGGACTTGCTTTCTTGCACTATTTATTTTCTTATAATAATGTTTAAACAAGTCAATAAATTCAAGTCTTAATGAAGGAACTTGATAATGGTTTACGTTGCCAAAGACATTTTCCAAATTTTTTATTTGAGGTAAAGAGTCATATACATGTTTATATAATTGCTCTCTGAATCTATCTAATAAGTTGTTTGAAAGTTTCGCATTACTAATGCTATTCGATAGTTTTGGTTGAATCTTATTCTTGAATCTTTGCGCATCTATATATACATGCGGCATTTTGATTTTAATATTAATGTTGTAAACTGGAGTTGGAATAGAAATACATTTTATTTGAGGTAATGGTATCTCAGTTATCTCCACAGTTTTCTTTTTTTCTCCAAATGCATCTCTTATGGTTAGAGTGAATGCTCTGTCTTTGTCAAAACAGATATCTTTCTCTCCTGTAAATTCTTGTTCCCCATGACCTTCTAATACAACCTTTTTTGCATGACGTACAGACCATGACAAGACAACTGGTGTACCTCGAAAAGCATATTTCGGATTAACATCAAACATAATCTGAGCCTCCTCTGCAACAACCACTTCAATACTCTTGGTTGAAGTTGTGGTTGTATCATGCCCGATGGCTAGTATTGTGTATGTTGTCGTTTCGTTTGGTGTGAATGTTTCCTTCCCTTGAGCTGATACTTCTTCTGATATGTATCCATAATCAAGAAAGACTTTCTGCGCATCTTTGACATCCCACGATATTACAACATTTTCTTTTGAATTGCTATGTATGACTTTACTTGAAGTCCTTAATGAGATGCTTGCAGGACGTACGGCTTCAAGAGTTAAGACTCTTGTATCTTCTGCAAAACCATTGGATGCTTTTAATACGTACTTGTTAATGCCAACATTTTTTTCTGTCCATTCAAAAAAGTTACCAGAAACAAGTTTGTCATTAAAGAAAACTTGTGTTGCGTCTTTTGTCTCCCATTTAAATAAAATCTTCTGACCGACACATACTTTTGCTTTTTTGCTGGCACATTCAAATGATACAATTTGAGGTTTAGTAGTACGTTTTGCATACAAGACATCGAATGGTTCTAACTCGTCTAATGTTGTTTTGTTAAGATATTCCTCAAGAATGTCTAATAACAATTTGCATTTAGAACTTAAAGCCGAAATGTCTTTGTATATTGCCGATGCTTTTAAATCTGTATAATCTTCCTTACAGAATAGTAATCTATCCGCATTCTCTACTTTGTATTTATCAACCAGAGTCGGATTCTCTGCAATTGCAAGAATACTCAAATAAATTATCAGTTCGGAAAAGTAATCGATTTTCTCTGAAGTATATTTGTTTTTACTTCTGGATGGGTGTTGATAATCAACAAGCCCAGTTACAGTATCCGCTTCTCCCTTTAATTCTGGACAATAAAAGGAGTCATAATCAACAAGAAATAGTTTGTGATTCTTATCTACAAGGATGTTGCCATGCTGCAAATCTCCATGCGCAAGGGATTTGGAATGCATAGTCTTGCACATTTCGAGAAAATTATTGGCTAAGCCAACTAATAGATCTTTTGATTCCTTGTTTTGACAGATGTAATTTTTAATGGTTAAACCATCTATCCATCGCATTCTTGTTGTTGGATAAATAATACCATCAACACAGATTCCTTTATCAATGTATTGAAATTGACAAAGGAAACTTAAATTGGCGTTTTTGATTGCTTCTGAAATTGTTTGGTAGCGTTTCCTTGAAATACCAACATTACCATGCCAACAACGAAAAGCCCATTTTTCTCCTTCTGTTGTTTCATAAGGAAAAACAACGGAGAAACCACCAGAATGTTTTTTAAGTTGACCTTTCTCGTTTCTGGCGAATATGCCATTCTTAGCGTGTTCATCCAGAACGAGGGAATTCTTATTTTCGACAGAAGTTATTATATTTGGTATTGTAAGCATTTACTTTGGCTTCTTAAACTTTTCAGATATTGATGACGTTATTTTTTTACGTTCTTCATCTTTATTTGGTTTTACATATCCATTTCCTTTACCCCATTTTCCAGAGATCTTATCAGGTTTGTCAATTATACTTGCTTCTGGTGATTTAGTGTAGCCATTTCCACCTTTCCATTTTTGAGAAATACTTTCTTCTTCTGATGTAACAACCTCTTCTAATGGTAATAATTCATCAATAGAATTTTTGTTCATGAAATCACACAGTTTATCTGCAAGTGGTGCTAAATCAGGGTCAATCTTCAATAACTTGAAGATGTTAGACGTTCCCCTTGATTTAATATCATCACAAGAAAATAAAAGCGTTTCTGTATTCTCAATATTCAAATCATTCCACAAAGGCGGCATCTTTGCAAGAGCTTTGAGGCTTAGGTAAATGACAAGCTCTGAAAAGTAATCAGCTTTTTCTGAGACGAATTTATTTCTACATCTTGCTTCGTGTTGATAACCTGCCAATCCTTTAATCTCGTCTGGCATTCCGTTTAATTCGGGAACATACATTGAATCATAATCTACCAATACCAATGAATGGTCTGGTTTAACCATGATATTGCCATGTTGTAAATCCCCATGAGAGAAATGGTTTGCGTGTAAATCTGCAACCATCTTTTTGAAGTTCTCTGCAATTTCATCAATTACGTTTGATTCTGTAATGTGTTCTGCTAAGAATTTCTTTAATGATTGTGCTTCTACCCAATCCATTACAACAATTGGTTGCATTCCCTGTTGGGTCATAATACCATCTTCGTAGAAATCAAATCCTACGAAATATGGTAAATTTGACTTTTTCAATGCCGTTGCTATAATTTGAGTTCTACGTTTTGCGTCAGAAACTTCGGCATGCCAGCAACGGACAGCATACTTCTGTGTAGCTGTTTCATAGGGAAAGACAACACAAAACCCTCCAGAATATTTGATGAGTCTCTCTCCTTTTGCTATTGGATGTCCGCCATTTAGCACTGACGGATGTACCAATGATGGTGTTTTTATACATGTACTGTATTCTGGAATGCTTGGTAATGGCATAGCGACAATTATTTTTTGATTATTGAATATTTGTTAAGAACCTCAGTAAGTGCTTCTTTGATGTCTTTGCCTGTAAATTCTAATGCTACTTTTTTAATTATATTATGCTGCTTTACCTTTCCTTTTTTATTGTTGTGCCTGAGTACTTTGAAAAATTCCTCAATAACTTCTTGTGTAGAAATGTAAGATATGGTTTCAGTTGGAGCATCTGGCTTTTTTTCCTCTACAATGACATCTTGTCGATTTTGCGTTTCCGTTGGTTCTGCTTTTTCGATTTTTTCGGCTTCAATACGCTCTTGTTCGATGAATTCCTTGATTTCATCCATCTTTTTTGTTTCAATCACCTCTTTCCCATCATTCTCTATAATCACAAGTGTAGAGTCGTCGTTGTGCATGCCGTTCTTACGCCATTCATCTACTAATGTTTCAAATTCGTCATGGGAAGTAATTCCCAATAGTTGAGGAATGTAGTTTGCAACGTCTCCTTGTTTATTATGCTCAAATAGGAAGTCGGAAAAAGGATCTGATACTAATAACAAAACGGAATTGTCGTGTATAGTTCCGTTAATGTTTTTAGGCATACCTTTTCCTTCTTTTAAGGAATTGCTGTCAAAGTAGTCGGGACGATTGTCAAAAGTTTCGGTGTCCTGTGATGTATGAAATAATGCTTTCTCTCCATCCCATTCGACCAGACAAGAATCCCCTAAAACTGTTCCGCTCCAGTTCATTCCATTGAAACGAACTCCGACAAAAGTTGCACCAGCAGAACGACCTTCTGCAAAATTACGTTCATTTCTGAATATTATGTTTTCAGGAGCGTTCTTGTCTTTAAGGCTTTGTATGAATTTTTCAACTTCTTCTCTCCATTTGTTGCATAATGGTTTAATACTCTCATTTGTTGGTAACCACTCATTACTATCAACAAAGGTGTCAACAAGAAGTTGAGCCCATATCTTTTGTTGCCATGATTGAGACATTCCATCGGATACCGAAATAGATTTGGTGTCAATGTTGACACCAAATCTATCTTGACAATCTGCAAATTTCTCTGCTTTTTTATGTGTTATAAATGCACGTACTATCATTTCGCAAATTATAAGCCCTTGTCGCCTTGACCCTTAGATGAGCCAAAGTCGATTAATTGAATAAGTTGAACACCATCAGCACCAAAAATGCAGCCGCGAGAGCCGTCTTTTGTTGGTAATTCATTCTTAGCAGCTGCAGCTTTATATGACTCAGGCACTTCGCTTGTAATATCATATAAGAATTGTGCAGCTTCTTGTCTTATATCATTTCTGTTTGATGGAAATACCACCTTACCGTTAGATTCGTCTATCTGTGCATTGAATATCAATACATTTCCATCGTTGTTAGACAAGTTCTTGATTTCGCTAACCAAGTTCACCGTTTCTTGCATACATATTCTTGGGTCTTTGCCCTCATAGTAAGGTACACCATCTGAAATGTTGATGATTACAGGTGCAGGTCCATCTGCATTATCTGCCATCCATTTTTCCACTAATTCTTTTGCAAGGTGGAAAGCGCCAAGCATATTTGTGGCTCCATCCTTGTCAATAGGTTCTACCCAGACTGGACGTTTAACTTCTACTTCTACTATTCCACCAGCACCATCAGGTTGTTTCTGTTTTAAATTCTCATATCGTAATGGAGAAGCGTCCAAATCTTTTAACCAACCAGAACACAATTCTTTTACGTTGTGATTGTAGCCAATCACAGAAATAAAGCAACGGTTTTTAGGTGCATCACCATCAAAGTTTTTTTGAATAATATTGTCAATAACCCTATTGACTGCGAGTGCTGCAAACTTGGTACGAGTTGTTCCTTCATAGGCGCTCATCATTGATCCAGACTGGTCTAACAAAATAATAAGCAGACCTGGGGTTGCAGAACTCCATTGTTTCTCATTCTTTGCCATATTACAATAAAATGTTCTGCCTTAGCTCCCCACAGCAGAGATAAATGTAATATAGTTCGAACATAAAAAAGCGTGGAGCCAGTACTGTTACTCGTTCCACGTGTTGAGGCTCTCGCATTGCCCTAAATGTCGAAACGAGCAACGCCGGATACCCCCACGCAATGTATATAATACAACACAATGACATATAGTATATTAGTACTATAAGCCAAAGTGATAATATAATTACATTCTAAGGGGCGTCCCCGTTGCTTTGTTTTTGACATTTAGTCGTGAATTTGCGAGATTCCAACACGTCAAAATCAAAGCGTACAGTAACGCCTTTTAATATATATATGTAGTATTCCTTTTACACCCGATGGGATGATTGCTTAAATACTACAATGCAAAAGTATGGGATTTTTTTTTTACTGCCAAATATTTGTAGATAAATTTTCTTCAATGTTTTAAATTCTCGTTAATGAAATCTCTGAACTTGTGTTGAAAACTTTCAAAACTTTTTTTCTAAATCTACCCACACACAGAGCCCCCTCGTCCAGCAAAGTAAACGTTCATACGGACTGAGAATTAAAAAGTTCCGTTGGCTAAAAAGTTTACTGTATACTACAGGTGTTTATCGAGTTCACAGATATCGCATGTTTTCCTTTGAGTTCACTGAGAAGGCTCTTCAGACACTTACTAAAAGGAGTTGTTGTGGAGTCCATCCGCTATATCAAAACAATAAAGTTGCATGGAATGTGTTGTGCCGTGCAACTTTATCTCCTCTTCGTATGTATGATTCATGCAAATATCATGCCAGTTCGGCTTCCATCGTTGTACATTCAACGTCCGAATGGCAGACCTGAAGGATGGAAGCATCCAAGGCTTTCTCTATTGTTGCTATCGTGTCAATCGTGAAATTATATCTGAAGCAGCAGAATGATATGAGTAAACTCGGAGATAACCTTCGTCGCGAAAAATATCTCCGTCAGCAACAGTCATCAGATGTTGAAGGTCCGCTTTCTCTCTTTGAGAAGCCTGACACTGCCAAACCTGTTCGTGAGGTAGCTATTGCTCTCATGGGTGGCAACTACGTCAGCATCCCGTACACTGGCGGTGGAACTGTCAGCAGTGAGACTGGCTGGTAAATAAAAAATCTCGACCTGTCTAAAGGATATATCCCAAATTTACAGGTCGAGAGAGCTATTAAGCGATTTGGAGTAATCTACTAAGATGGGTTAAAAACTTATTGACGTTTTCTTGATTCTTTCCCCAATCAACAAGCGCCCATCCTGATTTTGATTGTACATTTAAATACGTCACACCTCCTGATGTTTGGACTTGAACAACTACGGTTTCACCCCAACTCCATATTGAGACACCTGTTGAAGCCTTAATTGTTGAAGCGTCCATTGATGCTACTTTCCAACCACATTGGTTAATCGCCTGACGAGCAGCACTTATAGTGTTTGCAATATCAGCATTTACTTTTACTTTTTTTTCTCTAAGTGATCCCATTGTCTATATTTTTTTAAAAGTCCTATGCCGCATTCAAGACAAACACCAATAGATACAAATCCTGATATTGCGAGAGCTTTAAGCATTTGTTCTTCAGCATTGGACAACGTATAAAAGAGAAATGCCAACAAAGCTGCAGCAATCAGCACTATTAAAGATGGAATTATGTTGAAATACTCTTAAAATATGCGTTTCAACTGTCAATTTTGCACAAAATCATTAAAAAGTGCACCTAAAATTGCATTTTTTTATTTAGAAAAGTTTGTTAGATTGATAAATTCTTTATATCTTTGCACTAACAGAATCCGCCACGCTTCTCGTTAGATCAGCGAACCAGGGCGGGTCTTTTGCTTTCTATGAGTACGATTAGATTATACACCAAGCAGCCGCTATCAATTGCAGACCAAATACAGATCCTCAAAGATAGAGGATTATTATTTGGCGATGAGGTATACGCTGCTAAATTCCTCAGCGAGGTTAGTTACTTCAGGTTTGTTCAGTATTTGCGTCCGATGGAGGCAGATAAAGTTCTTCATACGTTCAAGCCAAATAGCAGATTTGAAGATGCTTTGACACTCTATAACTTCGACACTCAATTACGAATACTTATATTTGAGGCAATCCAAGAAATTGAGATTGCGCTTCGCACTAAGGTTAACCACGAGTTCTCCATGCAGCATGGTGCATTCTGGTTCTATGATACAAGTCTGGCTGATGACGAACATAAGTATATCGAGAATATGAATGCCATTGATCGAGAATTGCAGCGTAGCAAGGAGGACTTTATCAAGGAACATAAGCAAAGATACGACAAACCAGTGTTCCCTCCTTCATGGAAGACTTTGGAACTGGCATCATTCGGAACCTTGTCAAAGTTGTACTACAATTGCAATGACACCAAGACAAAGAAACGCATAGCGAGACAGTTCAATCTGCCTCAACATGAAGTTCTGGAAAGTTGGATGCGTAGCCTTACCGTCCTTAGAAACTGTTGCGCACATCATTCACGAATCTGGAACCGCCGTCTGACCAATGCTCCGCAGTTAAGCGTGCCATTACGCGGTGCATGGATCGATACGAGCGGCATAGATGGCAACAAACTATACGCTATCACCTGTTGCCTTACCTATTGGCTTGACTCTATGGGACGCAGCGACGCATTCAAAACAAAGTTAAAGACATTGATTACAACATACCCGTCAGTCGATGTTATCGCCATGGGATTTCCAAGCAACTGGGATTCACAACCATTATGGACATAATCACGAAGAAAACGGCAATTTACAGTGTTAAAATCTGTAAATTGCCGTTTCTCTATGTTTTAGTCCCAACACAACAATTGGGAAAGATTTACTCCAGGTGTTTTATCTTGGGAACATCTTGGTATCAAGATATAAAATTCATAACCTACCATAACTGATTATCAATATATTATAAAACTGATTCTGATTCAAGCATGGAGCCAGTACTGTTACTCGTTCCACGTGTTGAGGCTCTCGCATTGCCCTAAATGTCGAAACGAGCAACGCTGGATACCCCCCACGCAATGTATATAATACCACGCAATAGCATATAGTATATTAGTACTATAAGCCAAAGTGATAATATAATTACATTCTAAGGG